>Ga0156176_1095_pt1 | contig 14230 bp, 13 predicted proteins | sample RifCSPlowO2_12_FD_107829 | JGI IMG/M metagenome (GOLD analysis project Ga0156176, IMG submission 107829) | Betaproteobacteria bacterium RIFCSPLOWO2_12_FULL_62_58
TTCGTAGGATCCATGCCGACCACGAGCGGCGCGAGGCGGGTTTCGAGCACCCGCAGGCTGTCCTCGATCGTTTCCTTGGAATAGCCGGGCGACGGATCGATGTTGCCCAGTCCCACGGCGCCGCCGGTAGCAGTGATTCTGACGATGGCGCTTTTCTGAATCGACTTGCTGCGATAGGCGTTCTTGTATTCGCCGATCAGCGGCACGGCGACGCCAAACACTTCAACGCGATCGATTTTCAGGTCCATGCGAACTTCCAGTCAGGATATGGTAGCAGGAAAGCAATCAGCCCGTTAACCTCCAAAATAGCCGAGGGCTTTTCGTAATCCGATCTTTTTTTACATAGGCCTGCTGCCGTTACGCTTGAGCAAGCAGTTCGACATCTTCACCACGGTTGATGAATTTCGTGTTTAGTCCTTCAGAGAGATATTCCAAGAACCACGCGACCTTCTGCCCATCCCCGTCGGCTCGAACCGGAACGGGTTCGTGCTGGTCATTGATCAGTACTGGCAACATGCGAACGTTGGTGACACCTTCGCGCGACACATCGCAAACAACGATCGCGCTTTCCCTGCGAAAATACGGATGATCGAGATCGAAAGCAAAGTTGCCCAGACTGTAGACGATGGGGCAGCCTCGGTAAAACTCGACACCCAAGAGCATGTGTGCGTGATGGCCCAGGATCGCGCTCGCGCCGGCATCGATAACAGCGCGCCCAAGCTCTCTCTGGTAATCGGCAAGTTTTCCCCAGCGCTCCGAAACGCCCCAGTGCCACGCCAGGATTACGACGTCCGCCACGGACTTTGCCGCTTTCACGTCATCCAACAACATCGCAACGTCTTCAGGCTCGCCCACGGTTCTCGTCAGCATCGGGCTCCCCGGCTGCTGAAACAACCGCAGATTCGCAGCATAGGTCGTCTTGATTCGTACCATCGCCAAGCCAGGTGTCGTCGCCGTGGCCGCAAATGGAGCAACGCAGACGGACGTGTACGAAAGCAGCGCAATGCGCACACCGTTCACCTCAAGCAACGCGGGCCGTCGCGCTGCAGCGAGATCGCGTCCAGCACCGGCACGGGCGATCCGGACATCGTCGAGCAACCGGAGGGTTTGATCGAGTCCCGCGACGCCGTAGTCCAGCCCATGGTTATTCGCCAGACTAACCACATCAATGCCCGCACCCGCAAGGGCATGCGCGACACTCGGCGTCGAGCGCAAATGCAGGCTGATTCCCGCCTTGCCGGGATGCTTCTCGCCCACATCGCACATCGGGCCTTCCAGGTTGCAGTAGGCTACATCAGCACCTTTGAGGATCCCTGCAACGTGGCGCAGCATCGAGTTCGCATCGGGACGATTGATCATGACATCGCCCGCGCACGCCATAGTGATCACGGCCATCGAGTTCCCCCGCAGTCTGGCTCAGGTTATCGCTTCTTGGCCTGCTCCGCTTTGATGAAATCTGGCGTGGGATCGACTTCCTCGTCAGGAAGATCAAGCTTGTACATCTTCTTGAACGTGGGATCTTCCTCGAGCTTGAAAGCGCGGATCGCATTCTTATAGAGGATGCGATTCAGCACCTCGCGCTTCCACGGCAATGAAAAAAAGAACCGCATGTAGTCCTTCAGGTCAAACAACGGATAGGCGCTGCCGAACACGAAGCGATCCGCGATGCCGTAGTTTCCAAAGTATGCGCGGTAGTTCCCGTTAATGGCCTCGACCCAGTCGTCCCGGCCGAGCATACGCAGGTACACGTCGGGTGACAGGTAAATGTTGTCCCGCCGCGTGGCCACGGTAATGATCTCGCGAACATAAGGATAGTGGCCATGACCGCAGATGATACGCAGTGTCGGGAAGTCCTCCGTCACCCGCTCGATATGCATAGGGTTCGCATAGTCAATATTCTTGCCTCCCAGCGGACCTGATGTTTGTGGAATGATCGCGAGATCGAGCTTCACGCACTCCTCGTAAATCGGATAGAGCCGTTTGTCATCAAGGTCGCAGCCAGGGGAGCGGCCCGGTTCGATGAAAACTGCCCGCAGGCCCATCTTGGCGCTGCGTCGGATCTCTTCGATCGGTTCGTGGTAAACGCCGCCCGCATCGATACCAGCGACGCCGATGAAGCTGCCCCAATGCCGCTTCTGGACCTCCGCCATCAAGTCATTGGAAGTGGTGCGGTCCGGCAGTACCTTGTCCCCCAGTTTCATGCCGGGGCTGTTGCCGGACGCCGACACGGCGGTGGTAACGCCCGCATCATTGATCTCCTCGAAGAACGTCTCCTCGGTCCCGTCCTTGAAGGCGGCGATGCGCCCATACGCTCCGGACTTCTGGGTCTGTGTGCGGAAGTAATCGGACCCTTCCTTGGTGGTAAGACGACACCGGACATCGATAATCATGTGTTAATCCTCCTTCAGGCTGGGCCGGGTCGGCCCCAAGTTGACCAGGAATAAAACTTTCTACGTCACGATGTTGTCGCGCCTCTGGCGCAGCCCCGCGCTCATAAACAAACGCCATCCCGACTGACGGCAGTGTAGATGGTGGCTTGAGTGTGCAACAAACGCTATTTCGCCAGCTTGCCATCGTAATCTACGATGGCTGGGAATGCGTCTGACTACCTTAACGCGCCACCAGCAACGCAGCAGCCGCGGGCAAGCTGTTAATTTCCAGAAGGCGAGGCAGAGGCGGAAGTACGGCCAGACACCGTGGCTGATTATCTCGGCGCGGAACCGACGGAGGAATAATCGGACGGGGATGGGCTAATACACCCATCACCACGACGTTATTCAACGATAATTCTCCTGCAACTGCATGAAGCTGCTAATGCGCCCAGCCAGGGCGCTCGCCGCCACCGTAGCGGGGCTGGCAAGCCACACTTGACCGGGTCCCGATCTAGCAGGAAAGTTGCGGTTGATTGCGCTAACTGTCACTTGTTCAGCGCTGGTCGAAACGCCAGGACCAGCCCCGATGCAGGCGCCGCAACCAGGCTCAATGAGGGTGACGCCGGCCGCCTCGAATGTTACTAACATTCCATTGCGTACGCAGTAATCGCGCACGTCTTGACTGCCAAACTGCAAATAGAACTTCACGCGCTCGCTGACTTTAAAGCCGTGTAACAGTCCCCAATTCAGCACCTCATGGTATCGTTCCATGTCTTCGCGCTTTCCCCCGGTGCAGGAGCCGCCATAAGCGATATCGATCGCGACCCCAGCGTCCAGCGCGCTAAGAGCCACACCGTTGCCGGGATCGCCCGGACGCGCAAGCATGGGTCCCAGCTGCGAACAGTCGACGTCGATGGTATGCGCAAACTCCGCATCGGGATCGCCGCGCATCCATGGCTCTACAGTGACCTCGATTCCACGACGTTCCCAGACAAAACGCTGGGTTTCTTCATCCGGTGCGATTAATCCCGTAAAACCTCCGATCTCTGATCCGGTAATCCTCCCCGAGCGCTTTCTCAAGAAAGGCCACGGACAGCGGTGTAAAGAGATCATAAGAGAACCGCCAGTCAGCCCGAACGAACACACCGTCACCCGGCCTGACCCTCGGAACACCACGTTCATCGCTCTTAATGTCATGTACCACGGATCTTGCGATCAATTTTTCCGCGTACGTCATGGGCCCCGCCGGATGCACCGGAAGAGCAACATGAACCTTGTTCTCCGCCCGCCTCTTGTTGAAGCCGAACAACCCGCCAGATCTGATGATTTCCTGTGTAAGAGGATCCCAACCGGACGTGAATTCCTCCATGCGAATCTCCTCGCCCGCTTGTACGCGCTCGACCAAGCCAAAGTCGGTGGAAGTAAAGAGGCCCAGGTTGTGACAATTCTGTTGGTAAATGCGCTCGAAACTCTCGGCAATGACCAAGCGTATTCCTGCGCATATCTCTGCGTATGGGCTCGCTTCGCGTGAAGAGCCCTTGCCACGACGCGCACCTGACACGCTTACCGAAAAGCCTCCTGTTTTCACACTATCCGGTGTCACGGGAAAACGGTCGCCGCACTTTAGTCCGATGTATGGATAGCGACCAAGTGTCTCGTCGTAGTAGAAACAAGTCCAGGCTGGCGTCATCTCATCGGTCGATATTTGGTCACGCAGTGGCTGGGCTACTTCCAGGCTGACGTTTTCACCCGAGAGCTGGCGCTCGACGACCGCCGGGTCAGCGGAAAGAAAGAGAACTCGACCGTCGAATCGAATAGCGTTTTTCATAGGGAAGCTGGTTGCCTAAATGATATTTCTTGCCCGTAAATCTGCGATCTCGTTTGCATCGAGCAGTTCACCCAGCACCGACTCCGTATCGTCGCCCAGCAATGGCGCCGGAGTACTGATGACACCGGGCGTAAGCGACAGTTTTGGCACGATTCCTGGAACCTCCAGCTCGTAACCTTGACGTGTCGTGATCTTACGTATCATGTCGCGCGCTCTGTAATGCACATCTTTGGCGATGTCTTCTGCCGTGTAGATACGCCCGGCCGGAACGCGCATTTTGTCAAGCTGATGGAGCACGTCATTAACGCTACGCCCCTCGGTCCACTCACCGATTGCGGCATCCAGCTCCTCGGCTCGTGCCACTCGCCCTTCGTTCGACCGCAGGGACATATCGCCAGCCAAATCGGGACGGCCGATAGCCTCCATCAAACGCTTGAAGATGCTGTCGCCGTTTCCCGCAATCAGCACGTAGCCATCATTGCAGCTGTAAGCATTTGATGGCGCGATTCCAGGCAGCGCGCCACCGGCTGGCTCGCGCACGACCCCAAATGCGCTGTATTCGGGCAACAGGCTTTCCATGCAGTTGAATACAGCTTCGTACAGTGCGACATCGATTACCTGCCCTTTACCGCCGCTGACCGTGCGGTAATACAGGGCGAGCAGGACGCCAATCGCGCCATGTAATGCTGCTAACGTATCCCCCATGCTGACGCCGGTCCGTACCGGTACACGGCCCGGCTCTCCGGTGAGGTAGCGCATTCCGCCCATAGCCTCGCCGATAGCAGCGAAGCCCGGCATGTCGCGACGCGGACCGTCTTGGCCATAGCCGGAAATGCGGAGCATGATAAGCCCGGGATTGATGCTCGACAGGCGATCCCATCCCAAGCCCCAGCTTTCTAACGTGCCGGGTCGGAAGTTTTCAATAAGAACGTCTGCTTCAGCAATGAGTTTGCGACAAACGTCCTGTCCGTCGGCGTGGCGCAGATCCAGTGTGACAGATCTCTTGTTCCGCGACTGGACCTGCCACCAGACTGAGGTGCCGTCCTTCAGCAGACGCCATTTTCGTAATGGGTCACCCTGTCCAGGCGGTTCGACTTTGATCACTTCGGCACCGAATTCACCTAGAATCTTGCCGCAGAACGGTCCCGCGATAAGTTGTCCTAACTCGACGACGCGGATCCCTGAAAGGACCTGCGGCTGTGGAACTCTTGATTGAACGCTGGGGGACATGGCTGCATCAGAGCGCCGGACAATAGCTCGCCCTGTTACGAACGCTAAAGAGATGGAGGCCAGTCTACCTAGCGGGCCAAGCGTTCAACAAACGCTATTTCGCCAGCTTGCCATCGTGGTACGAGATGGCAGGCAAGGCGTCCGGTTCGCTCAGCAAATGCGTTACCAGTAAAGCAGCGGCAGCGGGTAAGCTGTTCCTGTTCCGCACGCATAGCTTGATCTGCCTGCTCGCCCATGCGTCTACCAGACGCCGGTGGTAATGGACATCACGTCTGATAGCAGCCAACGTGTTCAAGAAACGCTATTTCCTTAACATGCCATCGCGGACCGCGATGGCATGCTGGCGAAATAGCACTTGTTAAGCATTGGGGCCGCTATTTAACATTAAAGAGCCCATCCTCAAAATGAAGTATTGATCTGATGAATCGGGGTTGTACTTTGGTCGGTGCTGCGATACTTTTTGACATGAATTCATTCTCTGACGGGGAGGATGTTCATGCCAACGTCGATTCTGGACGATGGGCTGTGGCAGGTCGTCGAGCCGTTGTTGCCAAAGATCAAGCGGGGGCGCCGCCCCCATCCGGGGCGCCACCCATTACCCATGGACAACCGCTCACCGGCATTCCATGGGCAGCGGCTCCAGCGTGACTTGCTGGCGACGCCTGGTGGCGTCGCAGCGTGCTGGGGTGTGGGCACGGTGCATCGGGTGTTGCCCAGCCGCTTGCAGAAAGCCGAACAAAGTGAGTGGTTGCGCACGATCGTGGACAGCTCTTCGGTGCATGCCATGACGGGGCGCATCGCTCGCGGCGACACTCACGCCGGCCAACGCTCACGATATAAGCCAACTCGTTCCCCTCGGTCATTGTCATCCCGCCGCTTCCCGGCAGACAGAGGTGGCCTAGGCAACGCCCGGATTGTGTCGAAGGCGACCACGCCTATGACTCCGCCGCGCCCTGTGCGCTTTCGGCATTACGCCCGTTCTGGCCAGACGGCGCACTGCGCATGGCAGCGGACTAGGCTAGACGCGCTGGGTCATCGCGCGCTCGATCGCGTGGTTGCACCAATTCCGGCGTTTGACGACACGCCTACGAGCGACTGCATTTCGTTCCCGAAGCTTTCCTCACCCCCGTTCCGTGATCTGCTGGCACCTCCTTAAACGCATCACAAATTCATTTTGCGCTCTAAGCACCTTTGGGGAACGTTTGCTCGTCGTCTCAGCTGATAGCGGAAAGAGGAGTTAACAATGAAGCGCGCATGTGAAATAGCGATCATTTTTTTGGTGCTCATTGCAAATTCAAGCTTGGCTAACGAGGTCTATCCGGAAAGACCAGTTCGTTTAATCGTTCCTTTCCCGCCGGGCGGTGGTGTAGATATTTTTTCTCGCATATTGGCTGAAAAACTATCTGAAAGCTGGGGAAAGCAGATTGTCGTCGACAATCGTAGTGGTGCCCAAGGTAGTGTCGGAACTGCATTGGGAGCGAAAGCGACGCCGGGAGGCTATACACTCCTGCTCGCCCATCAAGGGGCGCTAACGATTAACCCTCATCTTTATGCCCAACTTGGATACGACACGCTGCGTGATTTCGTGGCTGTGGCAAAAGGAGCGACAGCAACTCCGATGATAGTTGTAAATCCTTCAGTGCAAGCTAGAACAATAAGCGAGCTTGTTAAGCTTGCAAAACAAAACCCCGGAAAATTGAGTTTTGCGTCTACCGCCTCTGGGCAGCAGGTTGTAGGGGAACTTTTTAAAATAACGACCGGAACGGACATTCTACATGTTCCATACAAGGGCGGTCCCCCTGCGATACTCGATTTGATTTCAGGTAATGTAACGATGATGTTTGCGAGCGTGGCCACGACGTTAGCGCAAGTCAACGCAGGCAGGCTGCGTCCACTTGCGGTCTTGAGTACAAAACGAAATGAAGCAATGCCGGATGTTCCAACTGCGGTGGAGGCAGGTTACCCGGAACTCAGTGCTGCTCTCGTGTGGTATGGCGTAGTGGTGCCCACTGGAACCCCGCAATCAATAGTGTCGAAACTGAACACTGACATTGTTCGCGTGATCAACTCGCCAGAGATCGCTAAACGTTTAAGCATTATCGGCCTGAGCCCGTCGCCCAGCACCGCAAAAGAATTTTCCAACCAGATTCGGGAGGATTTCGTTCGCTGGGGTAAGGTCGTGAAGGCTGCTGGAATCCGGGCGGAGTGAAAAATTGGAAGGTATGTTTCAACACAAAAAACCAAAATGATATGAAGGGGGTTGCAATGAAACTCGTATTCAATTTGGTGGGTCTTGCTTGTGCGGCAGCGGTCGTTGGCGCACCCAGTCTTGCTCTCTCACAAGGCTATCCAGCCAAACCGATCCGGCTTATTGCACCCTATCCGCCAGGCGGCGGCGTCGATATCACGGCGCGTATCCTCGCGCCGGCATTGTCCGAGACCCTCGGCCAGTTGGTCGTGGTCGACAACCGCCCTGGTGCGGGTGGCCGCATCGGCACTGAGATCGCCGCCAAGGCCGCACCCGACGGCTACACCCTGCTGCTCGGCAACGTCGGCCCCAACGCCATCATCCCGGGTGCATACAAGAACCTCCCTTACGACGGCATCAGAGATTTTGCGCCGATCAGCCTGTTTGTGTCAGCCGACTATATGCTCGTGGTGCATCCTTCCGCGCCGGTAAATACAGTAAAGGACTTAATAGCGCTGGCGAAGGCTAATCCGGGTAAGATTGACTTCGGCTCCAGCGGCAACCTCAGCGGTCCGCACCTCGCTGGAGAACTGTTTAAGCTGCTCGCAAAGGTCGGCATGGTGCACATCCCATACAAGGGCATTGCAGCGGCGGTGATCGGGATCGTGAGCGGCGAGGTGGCGCTGATCTTCGGCAGCCATATCGTGGTGGCGCCGCATGCAAAAGCTGGGAAACTGCGCGCGATCGCAACCACAGGTCCCAAGCACTCCAACATAATACCCGGACTCCCCACGGTCGGAGACTTCCTGCCCGGATATGAAATTACGCAATGGTACGGCCTCCTCGCACCTGCGGGCACGCCGAAGGAAATCATCTCGCGTCTGCACAGCGAGATGATTAAGGCGGCAAAAACACCGAAAGTGGTTCAACAACTTTCCAACACGGGTGCCGAGGCTAGCACCAGCAGTACGCCGGAGGAGTTTGCCGCCCACATCAGAGGGGAAATAGAGAAATGGGGCAGAGTCGTTAAAGACTCCGGCATCCCCCTCGAATAGCCAACCAATGCGGCTTGGTCACGGCACGATGCCACAGCAGCCGGCCACCGGTGGGCGACTCTCAAATTCTCTCACGCCGATGCCTTCCAGCCGGCGGTCGGCCGTTCGCTCGTAGTGTCGGGTTCTTCAGACGCGCTAGCAAAGCCGAGTTGCCTTCGCCGATCGCGATGGGTGATTGGCAAAATACCATTTGGCGCGCATTTGCCGTGCTGCTTATACTGAGCCAAAAAAAAGCACCAATGACAGGGGGAGTCCGGAATGAACACCATATTTAATCTCATTGGTCTCGTTTATGCGGCAACCGTGCTGAGCGCCCCCAGCCTTGCTCTCTCGCAAAGCTATCCAGCCAAACCGATCCGGCTTATTGCGCCGTATCCGCCAGGCGGCGGCGTCGATATCACGGCGCGCATCCTCGCGCCGGTATTGTCCGAGTCGATCGGTCAATTGGTCGTTGTCGACAACCGCTCTGGTGCGGGTGGCCGCATCGGCACGGAGCTCGCCGCGAAGGCCGCACCAGACGGCTACACCCTGCTGCTCGGCAACGTCGGCCCGAACGCCATCATCCCGGGCGCATATAAAGACCTCCCGTACGACGGCATCAGAGACTTTGCGCCGATTAGCCTGTTTGTATCAGCCGACTATATGCTTGTGGTGCATCCGTCTGTACCGGTCAGGACAGTGAAGGACGTGATCGCGCTGGCAAAGGCCAACCCGGGGAAAATCAATTTCGCTTCCACGGGCAACCTCGGTGGTCCCCATCTTGCGGGTGAACTGTTCAAGCTGCTCGCCAAAGTGGACATGGTGCACATTGCGTACAGGGGCGGTGGGGCGGCGGTGATGGCGATTCTAAGCGGCGAAGCCGCGCTCATATTCGGCAGCCACGTCCTGGTAGCGTCGCATGTAAAAGCCGGGAGGCTACGCGCGATCGCAACCACCGGCCCCAAGCGTTTAAATGTAATACCCAGTTTGCCCACGGTCGGGGAGTTATTGCCCGGACATGAAGTTACACAATGGTACGGCGTCCTCGCGCCTGCCGGCACGCCGAAGGAAATCATCTCGCGTCTGCACAGCGAGATCGTTAAAGCGGCAAAAATACCAAGAGTGGTCCAACAACTTTCCAGCACGGGTGCCGAGGCTAGCATCAGCAGTACGCCGGAGGAATTTGCCGCCTACATCAGAGGGGAAATAGAGAAATGGGGCAGAGTCGTTAAAGCCTCCGGCATCCCCCTCGAATAGCCAACCAATGCGGCTTGCTCACGGCACGATGCCGCAGCAGCCAGCCACCGGTGGGCGACTCTCAGCTCCTCAAGCCGATTCAATCCAGTAACGGCCTGCCACACGCAGGACGAATGCTGACATTCAATACAGCCGGCCCGTCGTGTGCAATTACCTGGTCGACAGCATCGTCGAGTTTTGACGGATCTTCGACGTAGACGCCTTTAGCGCCAAGTATCTCTGCAAACCGGTCATATCGTATGTCCGGCAGATCTACGGCAACTGTACGGCCATAATGAGCTAGCTGTAGCCGTCGCTCTATCCCCCAGCAATGATCATTGCCAATAAACACCTTGACTGGTAAACCGCGTTGGACCGCCGTAGAAAGGTCAAACCCATAAAAGCCAAATCCTCCGTCCCCCAAAAATACCCACGTCTGCTCAGCAGGATGTCCTATTTGCGCCCCGATTCCCACTGGCAGACTAGCACCGAGAGCTCCAATCTCCGCACCGTCCATCCAGTGGCCTGGAGATCGTGCAGGAAAATAGATCCTTGGCCAATGAGCAAAATCGCCACCATCCGTCACAATTCGTATTCGATCCGACCGATACCGCTCAAGGCTCTCGCACACCTGCAACGGGTGAATCGACGACGCATCGTTGCAATTCGTTTCATGAAGCGATCTCCATTCATTACGATATTCGGAATACTTGTTTCTAATATGCCGCAACCAACCATGATGCTTCTCGCGCAACGACCCAATCCCGTCGCACGCCGAGGCGAGTATTTCTAGTCCAACCTTGAGCGGCCCTACGATCGCGACATCGGCTGCTTTACAAATGCCGATCTGCTCTGCATCCCGATGTAACTGGATGACTCGCGTGTCCGCGCTGAGTAGCTGTTTCTGTTCGGCTGCCGTATGCAGGTTAAACTCGGTTCCAACCAAAATAACTAAATCTGAATTTCTTACCTCACGAAAAGTCCTGTTAAAAGCAGGATGAGCATAGCCAAAACAGATCTCACCATCGTCGGCAATCAGACCTCTCGCCTGCTCGATAGTGAACGCCGGTATGCCGGTCCGTGACACCAATCGGGAAAGCGAGTCTCGCTCGAGATCCCACCACGCGCCCCCTCCAATAATCATGATCGGGCGCTCAGCGTTGCTTATGGCCTGTCTTGCGTCAGTAATCGACTCATCAAGCGTGACGGCAAAATTCTCCGTATTTTTGTTGACCGCTCTCACCCGGTAATTCGCTGACGTTTCGATCCGGCCTTCCTGAACATTCGTTGGAACCGACAAACTAACCGGCCCCGGTTTCCCCGCAGTGGCGATCCGGAAGCCGCGTGAGACAAGCTCGGAAATGATGTTTGGACTCGTGATCTCCTGAGCCCACTTGGTAAGGGTTCTGACAATGTCCGCTTGGTAGAGGATTTGATGGCCGTTTCGGTCGCGGGTATGTAGGGGCGGTTGGCCGGATATGACGATTACCGGGGTTGCAGCACTTTGAGCGACAGCAAATCCCGTAACGGCATTGACATGCCCTGGGCCACCCCCGACGATCGCCACACCGGGTTTTCCAGTTGCGCGCGACCAACCGTCCGCCATGTGGACAGCCGCGGATTCCTGTCTCGATCCTATGACTTCGATTCCCTCCAAGGGCAGCGCGCAGAATATTGGATTAGTTTGATCCGCGCAGAGCCCAAATACACGACTTACACCAAGCTGCTTTAGAGCGCGAGCTAACTCTGCAGCTCCAGTTCCCGCGAGATTCTGTTTCATCATTCTCCCCAATAACGGAAAGTAGGAGCGCCTAACAATATGAGCTCATACGGCCTTAAGGACGCACCAGCATATAAGACAACAGCCCCGTTTAAGAAACGCCTCGTGGATTCGCGCGAGACGCTCAAAGCAGATGCGAAGCCGTCGGAACTGATGCAGCCAAGCAATAGTGCGTTCCACCACCCAGCGGGTTTCGCCGCCGGTGAGGATCCACGAAAGCGGGACGCCTTGCGCCTCAGTGAGCAGGTGGTGCTTGCTGCCCGCACGGCAGCGATCGGTTGCGCTCTGCCAGTCAACATTCGGTGGTCGCACAGCGGCTTGCGCCCCGCCTATCGCTCGCGCCGACGCTTCTTTGGGGACAGCGGCTCGATCTCTGCCCATAATTCATCATCGATCAGTGGCTCCGGCATCGTTCGCCCTCCCGGCTATGCGATGTATTACCGTACCGACCCCTCAAAAAAGCAGAAGCGTGATTTTATCAAGGACTTTTAGTATAGATAGCAGCCCGCGTGTTCAACAAACGCTATTTCGCCAGCTTGCCATCGTGGTACGAGATGGCAGGCAAGGCGTCCGGTTCGCTCAGCAAATGCGTTACCAGTAAAGCAGCGGCAGCGGGTAAGCTGTTCCTGTTCCGCACGCATAGCTTGATCTGCCTGCTCGCCCATGCGTCGGCGAGCCGTATCGTGCGCAAGCCGGGCTCCCGACCGAGCAGGCCGATCGTACCGGCTGGCAAAACGCCGATGCCCAAACCAGCTCGCACCATCGCAAAAACCGCTTCGAACGTGGTCACCTGAAATCGGAGTTTCAAGGTTCTATTTGCATCGCTGGCCGCGCGCAGCAGTAGATAGTTGATCGCGCCGCCCTTGTGATACCCGACGAACTCGTGATCCAGGGTATCCACAAACTTTATAACCCTGCGACGCGATAATTTGTGACCATAGGGGACCGCCAGTACCAGCTGGTCGCGTCGATAGGGAAATACTTCAAGCCCATATTCGTTATCAGCCTGAGCATAGATTCCGATGTCAGCAGCATTTTCGGCTACCGCGCGCGTCGTGAAGGAGCTTATGTGCTCTTCCAGATCAATGTCTATGCCGGGATGCTGCGTCAGAAATGACTTGAGATCGTGAGGCAAAAATTGCGTGATAGATGAAATATTCGCGAATAAGCGAACACGACCGCGAATTCCGGACGAGAAATCGCGGATCTCGGTAACCAATTCGTCCAAACCATGTAAGATATTTCTGGCATGGCGTACCAAGCTGCGGCCAGCAACTGTGGGTTCGATGCCTCGATTCTTCCGGATCAATAGCTGCGTGTGAAGATGGCTTTCAAGTTCCGCGATTCGCTTGCTCACAGCAGAAGGCGCAAGATGCACTCGAATTGCCGCTCGGGCAATACTGCCCTCCTCAACAATTGCAATGAACGAGCGAAGGGTCACTGGATCGATTTTCATTGTCACTCACCCTCTGGCTACTGATGGATGCGCACGGCAGACTCTGCGGTGCACCCAATGCGCCGGTTCCAGGGCAGCAGGCCGCCGCTTGCGGAGGAGGATTTCAGCAAGCGAGTAGGCGTTCAGAGCGCTATCGCGAGAATAGGTATTTACGCTCCCACTCCTCGATTTCCGGAAGCTTGAGCGCGTCGTTGTATTCCTTGAAGCTGAGCATGCGGTCGCGCGCCTGTTTGGTGCTGCCGTCGCGCTTGAGCACGTTGAGCGATTCGCGGATGCCGTAGCCAGCGGCGTAGCGTGCGAGTCCGGGATAGATCGCAATGCGAAATCCGAGTTTCTCCAGTTCGGTTGCGGAAAGCTCGCCCACCTTGCCCGCTTCCTCGACGTTGACCAGGCACGGCGCGTCGATTTCCGACACGACGCGCTGCAGTTCCTCGATCATATTGGGGCTGCCTTTCAACTCGACGAAAATCACGTCGGCCCCTGCCTTGCGATAGGCTTTGCCGCGGCGGACCGCCTCCTCGAGACCGTGTCCGGCCGCAGCGTCGGTTCGCGCGATGATGATGAAATCGGGATCGCGCCGTGCCGCAACTGCCGCTTCGATCTTGCCGATGTGCTCTTCCATCGAAATCACCGGCCGCGAGCCCGGCAAGTGACCGCACCGCTTGGGTGCAACCTGGTCTTCGAGATGTATCGCCGCGACTCCTGCGGACTCGAATTCCTCGACAGTGCGCCGCACGTTGACCGCGTTGCCGTAACCGGTATCGGCGTCGCAGATCAGCGGAATATTGACGCACGAGGCGACGCGATGCGCGTGATTGGTAATCAGTGTGAGATCGATCAAACCGACATCGGGACGCCCGAGCAGGCTCGCGGAGACACCGTTGCCGGTCATGTAGACCGCCTCGAAACCCGCCTGCTCGACAAACCGGGCGCCGAAGGCATCGTAAATGCCGGGGGCGACGATCATCGGCCCGGCTGTCAGCCGCTGGCGTAGTCGCTCGCGCGTTGACCCCGTCATACCGCCGCCTTCGCTTCGAAGTGATACCTGTCGAGCTTCGCTTCATCGAGCGCCACGCCGAGGCCCGGGCCATCGGGCAGCGGCAGAC
>Ga0156176_1260_pt1 | contig 14184 bp, 11 predicted proteins | sample RifCSPlowO2_12_FD_107829 | JGI IMG/M metagenome (GOLD analysis project Ga0156176, IMG submission 107829) | Betaproteobacteria bacterium RIFCSPLOWO2_12_FULL_62_58
TGAATGCCGGTTTGCGTTTTTCCATGAAGGCGGTCTGGCCTTCCTTGTAGTCCTCGCTCGCGAAGCAGTCGTCGATCATCTTCTGGCACGACGCGAGATCGCGTTGCGCCGGATCCTTGTGATGCTCGATCAGCGCGCGCTTGACCGCGGCGACGGTGAGCGGCGCGTTGCCGGCGATGGTGTGAGCGTAATCGAGCGTAAATTTCTCGAGTTCCGCGACCGGCACGACGCGGTTCACCAGGTTCATCTGCAGCGCTTCCTGGGCCGTGAACTGGCGGGCGGTATAGAAAATCTCCGCCGTGTATGCCGGTCCGACCAGGATCGCAAGCCGATTGATGCCCGAGAAACGGTAACCCAAACCGAGTTTCGCGGCGGGCACGCCGAAGCGCGCATTTTCCGCAGCGATGCGGATGTCGCAGTTGACCGCGGTGGCCGTGCCGCCGCCGATGCAGTAGCCGCGTATCATCGCGATCGTCGGTTTCGGGCAGGACCGCAGCGCCTCGCTCGCCGCGTCCGAGGCCGCGTTGTAGGTCTTCACCGCCTCGGCGCCCGAACGCTTCTCCTTGAACTGCGAGATATCCGCCCCGGAGACGAACGCTTTGTCACCTTCGCCTCTGAGGATGACGACGCGAACTTCGGGGTCATTCGCGTAAGCGTCCAGCACGAGTGGCAGCGACTGCCACATCTCGAGCGATACGGCATTGTGGCGCGCGGGGTTGTTGAATACGATCCAGCCGATCGCGCCTTCCTTCTTCGCTATCAGCTTTTCGGTGAGAGTCTGCAGCGCGGTTCCGGGATGATTCATGATGTGGACACCAGATTGGAGTTTAAACCGGGCTAGTGTAACGTATCTGTCGAGTTGATCAACAGGAAAACGGGGGGGCGATGAAAAACCTGCTGAACGTCTGTTCGTGCATGCTCGCGGCGCTGGTTTGCCCGCTCACTGCGGCTCAGCCTTACCCGGTCAAACCGGTACGCATCATCGTAACCTTTCCCCCGGGCGGTCCGACCGATATCGTCGGTCGTTCGCTCGCGCAAAAATTTACTGAATGGCCGAGATCGACATGGTGCATATCCCGTACAAAGGCACCGCGCCCGCACTCACCGACTTGCTTGCAGGCCAGGTTTCTCTGATGTTCAACAGCATGCCCTCGGTGCTGCCGCAGGTAAAAAGCGGCAAGCTCAAGGGCATCGCGGTCGGCAGCGCGAAGCGCTCGCCCGCCGCGCCCGAGATCCCGACGGTTTCGGAGGCCGGTGTCCCGGGATTCGAATACGTGACCTGGTACGGCCTTTTCGCACCCGCCGCGACCCCCAGAGATATCGTCGCTCGGCTCAACACGGAAGTGGTGAGGATACTCGCCGATCCTGAGCTGGCGCAGCGATTCTCCAGCCAGGGCGCCGAACCTTCGAGCACGACGCCGGAGCAGTTGGCGAAATTTCAGCGTGACGAGCACGAACGCTGGAAGCGCGTGATCCAGTCGGCCGGCATCAAGCTCGAATAGAACTGAACCAGTGAACGGCAACCGTCAAGCCGCTCACCCATTGTCCAGACGGGCTGCGAAGCCGGCGGCCTTGAGCGCCTCCAGGATCTCCGCCACGTGCTCGTGGCTGCGCGTCTGCAGCACGAACTCCACCTCGGCGCTCTGCACCGGCAAGTGAGTGAACGCGCGCTGGTGATGGATTTCCTCGATGTTGGCGTTGAGTTCGGCGAGTCGTGCAGTCACCTGCGCCAGCGCGCCCGGAAGATCGCGCAACTCGATGATGAAACGCGCGAGCCGGCCGGAGCGCACCATGCCGCGCTCGAGGATCGAGGCCAGCATCAGCGGGTCGATATTGCCGCCACTCAACACCAATCCCGCTTTCTTTCCGGCGAAGCGTTCGCGGTGCTTCAACAGCGCAGCCAGCCCTGTTGCTCCGGCGCCTTCCGCCACTGTCTTCTCGACCTCGAGCAGCATCACGATCGCCTGCTCGATGTCGCCTTCATCGACCAGCAGGACCTCGTCGACAAACTGCCGCACGATGGGCAATGTCAGTGCGCCGGGCTCCTTGACCGCAATGCCCTCGGCGATGGTGCTGGCGCCGAAAACGGGCGTAACGCCTTTCAGCGCGCAATACATCGACGGAAAGCGTTCGGTCTCGACGCCGATCACCTCAATCTGCGGCTTGACGCTCTTGGCCGCAAGCGCGATGCCCGCAATCAGTCCACCGCCGCCGACCGGCACCACCAGCACTTCGAGGCCGGATTGGGCCGACAGCATTTCGAGGCCAATCGTACCTTGGCCGGCGATGATCTTTTCGTCGTCGTAAGGGTGAATGAGCTGCAGCCCGCGCCGCTTCGCAAGCTCCAGCGCAAATGCCTTCCCCGCATCGAAGTCATCGCCTTCGAGAACCACCTCGGCGCCGAAAGCGCGCGTGCGTTCGACCTTGACGTGCGGTGTGTAGCGCGGCATGACGATGACCGCCGGGATACCAAGCCGCTTCGCATGATAAGCCACGCCCTGCGCGTGATTGCCGGCCGAGACTGCGATCACGCCGGCGCTGCGCTGCGCAGCGTCGAGCGACAGCAGCCGGTTGAGCGCGCCGCGCTCCTTGAAAGACGCGGTGAACTGCAGGTTCTCGAACTTGAGATAGACCTCAGCGCCGGTGATCTCGGACAGCGTGCGCGAGTGCAGGCAAGGCGTGTTGAGCACGCTGCCGCGGAGTGCGTCCGCCGCATCGCGGATGTGTTGGGGGGTTACGGCCATCGTTCCTCAGTCGAGCACCATCAGCCAGTCCACCGCAATCGCGCCGCCGCAGCCGGCAACAACGGGATTGAGATCGAGTTCGCTGAGTCGCGGACCCGCCGCCGCCCCGCAACAGGATACCGTGCTGATCAACCGCGTCAGCGCCACCCGGTCCACCGGCGGCCGCCCTCTCGCGCCGTCCAGGATCGCCTTGCCCCTCAACTCGTCCAGCATGCGGCCGGCCTCGGTTTGCGTTACCGGCGCCTGCCGAAACACCACGTCTTTCAGCACCTCGATGTGTATGCCGCCCAGCCCTACCATCACCACCACCCCAAATGCCGGGTCGTTCTGCAACCCGAGCACCAGTTCTACATCCCCGTTTGCCATCGTTTGCACGACCACGCCCTCGATTCTCGCCTGCGGCTTATGACGTTTCGCATTTTCGGTGACGGCTGTAAATGCCTTTCGTACCGCATCAGCATCTTCAAGCCCAAGCTCCACCGCCTGGGCCTCGGTCTTGTGCAGGATATCGGGTGACTCGATCTTCGCTGCCACCGGATAACCCAGTTCCTCGGCGGCCGCCACTGCTTCATCCGCGCTTCGCGCGAGGGCGCACGCTGCAGTGTTGACCCCCCATCGCTCAAGCAGTTCGCGTGCGTGAACCGCGGCAACCGGCCCGGAACCATGCGGCAAGTCGAGTTGCGGCAGACGTAATGCAGCACGCGCGTCCTGGTCCGCAAGCCAGTGGCGGTGCGCCTCGGCATAGCGCACCAAGGCGCTGGCCGCATCCACCGCCGGCTCCGCGCCGCGCAGCACCGCAATCCCGCGTTCGCGCAGCGCGCGGAGCGCCCGGTCTGGAGCCGCGACCCAGCACACGATGAACGGTTTCGTCGCCGCGGCTTTGATTTCCTCAAAGATGCCGATCAACGCATCGGCGTAGGCATCCATCAATTGCAGCCAGACGATACCCACGTGGATCTGCGGATCGGAAAGGACGATGCGCACGCTGTCGCGCAGCAATTCCGGTTCCGCGACGAACTGGCCAGTGACGTCCACCGGGTTGCCGGCAGCACCGAATTCTGGAATCACCGCCTTCAGTGCTTCCTGCGTCGCCGTGGTCAACACCGGGACGCTCAACCCCGCCTCCTCGGCTCGGTCAGCCATCAACACCCCCGCCCCGCCGGATTGCGTGACAATGCCCAAGCCGCTGCCGGCGGGCAGCCCGCAGTGGGCGAACGCCTCGACCATGTCGAGCATATGTTCTTCGTTACGAGCCCGGATGATGCCACGCCCACGGATGACGCCGTCGAACACGTTGTCGGCGCCAGCCAGCGCACCCGTATGCGAAGCCGCGGCGCGCGCTCCGGCACCGGTCCTGCCAACCTTGCTCAAGACCAGCGGCTTGCGGAGCGCAAGCGCGGTTTCGGCCAGTTCCATCAGTCCGCGGCCGTTCTTCAGTCCTTCAATGTAACCCGCGCCGACCCGGATGCGCGGATCGTCGAGCACCGCGCGCATCACCTGTACGAAATCGACATCCCCCTCGTTTCCGGTATTGACGAAATAGCCGAGCCCGAGGTTCCGGCGTCGTGCGAGCGCTGCGATCGCGGTGCCGAACGCGCCCGACTGAGTGACAAACCCGACAGGACCGGCCGGCGTGTCGCCGTCGGCAAATTGACCGAATGTCGCGATGACCCGGTCGAACGCGTTGATCAGACCGAGGCAATTCGGGCCCAGCAACCGCACTCCCGCCGCTCGTGCCGCAGCGCTAACCTCCTGTTCCATGGTCCGTCCCGCTGCACCCGTCTCGGCAAACCCGGAACTGAACACGATGGCCGATTTCACGCCGCGCCGACCGAGACCGCGCAAGGTGCGTGCGACGAGCCGCGCCGGGAGCGCAACTACCGCCAGATCAACGGGCTCGGGTACGGCATCAATGGTGGGATAGCACTTGAGCGTGCCGATCTGCTGATATTTCGGATTGACCGGATAGATCCGCCCGGCATAGCCTTTCTCGATGAGGAACTTGAGGGTGCGGCCGTTGACCTTCGTGAAATCGCTCGATGCGCCGAGAATCGCGATCGAGGCGGGACTGAGCAGAGAGCGCAGCTCGTTCACTGTTATTCGTGGTTCGCGGAGGCCCGGTCGCCGGCCGCCGCCTGTCACGAAACCACGACTTCGACGATTTCGGTCACCGGCAGCGTGGCGATGTCGCGCAGTTTTTCGTTGCGCGCGATCTCGAAGTTCACGAGGGCCGACACCAGCGCATAGCTGGAAGACACGAACACCTCGCGATCTTCAGGCGATTTTCGGTTCACGCCAAAACGCACCTTGATCCGCTCTTCAGCCGAGAGCTTGCCGATGAAGCTCTTGGTGGCCCAGATCGCGCCGTAACGCGCAAAGTCGCTGATGCGCGCCGCCTGGTTGATGCTGTCTCCTAGCACCACAAAATCCACACTGGTCGCCGACTGAAAGGTGCCCAGCCACTCTTGCCCTTCGGTCAACCCGATGTTGAGATAAAGCTCATTCAGCCAGTTCTTGCGGATTTGCCACGCCTTGCTGATCTTCTGCATTTCCGCCTTGATCTCGCGGGCGCAGCGCAGCGCATTGAAGATGTAGTTCGAGTCGGGCTGAGGAAAAAAATAGTAGAGCAATCCGTCTCCCGCGTGTTTGCCGTGCGTCCCGTAGTACTTGCGAAAAACAGGCGTCATCGCGCAACAGATTTCGTTGATGAGTTCGAAATACTCCTCGGGCGGCAGTTCCGAGCAGATCTTTACCGAGCCCTGAAGATCGGCAACCAGCACCGCGAGATCGGTCAGCACCGGCAGCCGTTTACGCAGCAGCGAGCGGATCACTTCGTCGCGACGCGCCAAAAAACTCACCAGATCATCGCTCTCGAGTCCCGCCGGCATCAGGACCAGCAGGATCCCTTCGCGGAAGAACGCGGCGTACATGCGGCACGTCATGAGCTCGCCGTCCGTATGTTCTATATCGAGCGGTGCGTCGAGGATCGGTCGAGGCTCTTCCGGTTCGACCTCGCCATACAGGCGATCGAGCAACGCCAGCCGTTCGGCGGGCACTCCCTGGCACAGCGTCATCAGCGTCGTTTTTGACACCCTTTCCTTCGCGAGCGAGAGATGAAAGCGCAACAAGGCAAGGCGATTGCGTTCCGACTGCGATCGGGTGGTGAGGAGCAGACGGAACAGATTGCGTTGGTCGCTGGTGGGCGGCAGGCCGGACGCGGTACCGAGCAGCAGGCTTTGGGCCGCGGCATTGAACCAGGTGACCTCGAAGTTATAGTTGACCATGAACGCCGGGTGCGCGATGCCTTCCACGGTCAGGCGGGGCGCGTCTTCGGAAGACTCGCCCGCCGGCGCCGGCACCGTGACCGCCCGGGTCCCCGCGGGTGCTTCTGGGCGCGGCCCCTCGCTGGTGAGGCGTGTTACGATTTCTGCCATGGTGTAGCCCTCCCTTTTTAACCGTTGTATCTCGATGACCCTGTCGGCCGCGCTGTCCGGAAAATATCCGAGCTGACGCGCACGGCTCTCCTCATCACGCTCCGGGGTACTCACCAAGGGGCGCGGCAGTAATCCCATGGCGATGTAATTATTGAGCGTCGCCCTGGAAATGTTCGTTCGATCAATCAGTTCCTTGCTCGATATCATGTGATGCGTGAATTGTCTATATTCCACATAGCAATGATTAGACAGTATAGGCAGTTTAATTAGACAGTCAATCCAGGATATGTCAAATGCATCCAGCAAGGCTTTTCCTGTTGTTCCTGCGCCACAACCATCAGCATCCAAACATCCTTTTCGACAATATTCCCTCCCGTGCGTCCACGCCCCTCAGCCTTCCTATCGAGCTGTCTAAACAGACCGTATCGCATTGATCTTATGGAATAAACCTCCGTATTAATGGCGCTTACCGTTTATTCAGGTACCTCTCGGTCAGCCTTGTCGAGCCGGCCTTGAGCGTTTTCCAATTCAATCAGGCCACTGCCATCCTGGATTCCCTGCCGGGCCGCTTACGCCAGCACGACTTGAAACAGCTTGACGAGGGCGACTACATCGATCACCGCGTTATGACGGGCGTAATTGTCGATGCCGTGCACCAGGATGTTGCCGCGATCGTGGGGCCGATCTGACGCAGCACGACCTCAAAATTATTCCGCGCGCGAATCAATCCGTCGCTCAGCGCAACAGCGCCACTGTCCGCGCAGGCGCAGAATCTGAATGAAGTAAGGCCTCGATGCGGCGTCGATTTCGTCGCTCCTCATATCGAGCATCCGACCCGCGCGGCGCAGGCGCTTGCGCGGTATTGAAATGGCTGGCGGCTGTGGCCAGCGCAACACACGTCCGGCATCGACCAGCAGCCGGGCGCCGTATGTCTTGAGGTTGAGTGTGTGCGGAAACTGCTTCGCTCTCCCGGACGCTTGATCGGGGGCGATGCGCCGTGTCAGCGCACGACCAGCACCGGGATCTTCGAGTGCGTGAGAACCTTTGCGGTTTCGCTGCCGAGCAGCAGGCTGGAGAGCCCCTTTCTGCCATGTGAAGCCATCATGATCAGATCGCACTTCTTTTTCTTTGCGGTCTCGATGATCTGCTGAAAGGGAAGATCGCTGACAACGGCCACGGTTTCGCACTTGACGCCGGCGGTTCCTGCGGCTGTTGCGACCTTGGCGAGCAACTTCTTGGCCTGCTCCCGGGATTCCTCCTCGAAACGCCTCTTCATCTGAGCGCCCATCGGCGAGACAAACCCCTCGTCCGCGCCCATGCGAAATTCGGGCACGACGTGAACCGTGGTGACCTTCGCATTGATCGACTTGGCGAATTCGATGCCGTACTTGACTGCGCGGTTGGAAAGTTTCGAACCGTCCGTTGGCAGCAGGATATGCTTGAACATCACGCCCTCCATGAATGGAAATCGGAATCGTTGTTGCAGTCTCAGAATAAGAATATCACGCCGTCATCGCCGCGGTTTGATGCACATCAACAAAAGCAGCCGATTGCGTCACGCCCATACCAGAAGGGTCGGGCGGCGCCGGTTTTCCGCGGGACGGAATCCGCCGCGCGGGCGGCCACGGCTCAGTGAGCCTTGCCCATGCGATGAGCCGGGATCGGCAGCGCGACGACCTCTATTCCCTCGTCTTGCAGGGCCTCGACCTCCCTGGGAGACGCGGTACCGCGAATGTGGCGTTCCGGCGCTTCGCGGTAATGGATCTTACGTGCTTCTTCGGGGAAGGCGGCGCCGACATCCTCGGTAGTCTCAATCACGTGATCGATCAATTTTGCGAGTGCTTCGCTGTCAAGATTAGCGTATTGCTCGGGCACGCGTGCGGTATTTTTTCGTGTCCCATCCGGCCGCTCGCGGCTACCGGTATTGACATACGATGCATGCGGCAGGCGCACCACCTTGCCATTGCCACACAACGGGCAAGTCAGCGATCTGTCGTTGAGTTGCCGCTCAAAATCCTCGTTCGAGGCGAACCAGCCTTCAAAACGATGTTTGTTCTCGCAGCTTAAGTCAAAAACGATCACGATAATATTCCGTTGCTGTCTGTAAGACCGGTTACCCGGCGGTTCGTTCGGAGCCGCGCGCATGCCGAAAACGCGCTGACCCAGCCGCAGGCGTCACACTTAGTGCGAGGAACCGGGCTCAACATCCTCTAGCAGCCTGTCGGACTTAACAGCCCGAACAGGCTGCTAAAAGCAAAACCGGCTGACCATTCCGAAAAAAACCCGCCAAACTGGTCGAACGTGAAGAAAACTGATGGCGAATTCGCATATCTATCATTTTCTCTTGCCATTTTCCTCACGCCGGTTTTGCATTAGGAGTTTGTCGGGGCCAAGTCCGACAAACTCCTAGCTGCTGAAAAACTGGTGGGCGAGACCGGATTCGAACCGGCATGGCTTGCGCCGAGGCATTTTAAGTGCCTTGTGTATACCCATTCCACCACTCGCCCATAAGCCTGTTTCGGCGCTGATTTTGGAGGCGGGGGTCGGAATCGAACCGGCGTCCACGGCTTTGCAGGAAGAAATTGCCTGCAAACCAACAACGGCTTACAGCACGATTCCTGATAAAACAGCGCGTTGCAATTTTGAATGATATCTAACAATAACGCTGTCTGACCACTTTTTTCCGCCAACTGTCTCAAAAAGCCCCAAGCCGCATTGTCTCATCCTTTGCTTGACGGCTACTACCAGCTCACCCTCACCTTAAGAGACTCGGGCAGCCACGCCAACGCCTCGCGGGTCGCATCGACGGTGGTGCCGATCGGCTCCGGCTGTGTCTGCACCAAGTCGATGTCCTCGGAATAGCGCAGCGGCTGTCGGAACAGTAATTTGTTGATGGCAGTGCCGCCGCGAAAGGCGATCTTGCCAGCCAGTGCAGGCGAATTAAACAGGTCGCACAACGCGCGGCAGATGACAAGATCCTGCTCGACCTGCCTCAAATCCGGCCAGGGCGCCTTGGCGCTCCATTCCTGCAGGTAAGCCTGCGGGATCAAGATTCAATCTCCACCGGTTCGTTGATGATCAGCATCCACTTTGAGTTCTTCAGCGACTGGCTGGCCAGTGACTCAACGAAGGATTTGACCGAAGGGTCCAGAGGCTTCACCGACTTCGCTTTGTTCGCGAAGGGCTCCAGCGCTTTGGCTTGGCGCACGTGGCCGGTGAGTTCCAACAGGTAGCCGAGCCGCCGGACAGAAGAGTTCTCGTAGACCGCCGCAAGTTTGGCCAGCTTGCGGGAATCAGCTTTCGCCCCCAGATCCTTGACGATCTGAGCGACGCCGTTGATGCCGGCAGCCCGGTGAAAGTAGCGAGCGCAATCCAGGAGGACTAGCTCGACGCCAGCGACCTTGGCGAAACCCGCCTCGCTCTTCATCTGGCCCAGCCACTCCGGATGATTGGTCTTGGCGAAAACATGCGGGGCTTGGTAGACGAACTGCAGTCGGTGGCGGCCGATCTCGAAGGCACGTAGTTGTTTGGGAACGATCGCCTGAAAAACCATCGCCGCCTGGTGCGACGAGCCGTAGAATGCCGCTGCACGAAGCAACGAGATTCGATAGTCGATGCCTTGATGCTTCATCAAGGGGTCGATCCAGCGCACCGGGTCCGGTGCCCCGCTCGGCTGGTCTTCGGGTCGCAGGATCAAATAGAAACCATGCCGCGGATTCGCCAGCCGGCGCTTCTTAATCAGTCGGCTGACAGCGACGGCGAGTGTTTCCGGAGCTAGGCCGAGCCTGTCCAGCGCCTCTTTGCGGGAAAAGTAGGCGCGGCCACGGGCAAGCCGTTCATCCAGATATTGGTCAAGGGAAGCCACGCCCCAATCATATGCAAAAGTTTACTAAAAAGCAATGTTTTTGCATATGATTGGGGCTGCGCGATCGAGCGCCGGTCGCGAGGCCAAAATCGGCGCCGAGATCACCTAAACACGGGGTTAATGCTCCGCCGTCGCATGAAGCCGTAAACCAAGCGCCTTCACAACTTTCAGCACCGTGGAAAATTCCGGATTGCCTTCGGGCGATAAAGCCTTGTAAAGGCTCTCGCGACCCAGTCCTGTTTGCCGTGCGATTTCCGTCATTCCTTTGGCACGCGCGATGTCCCCCAGCGCGGCCGACACCAACGCAGGGTCTCCGTCTTCCAGGGCCGCTTCGAGATATGCGGCCATATCTTCGTCGGTCTTCAGATGTTCCGCCGCGTCCCACGGTTTCGTTTTGATCTTTGCCATAGCACTCTCCTACAATCCTCGCGCCATCTCGATCGCGGATTTAATGTCCCGGTCCTGACTGCGCTTGTCACCGCCGGCGAGCAGGATCACCAACGCCTGCCCACGCCGCACAAAATACACCCAGTATCCGGGCCCGTAGTCGATCCGTAGTTCCGAGACGCCCTCTCCCGCCGGCTTTACATCACCGGGGTTGCCCAGAGATAGACGGCGAATCCGGGCGTCAATGCGCGCCCGCCCTGTCGATCTCGCAAGCCCTCAAACCACTGGGCGTACGTCTCGGTTTGACGGACTTCGATCATGAGCGATTGTATCATATAGGATACAGATAAGAAACCGTCCTAAAGCCGCCGCATAAGGAGTCACTCGATGAGCCACAAATTCCCCCGCCTCGATCTGTATCATATGGTCCGAACCGCTCCGAAAATTCGCGAAACGGTTCGGGATCTCGGACGTCGCGATCACCAAGCGTTGCCGCAAATCCAACATCCCATTACCCGGCCTGGGATACTGGGCAAAGAAAGAAGTGGGAAAGCAGGTTTTTCAGCCGGCATTTCCTTCCTGCGGATTGGGCCAGTCCGATGTCGTCACCATCGGCGGCACTGAGCGGTACGGATGGGGGCGGGAAGAATCGGATGAGGAACTGCTCGCGGCGACTATCACCCCGCCGCCGCCCTTCCCCGGTGGACTGCCTGAAGTCACGGCGCGTGCGCAGCAGTCCGGGCTTTTCCGTCGGTCGTCACTTCTTGGGTTGTATGGAGGCGGGGGTCGGAATCGAACCGGCGTCCACGGCTTTGCAGGCCGCTGCATGACCACTCTGCCACCCCGCCGCTGAAACGAAAAGCAGAAGGGGAAAACGGCTGGCCGTTTCAGTGAAGGCTAACCTTTAGGTTACGCCGGAACTAAAGCGCCCAGCCACTTTCCCCGGAAATCTGGAGCGGGAAACGAGTCTCGAACTCGCGACCTCAACCTTGGCAAGGTTGCGCTCTACCAACTGAGCTATTCCCGCGTAAGTAAAGGCGAATTATAGGGTAAGCGCCAGCCCCGATCAACCGGGCCGCCCGGCTTTCCAGAGTTGCGGCAACGCCATTTTCAGGTAGTACGCCATCGACACCAGCGTAAGCAGTGCGGCGAAATAGATCAACCAGGTGCCCACCCGCTGCGGACTGAAAGCTCCGATGCGATCGTGATAGAGCAGCAGCGGAATCGCGATCATCTGGGAGACGGTCTTGATCTTGCCCAGAAACGACACCGCAACGCTTTTCGACTCGCCGATCGTGGCCATCCATTCGCGCAGGGCTGAAACCGCCATCTCGCGCCCGATGATGATGAGCGCGATGAGGGCATCCACCCGTTCGAGCTGAACCAGCGTGATCAACGCTGCGGCGACCATCAGTTTGTCCGCCACCGGGTCGAGGAAGGCCCCGAACGCCGAAGTCTGGTCGAGCTTGCGCGCAAGCCAGCCGTCAAGCCAGTCCGTGATCGCGGCGACCGTAAAAATGATGGTCGCCACCAGGTTCTGGTTGGGCGCGGAAACCCAGCTCTTCTCGAAATAAAAAATGCCGACAAAAAGCGGGATCAGGATGATCCTGAGCCAGGTCAGAAGATTGGGCAGATTGAGCGGCATCGGTCTAATGGAGTTCCTGATAAATTTTTTCCGCCAGCTTGCGGCCGATCCCTTCGACCTGCCCCAGTTCATCGACACTCGCGGACAACAGGCCGCGCAGGCCGCCAAAGCGCGCGAGCAGTCGCTGGCGGCGCCTGGCGCCGATCCCCGCGATGTTCTCCAAAGATGAACTGGTGCGTGACTTGCCGCGCCGCGCACGGTGGCCCTCGATTGCAAACCGGTGCGCTTCATCTCGAATCTGCTGGATCAGGTGCAGCCCGGCATGGTCCCTGCTCAGTCTGAGCGGCTCATCGCGCCCGGACCGCAGCAGTTGTTCCAGTCCCGGCTTGCGCTCCTCCCCTTTTGCGACAGCAACCAGCGCCACATCGCTCAGCCCGAGTTCGGCGAACACCTCTTGCGCGACAGTGAGTTGCCCCCTGCCACCGTCGATCAGCACCAGATCCGGAACCTTGCCCTCTCCGGACACGACCTTGCGGTAGCGCCGGGTGAGCACGTCGCGCATCGCGCCGTAATCGTCGCCCGGCGTTATCGCGGTGCGATCAACGGCGCGCTGCGTCCGTTCCATCGCGCCAGAGTCAAGCGGCGATCCATCGTCCGGCTTGACGCGTATGTTGTAGCGGCGGTAATCGCTTTTCTGCAGCGCAGACCTGTCGTATACGACGCATGACGCGACGGTCGCTTCGCCCATGGTGTGGCTGATATCGAAGCATTCGATGCGCTGCACGTTTTCGGGCAGCTCAAGCCCCTGTTGCAGCGCCGCGAGCCGTTCTTCCTGCGTCGCCTGCAGGCTCAGGGTCTGCGCGGCGCCCAGCTGGGCGTTTTTTGACGCCATCTCAAGCCATGCCCGGCGCATGCCCGCCGGATGGGTCGTGATCTGCACCTTGCGTCCGGCCTGCCCGCTCAGCAGTTGTTCGAGCGCAGCGACCGCGATGGCGGTCCCGATGACGATCTGCGACGGGATGCCGTGGCGCAGATAATGCTGGATGATGAACGCTTCGATCACCTGCTCGTCGGTGCAGTCATCGGCGTTGCGCGGAAAGAAATTCTTGTCGCCCAGATGATGCCCCCCGCGAACCATCACCAGGTTGACGCACGTGATGCCCGCCGCGCGGGCGCAAGCGATAATGTCGGCGTCGCGTCCTGATTCGCCGCTCACAAACTGCTTCTCGCGCACCGTCCTGAGCGCCGCGATCTGGTCACGGAGAACGGCGGCCTCCTCGTATTGCATGCGCTGCGCCGCGCCGTTCATGCGCCCGATCAGGCGCCCGACCACCTCGTCCTCCTTTCCCGTCAGGAACAGTTCGGCGCTGCGAACGTCCTCGGCGTAGTCGGCTTCGGGGATCAACCCAACACACGGCGCCGTGCAACGCCTGATCTGGTGCAGCAGGCAGGGACGCGAGCGGTTGCTGAATACGGTATCCTCGCAGTTGCGAATGCGAAACACCTTCTGCAGCAACTGAATGCTCTCGCGCACCGCGCCGGCGTTGGGGAACGGCCCGAAGTAACGATGCCGTTTATCGAGGCTGCCGCGATGGAATCCCAGACGCGGGTAGCGGTTTCCGGTGAGCACGAGATATGGATATGATTTATCGTCTCTAAACAGTATGTTATATCGAGGACTTAAAGTTTTTATTAAGTTGTTTTCGAGCAGCAGTGCCTCCGCCTCGGAACGCGTGACCGTGGACTCCACGGACGCAACCTGGGACAGCATCAACTGAATGCGCGGCGAGAGCCCGCCGCTTTTCTGGAAATAGGAGGCGACCCGCTTCTTGAGGTCGAGCGCCTTGCCGACGTACAACGCCTCCCCTACCGCGTTCAGCATGCGATATACGCCCGGCAGATGGGGCAGATTGGAAACGACTTCCGCTGGATCGGACAGGGTGACGGGAGCATCGGCGGACGCTCCCCCTTCGAGGCTTGCCGGTACGCCGGGTAGGGCGCGTCGAGGCATGATCAGCCGGCTTTCAGACGCCGCGAAATCTCGGCAAAAACATCTTGGAACATTTCCGCTGTGAGGCGCTTGGTCTGCGTATTATAGCGGCTGCAATGGTAGCTATCGTAGAGCGTGCGGGCCTGTGGCAGCCCATGACGCGCGCCGTGATGAAATGG
>Ga0156176_1249_pt1 | contig 13997 bp, 11 predicted proteins | sample RifCSPlowO2_12_FD_107829 | JGI IMG/M metagenome (GOLD analysis project Ga0156176, IMG submission 107829) | Betaproteobacteria bacterium RIFCSPLOWO2_12_FULL_62_58
GCCGCCGTCAGCGTCGTCTTGCCATGATCCACGTGTCCAATCGTCCCCACATTCACGTGCGGCTTGGTGCGCTGAAATTTGCTCTTGGCCATTTTTTTGCTCCGCTATAAAATTTTTCGAAGAAAAATTTTATCGAATGTCAAATTCCATAAAATCTTGCCGCTTCTACACACAGAATTCGTCGCAGACGAATGTCGAAGACGAATTCTGGTGCCCATGGCGCGGATTGAACGCGCGACCTCTCCCTTACCAAGGGAGTGCTCTACCACTGAGCTACATGGGCTCGGAAGGGATCCGGTTTCCGACTCTCACTCGCTGCAATTCTGGAGCGGGTGAAGGGAATCGAACCCTCGTCGTAAGCTTGGAAGGCTTCTGCTCTACCATTGAGCTACACCCGCCTCATTTGCGTAAACCCGACTCGAGAATCCGCGTGCCTCGCCAACCCGCAATTCTGGTGGAGGGGGAAGGATTCGAACCTTCGAAGGCTGAGCCAACAGATTTACAGTCTGCCCCCTTTGACCGCTCGGGAACCCCTCCGAACGAAACCGGGTATTATCTGAACTTTTCCCATTGCTGTCAAACGTTAGTTACTTACGCGCCGCCCGAACCGCTCACGCTGCTGCCGCCGCATACGAAGATCGTCTGCCCGGTGATATAGCCACTCTCCGGCGCGAGCAGGAACGCGGCCACCCGCGCGATATCGTCGGGCGTGCCCACGCGCTTGACTGGAATGCTGTCGATCACCTGCTGGCGCTTGTCGCTGCCCGGAGGGTGGCCGCGGTCGAACAGTTCCGTCGCGATTGGACCCGGCGCCACCACATTGATGGTAATGCCGTCGCCTCCAAGTTCCAGACAGAGCGTGCGTGTCATCCCGATCAACGCCGCTTTCGCCGCGGAATAAACCGTGCGATAAGTCTTACCGAGGACAGCGCGCGAGGAAATGCTGATGATCCGCCCGAACTTTGCCGCCCGCATGGCTGGGGTGAAAGCCTGGATCAGGATCAGCGCGGCGCGCACGTTGAGCGCCATCGCATAATCGAGGTCTTCGACCGTCGCCTGCTCGAGCAGTCCCGGCCGATTGACACCAGCGTTGTTGACGAGATATCGCACCTGATGATTGGCCGCGACTTCGCTGGCGACCTTTTGTGCTGCCGCGGCGTCGGCAAGATCAACGGCATAGTGTTGCAGGCGTCCATGCTTGAGCCGTGGCGGCCGGCGCTGCAGCGCGACGACATCGCAACCGCCGTCGAGCAGATGCCTGGCGATTGCTTCGCCGATGCCGGAACTTGCCCCCGTGACTACCGCGATGCCTTCCATGGTTTTCCCCCCAATTCGTCAAGTCACTTCGATTATAAAGAACCGCAGCCGCGACCACGCTTTCCGTTCACGACGCCGCGCCGCGTAGGCCAGCGCGCGATGTACTTGTGGTATCGTTACCTCGACGCACGCGACTGACGGAAAACCTTGTCCTTGTCTCTCGATCTATCCGGTACCGGAGCGGCGCGCAAAATGAGCGAACCCGCGCGGGCCTGCATTGTCGCCGGCATCATTGCCGGTGGCTTGCTCATCGATCAAACCGTCGCGTTCTGGGGACAGATGCTCGCCAATGTCGCGGCGTGGTCGCTGGTTCTGCACTGGCTGCAGCGCGCTGATGCCGCCGAGCAGATTGCGCTCACGATCTGCATCCTCTACGCCACGCTCGGTGAAATCTTCCTGTCGCTGATATGGGGGCTATACGAGTACCGGCTCGGCAACATTCCGCTATTTGTGCCGCCCGGACATGCGATGCTGTTCATGTTCGGCGGCATGCTCGCCGCGCGCGCCGGCAACTGGATCGTGTGGCTGACACCGCTCGCGGCGATCCCGTTCGTGTGCCTGCTGCTGTTGAGCGGCGCCGGTAGTTTCGATGCGCTGCTGTTCGCGATATTCATGTTGTGCCTGCTGTTCGGCCGCGCGAAAAAGCTCTACGCCGTGATGTTCACGCTGTCTCTGGCGATGGAAATCTACGGCACCTGGCTCGGCAACTGGACTTGGGGAACGACCGTGCTGTGGCTCGGGCTCACCACCATCAACCCGCCGCTCGCCGCGGGCGCATTTTATAGCGTACTCGACATGCTGGTCGTGGCCACAGCCTCGAGATGGCGCTTCTCACCGTTAGTTCCTTGCCATTGCGCGTTATTTCTGGAAATCAAGCAATCTTTCCCAGCGTTGCGGCCGGCGGCCAGGCTTTCGGCGCGGAACGCTCGTACTGCGGCGGATACTTGAGTTCCGCGCCGAGCGCAATGGCGGCATGCTGCGGCCAGCGGGGGTTGAAGAGCATCGCCCGCGCAAGCGACACGTAGTCGGCCTTGCCCGAAGCGACGATTTCCTCGGCCTGGTGCGGGTCGCTGATGAGGCCGATCGCGCCGGTGGTGATACCGGTTTCGCGCTTCACTTTCTCAGCGAACGGCACCTGATAGCCCGGCCCAACCGGAACTTTGGCGTCGAGCACGACGCCCCCGCCTGAAACCGTCACATAGTCGCACCCAAGCGTTTTGAGTTCCCGCGCATACGCCACCGCCTCGTCCGGCGTCCAGCCGCCAGCGGCAAAATCGGTGCCGGAGATCTTCGCGCCGAGCGGTTTTTCCCACGCCGCGCGCACAGCACGGAAAACTTCCAGCGGAAAACGCATGCGGTTTTCCAGGCTGCCGCCGTATTGGTCTTCGCGCTTGTTCGCAAGCGGGGAGAGGAATTCCGATAGCAGGTAGCCGTGCGTCGAATGGAGCTCGACGAGGTCAAATCCTATGCGCGCAGCGCGGCGGGCGGCGGCAACGAATGCCTGCTTCACCGCTTCCATCCCCTCGCGATTGAGGGCTTGCGGCGTCGGCCAGCCGGCAGCGAGAGGGATGGCCGACGGTGCCACCGTTTGCCATGCGCCTTCACCATTCTTTAGAAAGCTGCGTCCTTCCCACGGGCGCTGGGTTGAAGCCTTGCGCCCGGCGTGGGCCAGCTGCACTCCGATCCTGATCGGTGAGATCGAACGCACGAACTTGACCACGCGCCCCATCGTTGCTTCGTTTTCGTCCGAGTAAAGTCCGGTGCAGTTGGGGGTGATGCGCCCTTCGGGCGCGACCCCCGTGGCTTCCGCGATGAGCAGGCTCGCCCCCGACAGCGCGAGGTTGCCAAGATGCTGCATGTGCCAATCGGTCATGGAACCGTCGACCGCGCTGTACTGGCACATCGGCGCGATAGTGATGCGGTTTGCGAGTTCGAGTTTTCCGATCGAGAAAGGCGTAAACAGCTTGCTACTCATCACAACCCCCAAAAAAAATTCAACCAAAGTAACCGATCAGCCGCCACCACAGATAGTCCAGCGGCAGCAGCACCAGAATGCTGAAAGCCGCGAGCGGCACGCCCAAACGCAGCGCAGCAGCGAGCCGCACCCCACCCACTTGCAGACCGACCACCACCGGCGGCACCTGGTACGGCAGCAGCATCGTGCTGAAACCTACCGCCATCGTCATCAGCGCCGCCTTGAGCGGCCAGCCGGTGACCTGCGCGAACTGCTCGGCGAGCGGCGCGAGCACCGCCGGCTGCGCCGGATTGGTGGTGAACAGGCCCGCGAAGGTCGCCAGCAGCGACAATGTGATGAAGTTTCCGAAATCGGCGCCCGCTTCAAGCGGCAGCACGCTGTGCAGCAGTCTGCCGAGCGCGTCGCTCAACCCCGACTTCTGCGTCATCAGCCCGAGCCCGAGCGTCGCCCCAACGTAAAAGTAGGGGCCGAGCCTGATGTCGTTGAACGCGGAAACCGGCATCACTCCGATGCGCGGGATCAGGCACGCGGTGCCCGCGGCGAGCGCGATCCATCCCGCGCTGATCCCGTGCAGAAAATCGGTGGCCCACAGCATCAGCGCCGCAGCCAGGATCACGGCCATGCGTTTTTGTTCGGGAGTGAGCGGCGTAGTGTCGTGGCGCGCGCTGACCGGCCGCACCTCCGCGCGAAACAGCCAGCACACGAAAACGATGATGGTGAGCCCCTTGAGTATACCCATCACCGGAAACTGCACCCACAGGTACTCGGCGTAGACAAAGTGCACGCCGTAAAGCGTCTCGGCGGCGCCGGCGAGCACCAGGTTCGGCGCGTTGGCGGGCAGGACCGCCGTGCCGCACTGGTAGGTGGTCATGATCGCCGCAAGACAGATGCCGTTGTAGCCGGTGCTGCCGCGCTCGCAGCCGACACGTTCCGCCACCGCGGCAACGATGGGGAGCAGCAACAGCACCCGCCCGACGGTAGCGGGCATGAAAAACGAGAGCACGATGGACGCGACGACAACCGCAGCGATCAAGTGCCGGTAGGAAACGGTGAAGCGGTCGAACAGCACGCCGGCGAAGCGCTCCGCGAGCCCGGTGCGAATCACGCCCTCGGCGATGATCAGCCCCCCGAGCACGAGCCACATTGTGGCCGAGGCAAAGCCCGAAAACACTACCTGCGCCGGCGCCACCGCCAGCACCATCGCCAGCGTGAAAAAAAGGAAACCGGTGATGTGTTCTGGCAGCGTGCCGACCGCCCATAGCCCGATAGTCAGCAACACCAGCGCTGCGGCACGCATGGTGTTGACAGAAACGCCTGCTGGAGGCGGGATGAAGAACACCGCAACCGCGGCTGCCATCACGATCGTGGCAAGGATTGCGGTTGGCTTGATTATCATTCCTTTCTGCACTGACTCTGGCGCACTTCGCGTTTATTCCCGCGGATCGAGCGGCGTCCTGTCGCACACGTCGAATAGCTGTTCCGGCACCCGCGCCGCGCGAACCAGCTCGACTTCCCCGCGCGGCTTACCGATGGGCCGCAGCCTGACCGACAGCCCACTGACAACCACTGGATTGTCAGACCAACCTGCCGCGGCACGCGGAAGCTACGAGCGCCGGCAGGCGTCACGCCATTGCTCTAGCTTTCTCCAACAAGTCCGGACGGATCACTTTGTCCCATTCCGGCAAGTTCTTGAGCTGCCCGGCCTTGTGCAAAATCCCGGCCTGACCTTTCATGTACTCGATGAGCTCGGGCGTGATATCCGGCACGACCTTGGGAAGGCTCGCCATCTGCGCCACCAATTCGGGTTGCAGGTCGTGACCGCCTTCGCGATACATGCCGAGCAGCGCTTCGACCACGCCTTCGCGGTTCTTGCCCCAGTACTCGACGCCGTCGAGCCAGGAGCGCAGAAATGCGAGCACCGTCTCGGGATGCTTGTTGAGAAACGAGGTGTTCACCACCAGACAAGTCGGGTTCGCATCGTACGGCCCAAAGCGAATCAGCACCTTTCCAATGCCTGAACGTTCAGTGATGGTGAGATACGGCTCAGGTCCGGCGTACGCATCGACCGATCCAGCAGCCAAAGCGGCGGGCTGGTCGGCGGGCTGCAGATTAACGATCCGGTATTCGCCCTCCTTGAGCCCGAGGCGCGGGCCTACCTGGTGCACGAACACCGGGCCGGTGGTCGATCCGACCGTGATCGAGACGTTCTTGCCTTTGAGGTCGCTGATCTTCTCGATCCCCTTGCGCGCCGCCACGCCGACGGTATCACCGCCGAGGAGGACAAACGCGATCAACGTGAAGTTGCCCGCCGAGGAACCAACGAAGAACGGCGTAAGATTCATCGTTCCGAAGTCGACCTTGCCGGCCAGCATGGCGTCGCGTACGCCGCGCCCGTCGGCAAACTTGAACGCCTCGACCTTCAGCCCGCGGCGCTCGTAAATCTTCTGTCGCGCCCATACCACGGCCGCGGCGCCGGTAAAGGTGTTCTGCAGGCCGAACCGTATCGGCTGGATCTGCGCCTGCGCGCGGGCTTCGTGCGCCGTGAACCCGAGCATCGGGCCGGCAATCGGCGCCAGCGCGAGTCCGGCAAGGCCGCGCAGCGCGCGGCGGCGTGAATTGCGCGAAGAGCTGTATTTCCGGTTCTTGCGTGATGCGAAACTCATATCGCCCTCCTCATGAATGTAACGTCGCTCCCAACCCGCTCGCACGGCGTGGCAGGTGCGTGTCCGCACCATTGCGCGCCGCGCCTTTTCATCTTTTCGCTGCGGCCACCATCCCCCAGCGCGCGATAGTGCGCGCCTCCAGTGCCTGGAACACCACGCGCTCGAAGCTGAGGCCGAGCGCGCCGATCACGATGAGCGCCGCGAGCATTACGTCAGCGTTAAGAAATTCCTTGGCCTCGAAAATCACCTTGCCCAGTCCCCACACCGGGCTTGCCAGCAGCTCGCCGCCTACGACAGCGATCCAGGCGCGCCCAAACGACAGGCGCAGGCCGGTGATCACGAACGGAAGCGCTGCCGGCCACACCACCTTCCAGAACGACGCGCGGCGGTTCGCGCCCATCGCGCTCGCGGCGCGCAGCCACAGCGGGTTGATCGAGCGCACACCGGTCCACACGTTATAGACCATCGGGAACGTGGCGGCGTAAATCACGACCAGGATGGTCGAAATGTTGCCGATGCCGAACCACAGGATGAACAACGGCACCCAGGCGAGCGACGGGATGGGCATCAACACCGAAACCAGCGGCAGAAAGAATCGCTCCATCGCGCGCACCCTCCCCATCAGCATGCCGAGCGGAATTGCGATCAGGCACGACAGCGCGATTCCAAGCAACACGCGGCCGAGAGTGACTAAAGCGTGCTGCGGCATGCTGCCATCGGCGAACGTCTGCCACAACGCATTCGCGATGCTGCCGAGTGGCGGCGACAACGCCCTGGAAAAAAAGCCGCTGCGCGCGAACACCTCCCACACGAGGAGCAGGAACGCGAGCCCCGCGGCCCCGCGCCAGAAAGCGCGCCACGAGAAGGCGATCTTCATGCGGTGAGCATCCCCCAGCGCACCACGGTGTAGCGCTCGAGCCGCTCGAACACCTGCTTTTCCAGCAGCACGCCGATGAACCCGATCGCCGCGATGCTGGACAGCATCACGTCGGTGGCGAGAAATTCCTGGGCCCCGAAGATCATCCAGCCCAATCCCCTGCTCACCGACATCAGCATTTCGACCGCCACCAGGATGCGCCACGCCTGGGCAAGCCCGAGCCGCAAGCCGGTCAGGATGTATGGCAGCGCCGCCGGCAGGATCACCAGCCGGAACAACTGGCGGTCCCTGGCGCCCATCGATTCGGCCGCGCGGATCCAGATCGGCTTCACCGCCCTCACCCCCTTCCAGGTGTTGATGATCACCGCGAAACACGATGCCACCGCCACCAGCAGGACCGAGGGGAGATCGCCGAGGCCGAACCACAACACGAACAGCGGCGCGTACGCCAGCCCCGGGATTGGATAAATCATGCTGACGATGGGCACGAGCAAGTCTTCGACCCACTGGTAACGGCCCATCAGGATGCCGACGATCACGCCCACCACAGCAGCGAGCACAAAGCCGAGCACGAGCCGCACCAGCGTCGCCTCAGTCGCCGCCCACAGCACGCCCGAGATGGCGAGCCTGACAAAGGTATCAGCGACGGTGATGAGACTGGGGAAAAGCTTGGGCGGGAAGCTGCCGAGGCGCGCCCACAGTTCCCAGACGACCGCGACGGCAACAAAAGGTGCGGCGAGCCAGAGCGCGTTGGCGCCGATTGATTTCAAGCCGCTCAACTCTCGCTCTGCCGCCGTTATGCCGGTCGGTCGGTTACGGTGTCGGCTAAGCCTGCGTCGCGCGCTGCAACATCTCGCGATCGAGCACCTTGTCCCAGTCCGGCACGGACGCGATCTGGCCGCGCTTCACCAGCGTCTGCGCGATGTCGGTGAGATAGGCTTTGAGCTCCGGGACGTAGTTCGGCGTGACATCCATGTGCAAGAGCGCGCGCCGGATCACTTCTTCCTGTACGTTGTAGCCCTGCGACTTGTAGAAATTCCACACGATGGCGATGACCCGCTGCGGGTTGTCCTTGAACATCCTGACCGCCGCGAGCCAGCCCTTGAGGAACGGCACGAGCTCACTCGAGCGCTTTTCGAGCACCGGGCGATTGACGGCGAGCATCAGCGGCACGATGTCGTACTTGCTGTAGTTGGTGACGATTATGCCCAGGCCCTCGACCTCCGCCAACGACGGATAAGGCTCGACGCCGGCGAACGCGTCCACGGAACCGCCTGCCAGCGCCGACACGTGGTCGTGAAACTTGACGTTGACCACCTGGAAATCGCCTTTATTGAGGCCGTAGGCCGGGGCGATCTTGTTCTGGAACACGTGGTCGGTCTCCGACCCGAGTTGCGAGGCCACTTTCCTGCCTTTCAGTTCGGCAACGCTCTTGATGCCGGACTTCTTGCTCGCCACGATGGCGAGCGTGCCGCCGGCATAGGCCACCGTGCCGAGCGCGCCCATGTCGCCTTTCGCCGCGCCCACCACGAACGGAGCAGCGCCCAACGAGCCGAGGTCGATGCGCCCGGCGACCATTGCGTCGCGCACCGTACGGCCGGAGTCGAATTTTTGCACGACCACATTAGCACCGGCTTTCTCGAACAGCTTCTCCGCCTCCGCGACCATGCCGACCGCGCCCCAGGTGCTGGTCTGGATGCCGAGCGTGAGCGGCGCACCCTGGGCGTGCAGGGAACGCGCCGGGAAAGCGGCGGCGAGCGCCGAGCCACCGAGCAGCGTGAGAACTTTACGGCGAGAAATGCGATGAGTCATGACTTCCTCCTTATGAGTGTGAACCGCCGGCACGAGCGATGTTCGTATTGTGAAATGCCGGCGGAAATTCAGCGCCCCTGTTTAGCACAAAGAGTATAAGCCCGATGCTGCGGGAGTCAACCTCGCACGCTGCCTTTTTCAGTGGGTCAGGTGGCGCAATACTTCTCTTTGCATCGCGACGAATTCCGTGCTCAACGGGTCGCGCGGGCGCGGCAAGTCGAGCTTGAGCTGCGCTCTCACCGTGCCGGGATGCGCCGCCAGCACCAGAATCTGGTCGGCGAGATAGACCGCCTCGGCGACATTGTGCGTGACGTAGACGATGGTCTTCCTCGTCTCCTGCCACACCTCGGTGACCAGCTTCTGCATCTCTTCGCGCGTCATCGCATCGAGCGCGGCAAACGGCTCGTCCATCAGCAGCACGCCCGGATTGTAGGCGAGCGCGCGGGCGATCGCGACGCGCTGCTGCATGCCGCCCGAGAGCTCGTGCGGATAGGCGTCGGCGAACTTCTCGAGTTTGACCAGCTGCAGAAACTTGAGCGCTGTGTCGCGCCGCTCCGCCTCCGGGACTCTGCGCATTTCCAGCCCGAACTCGACGTTGCGCCGTGCGGTGCGCCACGGAAAAAGCTGCGCGAAATCCTGGAACACGACGCCCCGGTCCTGCCCCTGGCCTGTGACCGGCTTGCTGCCGATCAGGATTTCCCCACGTGTGGCCGTGAGAAAGCCGGCGAGCATGTTGAGGATGGTGGTCTTGCCGCAGCCCGAGGGCCCCAGCACGCACAGGAACTCCGCGTCGCCAACGGAAAAACTGACGTCCTTCACCGCGAGCACCGGTCCTGCTGCGGTTTCGTATTCAAAACTGATGTTGCGCGCTTCGATTGGCTGAGCCATGGTCGCTACGCTGCGCTCCGCAGTGAAACGTGAATAAGTGAATGAGTGAACCCCTCACCCCGGCCCTCTCCCCGGTGCGCGGGGAGAGGGTGCCTTTCTTGCTCCTTCACTCCTTCACTCATTCACTTCTTCACGTCTTGAACTTCGCCGCGAGCGCATCGGATCCGCGCACCAGCATCCCCGTGTCCGCGCCGACGGCGACGAACAGGAACCCCATATCCAGGCATCTCCTGCCGTCGGCGTCGCCCACCAGTATTCCCGGCGCCTTGCCCGCCCTGCGGATTTTCTTCGCCGCTTCTTCCATTACCTTCCACACGTCCGGATGCTGCCAATTGCCGAGGTGGCCCAGATCGGCAGCAAGGTCGTTGGGTCCGATGAATACGCCGTCCACGCCTTCCACCCCGGCGATCGCATCGAGATTCGCAATCGATTTCCGCGTCTCGACCTGCACGAGGAGACATAGCTCGTCATGCACGCGCTTGAAGTAATCCTTGATCCGGCCGTATCCGGACGAGCGCGTCGATCCGGCCACTCCGCGCACACCCCCGGGCGGATAGCGCGTGTAGCGCACGGCATTCTTCGCCTCCTCTTCGGTCTGGACGTAGGGCAGGAGAAGCGACTGCGCGCCGATGTCGAGAAAGCGCTTGACGAGCACCATGTCGTTCCAGGCCGGGCGCACGATCGGAGTCGCCGTGCCGCCGACCATCGCCTGTAGTTGCGCCTGCACCATCGGGACTTCGTTTGGAGAGTGCTCGGTGTCCAGCAGCACCCAGTCGAAGCCCGCGCCGGCGAGCACTTCCGCGACGATATGGCTCGACAGGCTCGACCAGATGCCGATCTGCGGCTTGCCTTCCTTGAGCGCGTGCTTGAACTTGTTGACTGGCAGTTCCATGTTTTTCCTTTCGGTTTATGGTAAGCGGGTGAACGGGTGAAAAGTGAACCCCTCACCCCAGCCCCAGTGCATGGGGAGAGGGAGCGCTCTTACTCGTTCACTCGTTCACTTGTTCACTCGTTCACGCTCTCAGTGAATCTCCGGATCGGGTGTGGGTGGGCCGTAATGCAGAAAATCGAAATCGCACCCCCTGTCCGCCTGCGTGATGTGCCGCGTATAGAGCGCCCCGTAGCCGCGCGCGTAGTGGGGCGGCGGCGGCTGCCACAATCTGCGGCGGCGCATGAGTTCCGGGTCGTCGACGTGCAGTTGCAGCCTGCGGCGCTCCACGTCGAGCTCGATCAGATCGCCGTCCTTGACCAGCGCGAGCGGCCCGCCGACGAAGGACTCCGGTGCGACATGCAGCACGCAGGCGCCGTACGAAGTGCCGCTCATGCGCGCATCCGAAATGCGCACCATGTCGCGCACGCCCTGCTTCAATAGCTTTTTGGGAATGGGCAGCTGTCCCCATTCCGGCATGCCGGGACCGCCGAGCGGTCCGCCGTTCTGCAACACCAACACCGAGTTTTCGTCGACCTTCAGGTTCTCGTCGTCGATGCGCGCCGCCATGTCGTTGTAGTTTCTGAAAACCACCGCGGGCCCCGTGTGCTTGTGTAGATGCGGCTCGGCGGCAGTCGGCTTGATCACCGCGCCATCTGGTGCAAGGTTGCCGCGCAACACGGCAAGTCCGCCGATCGCGGAAACAGGATTTCCGCGATTACGAATGACGTCCTCATTGTAAGTGCGTGCCCCTTCAATGTTCTGTCCCAGCGTCTTCCCGTTGACTGTCAGGCAATCAAGATCGAGGTTTTCCTTGAGGTTTGCGAGCAATGCTCGCAAACCTCCGGCGTAGTAGAAATCCTCCATCAGGTATTTCTTGCCCGCGGGGCGGATGTTGGCGAGCACCGGTGTCGTGCGCGCGATCTCGTCGAAGCGGTCGAGCTTCAGGTCGACGCCGGCGCGCCCCGCCATCGCGGTCAGGTGAATGATGGCATTGGTGGAGCCCGAAAGCGCGTGAACGACGGTAATGGCGTTGTCAAATGCCTCGCGACTGAGGATATCCGCAGGTTTGAGGTCTTCCCACGCCATCTCGACAATGCGCCTGCCCGATTCGCTCGCCATGCGCGGGTGATTGGCGTCCGCGGCAGGAATCGAGACCGCGCCGGGCAGCGTCAGGCCCAGCGTTTCCGCCACCGACGTCATGGTGGAAGCGGTGCCCATCGTCATGCAATGCCCGTACGAGCGCGCGATGCCTTCCTCGACTTCGCGCCACGCATTTTCATCGATGTTGCCGGCCCTGAGCTCGGCCCAGTACTTCCACGAATCGCTGCCGGAGCCGAGCGGCTCACCGTGCCAGTTGCCGCGCAGCATGGGCCCCGCCGGCATGAAGATCGCCGGCAGATTCATGCTCGTCGCCCCCATGATGAGCGCCGGCGTCGTCTTGTCGCAGCCGCCCATCAGCACCGCGCCGTCAACCGGATAAGAGCGCAGCAGCTCCTCGGTCTCCATCGCCAGAAGATTCCGGTAGAGCATGGTCGAGGGCTTCTGGAACGGTTCGGAGAGCGTGATCGCGGGCATTTCGACCGGAAAGCCGCCCGCCTGCCACACGCCGCGCTTGATCTCCTCGACGCGCAGCTTGAAATGCGCGTGGCACTGGTTGATGTCACTCCAGGTGTTGATGATGGCGATCACCGGTTTGCCGGCGAAGTCCTCGCGCGCATAGCCCATCTGCAGCGCGCGCGAGCGGTGGCCGAACGCGCGCAGGTCCTTCACGCCAAACCAGCGGTAGCTTCGCAGGTCTTCCGGGCGTTTTTTCAGGCGGGCCATGTTATTCTCCTGTGCCGGCATTCTATCGCGGGAGACGAACCGCGCCCCGCTCACTCAGGAACGTACTGTTTGCCGATGGCCGGCTTGCTGCGCCCCATGCCCGGCAGCTCCCAGATGCCCGCCCCGCCGGGATTCAGGTCACCGTCAATATTGGCGTCGATCACGCACGGCTTTCCGCTGGCGATCCCTTCACGCACCGCATCGGCAAGTTCTGACGCGCGCCCCACGCTCACGCCCGCGATCCCGGCCGCACGCGCCATTGCAGCGAAATCCGGGTTGTACGGCTTGTTGGTCCCGGGGTGCCTGAAATCGGTGGCAAGCTCGCGCCCGCCGAGATACCCGCGCTGGAGCCCCCGGATCGAGCCGTATGCGTAGTTGTTCCAGACCAGGTAGACAACCGGTATCTGGTACTCGTAAGCGGTCCCCAGCACGTTGGCGTGCATCAGAAACGCGCCGTCCCCGACCACGGCGACGCAGGGCCGTCCGGGCGCGGCGAGCTTCGCGCCCAGCGCGCCCGCCACGCCAAAGCCCATCGGGCCAAACCCCATCGAGCCGATCAGCGAATCCGGGCGCCTGGGCTTGCAGAACTGGATCAGCCAGTTGTGGTGAACACCGATGTCGCTCACGAGTATTGCATCTTCCGGAAGTACGCGGTCGATCTCGTGCGCCGCGCGCTGCGGGGCGATCGGCGTGGTGTCCGCCTTGAACCCCGGAGCGATGAAGTCCTCCCATTCCTTACGATAACCTGCGATGGCGTCAAGCCATGCGCCACGCTCGGCCGGCATCTCACCGCGCGCGAGGCGCGTGTCGATCTCGGCGAGGAGTTGCCGCAGGAAGGTGCGCACGTCGGCCATCAGGCCCAGCGCTACGGGGTAGTTGCGCGCGATCTCTTCCGGATCGATGTCGACGTGGATCAGCTTCGTGGGCGGGATGGTGAACGAGAAGCCCGGTATCCAGGAACTCGACGTGCGATCGTCGAATCGTACGCCGAGTGCGAGCAAGACATCGGCCTGCCGCGCGGCGTGGTTGGCCTGATACGGCCCGTTGCGCGCGACGAGGCCCAACGCCAGAGGATGCGTGGCGTCGATGGCGCCGATGCCGCTCGCCGACATGGCGACCGGAATGCGTAGCTTTTCCGCCAGCGCACGCAGTTCCTTCGTCGCGCCGCCATAGCGGACGCCCTGCCCGACGAGGATGACCGGGCGCTGCGCCGACATCAGCATGTCGGCCGCCCTGGCAACCCCTTCCGGATCGGCGCCGCAGCGACAGGTGATATTAGCGTTCCAATCCTCGGGCCGCGGCGTTTCTTCCGGTATCGGCTCGTTGAATATGTCGAACGGCACGTCGAGCACCACCGGGCCCGGGCGACCGGTGACCATGGTCTTCCACGCCTGGCGCACGAAGACCGGCAATTGCGCCGCGGTGGTGGGCTGAAATACACGCTTGCAGTAGGCGCGCACCGTCGAGGGAAAATCCGCCTGATAGTGCCGGTAAGTCTCCTGGAACGCGCCGCGGTTGAACTGGGTGGTCGGGACGTTGCCCGTAACCGCGTAGAACGGCACCGAGTCGAAAAACGAATTCGCGAGGGCGATCGGCAGATTCGCGGAACCGGGGCCGCAAGAAGTGAACGTCGCCGTCGGCTGGCCCGACACACGGTAATAGACATCGGCCATGAAGCCGGCCACGGTCTCGTGATGCACGGAAATCGTC
>Ga0156176_1170_pt1 | contig 13905 bp, 14 predicted proteins | sample RifCSPlowO2_12_FD_107829 | JGI IMG/M metagenome (GOLD analysis project Ga0156176, IMG submission 107829) | Betaproteobacteria bacterium RIFCSPLOWO2_12_FULL_62_58
TCGCCAAATACCCAGCGATAGATCCGCGAGTCGTCCTGGTAACCGCCGTTCGCGGCGAACGGCTCGTTGTTCCAGAAGTTTTCGGCCGCCGCGCGGTCGGGCAATTCGAGCAGCAGCGCGGTCCCGACATTCTCGGCGCCGTCCGGCGAACGCAGCGGTCCGCGGAATATGAAGCTGTCTTGATACTTCTTGAAGTAAGTCTCATGCGCGTGCAGGTGCTTGGCAAAGAAAGCCGCAGCGCCGGGAATTTTGGACCCGGTGCAGAAGTACTGCTGCATCCCCTTGCGCTTGTAGTCGGCCGCGCGCTTCAGGTAGCTGTTCGACCAGCGGCGGATATCCGTCTTTTCGTAGACGCCCGCACGGTTCAAAGGGTCGTCCGCCACAAAAGCTTCGGCGGCGGCCCGGTCGTCGAGCTGGACGAACCAGGTAGTCGCAAGCACTGCGGAGGCGTCGTCAGACACGATGTGTCCGTAGCCGACCAGGCGCTCACCGAGCGCTCTCGCATAGTCTTTCTGGGCGGCGATATTGGCTGCGCGCACGCCAGCCTTGCCGACGCCGTCCCACGCAATAATCACCCATTGCGCCGGTTTCTCGCCGTAGTAGCGACGCAGCGCGTCGCCGCTCAGCCCGTACCGCGGGTCGCCGGGCAGGTAGCCGCTTGCTTCGCTTGGTGCCATCGAAGTTCTCCCTCATGTATTCTGTTGCCGGCATGATCACGCGCGCGCAGCCGGCGCGTCAACGACTGGCGTATTAGAAGCACCTCAACAGCGGTCCGCAGGAACGCGCAGCCCCCCGCTCCCTTCTGGACGCGCCGGTCACGACATGTTGCAATACCATGATACCGCTTAGCACAGAGGAGCTTCCCCGATGGTGATCATCGATTCCCAGGTTCACGCCTATGCGGCGAACACGCCAAAACGGCCCTGGCACAGCGTGCCGAACTGGCCCGATCACGTCACGGGTGACGAGATGGTGGCGGCGATGGACAAGGTCGGCGTCGACGGCGCGATCTTCATCTCCGCCTTTTCCATGTACCGATACGACGCCAGCTATGCGGTGGAAGTGCAACGAGCCCATCCCGACCGGTTCGCCATAGTCAAGCCGGTCGACCCCGATGATCCTGCGGTGGTCGATGTCATCGCTGACTGGAAGAAGACGCCGGGCACGGTCGGCATCCGCATCATGCTGACGAAGGAGCCGGGACGCGACCGCGACCCGAACGACCCTGGCCTCGACCGGATCCTGCGCGCAGCCGTCCGGCACGATTTTCCGGTCAACATACTGTGCTGGGGCAACCTGGACGCGGGCACGGCGCTGATCGACCGCCACCCGGATGTGCGGTTCATCATCGACCATCTGGGCATCATGCAGCCGCGCACGCCGCCCGCCCCGCCGCAGCCCTGGGCCGACCTGCCGAAGGTGCTGGAGCTCGCCAAGCGCCCGAACGCGGTGATCAAGGTCAGCGGCGCCTGCACGCTGTCCCGGGAACCGTATCCGTTCCCGGACATCTGGGACCCGCTCGCCCGCGTGTTCGACGCCTGGGGTTTCGACCGCTGCCTGTGGGGCACCGACTGGACCCGCGCCTTCGCGGTCGTCAACTACGAGCAGGCCGTCGAGCCTTTCCGCCAGACCGATCGCCTGAGCGACAGTGAACGGGCGATGCTGATGGGCGGTGCCTGCGCCAAGGCCTATGGCTGGTCGCCGAAGAAGGGCTAGGCAGGAGACGTTTCATCAGGGTGCAGTTCGCGCACGCGCTGCGCCAGCGCCTCCATCCGGCGATCGTGTATGCCCAGTTCGCGCAAGTGATCGACCGTATCGAACAGGTAGTCGCAGCAGTCACCGTTCGTTCCCCTTCCGGTCGCGAGATAGCGCGCGATCGTGTCGGCGTCGAGCCGTGGCACGTACCGCTCATGGGCACGATTCACGGCGAAGGCAATTCCCGGCTCCATCCCCTGCCGCATGTGAAGGTTGACCCAAACCGGCCGGTAAGACCGTGACGCCATTTCGCGGCGCCACAGCAGGTCCAGCTCGGTCACCGCGGCCTTGGGCGCAATCCGGTAGGCCACGCCGGTGCAACTGCCGCCAGACTCCAGCGACAGCATGAGCCCGGGGCGCTCGGGGGTACCGCGGCCATCGCGCGACCAAAGGCAAAACTGGCGATGAAAACCGTGAATGCGGGCCGTGCGTCGCTCGACATAATGGAAGGCAGGGTTCCACATGAGCGAACCATAGCCGAACACCCAGACGCGTCCCGGATGTGGCGCGAGAGCAACAGTCTGCGCCACGTTCGCGCAGCGCTCCTCATCGGACATGAACGTGACATGCAAGCCCTGATCGGTGCGGATTCGCGCGTGGTGGCTGCCGTCGAGCAGGCTCTCGCGGGTAATGCGATATCTGGCCATCGGCCTTTCAGGGAAGGGCGCGTTGCAGCATGTGCCGCTCGCGCGACGCGAGCAGCGGCACCGCCTCGGCAAGGTACTTCTTGAAGTGCGGCGTCTGCTGGTGGGCTTCGAACGCCTTCTCGTCGTCGTAGATCTCGAACAGCATCACCTTCGTGCGGTCCGAGGCGTCCACCAGCACCTCGAACTGCCGGCAGCCGGGTTCCTTGCGCGCCTCGCGCGCATTGGCGAGCACCTGCGCCATAAAGCGCTCCACATTCTCCGGCTTAATGCGGAGCATCACTGCCAGTACGAAATTCATGTCATCGTCTCCATCTGATATGACTGCACACCAGAGAGCAGGATAGCAACATAAAAGTAAGAGAGTAAACGGGGCGGGTGCTATGCCACCCGGCGCACCAGGCCGACCATCACGCCGAAGATTTCCAGATTGCCCTTGGGACGGATGACAGGATAGGCCTTGTTGGCCGGCCGCAGCACGAAGCTGCCGCGCTCGCGATCGAGGTACTTGATCGTGAACTCGTCATCGACGATGGCGACGACGATGTCGCCGACGTTCGCTGCATGCTGCTGCTCCACCACGACGAGATCGCCTTCCAGAACGCCCGCGTCCATCATCGAATCGCCCTTGACGCGGATCAAGCTCGTCCTGGAAGGCTGCTTCACCAGATAACTGTCGATCGTGACGACCTCGTGGCCGCTGTCCGGATCAGCCTCCGGCAGACCCGCCCGGATCGGCGAACGCGCGAGCCGGCGCTCGAAGAAGCGCGGCCCGGGCCCCAATCGGCGGTCCGGCGCCGTCTTGAGATAGCCCTCCTCCTTGAAGCGACTCACGTAATTCGCGACCCAGGACTTGGCGGAGATTCCCCACAGCTTGCCGAGCGTGGCATAGGAGGGAATAACGTTGTGCTTGGCGTAGTAGTCCTGCAGCTTGGCGAGGTACGAGGCATCGATCGGCATGTGCTACTCACAGAACGATTGTTCTGTAGCCTACAGAACGAGCGTTCTGTCGTCAAGCGATCGCCGTCGATCGCTGCTCTGATATGCTCGCGCATTGCCAAACAGATCGGGCAAACGATGAACGACGAAAAGATCAAGGTGCGCGTCACGGGCAGCACGCTGCAGGAGGCGCTCGCGCCCGGCTCATCGCTCAAGGCCCGGAGCGCGGCCTTGACGCCGCGCTTTACCTCCGGCGGGAGGTTGCGGATTTAATCCGGGATGAAGGCGACCGCGTCGATCTCGATGAGCGCGCCCTGCAGCAGGCCGGCAACCTGGACGGCCGCGCTAGCGGGCAGGTTCGTGCCGAAGCGCTCGCCGCGCACGCGCGCGTATTCGGCGTACTCGTCCAGGCTCGTGAGCCAGGCGGTGATCCGAACGACGTGCTCGAGCGAACCGCCGACGGCCCGCAGCGCCGCTTCGATCTGGTCAAAGCACCCATTCGTCTGCTCGGCCATCGAGCGGCCGGGGGCGAGGTGTCCTGATACGTAAACCGTTCTCCCCGTTCCACTGACCACCACCGCCTTGCTGAAACTGGCGCCGCGGGCGCCCGGAACACGCTCTATGCCCATGTCTGCCTCCTGTTCGAAATTGCGGGTGGGGCCAGTGTACGATGATACAGTCACACCGGATTCCAGATCGCTTCGCCCCCGGATCGCACTCCGCTGGTCCGGGGCTTCGACGGCGGGCGGCCCGGAATGGGGGCCTGGCAAGGGAGCAGTTGCATGTCGAAAGTCGCAGTCATCGGTAATACCGCGCGCGCGATTGGCGCAGTGTGCGCGTCGGATCTCACGCTGTCGGGCCACGAAGTCCGCTACACCGTCTTTCCGGAGCAGAAGGATCAGCTCCCGGCAGTGCGCAAGGCGGGAGGCTTCACCGTCGAAGGCGATGCGAAGCACCTCATCTCGAAGAAAACCGGCTTTGCCAGGCTCGACAAGGTCTGCGACACCACCGCGGAAGCGCTGAAGGATGTCGAGGCCGTGCTGATCGAAGTCGACATCCATCAGCTCGAAGAGAAGTTCAGCGCGATGATGCCCGAGTTCGCGCGCGGCGCGGTGGTGCACGTTCAGAGCCACGGTTACTGGCCGGCTGCGCGCCTGACGCCGCTCTTGCGCAAGGCGGGCCGCGAGGATGTGCTGGTGACCGAAGCGCCCGCGCCGACCCATGCCGCGCGGATCGACGGCACGGTGGTCACGCCCAAGGGGCTGCGCAAGGGCATCCGCATCGCGACGGTACCGGCGTCGCGGTCGGACGAGGCGCTCGCGGTTCTCAAGCCGCTGTTCCCGGATTTCGCGGCGGCCTCGTCAGTGCTTCAGACCGGGCTCGAGAACCTGAACCTCATCGTGCATCCGGCGATGGTGCTGCCGAACATCGGTGCGATGGAGCGCGCCAAGCTCGACGGCAGGAAGTTCGGTTTCTACCAGGAGGGCGTGGTGCCTGCGGCGGGCGTGCTCGGCGACGCGCTCGACGCCGAGCGCAAGCGCGTGTGTGAGGCCTATGGCGTCGCGCACACGCCGATGGCGAAAGCGATCGAGCAGTACTACGGCTTCAGGAGCGACACCTTCTACGAGGCGATGCAGAATCCGGTTTACAAGTCTTTCCCCCGTTCCACCCCGACATCTGGCGCGAGTGGGAATCGGTGGATTTGCCCTACGCCATCGTGCCGTGCGTGCAGCTTGCCGATCAGGCCGGCATCGCGGTGCCGCTGCACCGCGCGTTCGCGGAGATCCTCGGCGTGCTGCTCGGCGTCGATCCATGGAATTGCGGGCCGTCACTTGCGGACATGGACCTCGAGGGCACCCCGGAGGCGGTGAAGAAACGGGTGCTCGGCGAATGAAACTCCTTTCCATTCCTGTGTGTGCACTGGCAGCACTCGCCACGGCTGCCTTTTCCCAGGACGCCGCCAAGTATCCCAGCAGGCCGATCCGCATGATCGTGCCGTTTGCGCCGGGCGGCGGGCTCGACATCACCACCCGACTGATCGGGCAGAAGCTGACCGAGAGTTGGGGTCAGAACATCGTGGTCGATTCGCGCCCCGGCGCGGCGACCATCGTCGGAACGGAAATCGCGTCGAAGGCCGCGCCGGATGGCTACACCGTGCTGATGATCACGACGACGTTCGCGATCAATCCCGGCCTCTATTCCAAGCTGCCGTACGATCCAGTCAAGCACTTCACGCCCGTCACGCAGTTGAACTCGCAGCCCAACGTGGTCGTCGTCACGCCTTCCTTTGCGGCCAAGTCCGTCAAGGACCTCATCGCGCTGGCGAAAGCCAAGCCGGGCGAGCTTACGTTCGCGACCCCGGGCGCCGGCTCCGCGCCTCACCTCTCGGCCGAAATGTTCCAGCGCGCGGCGGGCATCAAGATGATCCACGTGCCCTACAAGGGCATCCCGCCCGCCGTGACCGATGTCCTGGGAGGGCGCGTCACCATGCTGTTCACGACGACGATATCCGCCGCGCCGCACATCAAGGCCGGCAAGCTGCGCGCCGTCGCGATCACCAGCGCCAAGCGCCAGGCGAGCATGCCCGACGTGCCGACCGTCGGCGAGACCCTGCCCGGCTACCGTGCCGAGGCATTCCAGGGAATGGTCGTTCCCGCAGGCGTCCCGCGGGCCATCGTCGACAAGCTGTCGGCAGAAGTCGCACGCATCGTGCATTTGCCGGACGTAGCCCAGCGCTTCCAGCTCGACGGCGCGGAAGCGGTGGGGAGCACGCCGAAGGAATTCGCGGCGTTTCTGAAAGCCGAGATGCAGAAGTGGAGCAAAGTCATCAGAGACGCGGGCATCAAGCCGGAGCAGTAGCGCGCCGCATTAATCCTACCGATGTCGTTGCAGAGGCCGCAAAGAGGAGGTATTTTATGGAACGAGCACTGGCATTCATGGTTTTGGCATTCATCGCGGCGCACGCATTCGCTGCTGAATATCCGACCAAGCCGGTCCGCATCATCTCGCCCTTTCCGCCGGGCGGCAGCGTCGATCTCGTCGCGCGCCTGGTGGGCGCGGATTTGAGCAAGCCGCTCGGCCAGCAGGTCGTCATCGACAATCGCAGCGGCGCCTCAGGTATGATCGGCACCGAGCTCGCGAAGAACGCGGCGCCCGACGGCTATACGCTGCTCGTCAACACTTTACCCTTCGTGACGAACCAGTTCGCGTACAGCAAGGTGCCGTATGACCCTGTCAAAGACTTCGCGCCCGTTTCCCTTCTCGCTTCGGTGGCGTCCGTTCTGGTGTCGCATCCCTCACTACCGGTTAATTCAATGAAGGATCTGATCGCGCTCGCGCGATCGAAACCCAACGCGGTCACGTATGGCACGGCGGGCGCAGGCACGAATCCGCACATCGCGGGCGAGCTGCTCAATAATCTCGCGAAGATCAAGCTCCTTGCCGTGCACTACAAAGGCGGCGGCCCGGCGACCATCGCGACACTCAGCGGCGAGGTACAGTTGTACTTCGTCAATGCGATCCCGGAGGCGCTCCCGCACATCGAGGCGAAGAAGCTGAAAGCGCTCGGCATCACCGCCACCAGGCGCAACCCTGGCGCACCGCAGATCCCGACGATGGCGGAAGCCGGCCTGCCTGGCTACGAATTCACTACGTGGCAGATCCTCGCAGCGCCAAAGGCGACACCCGGGCAGATCATCGCGACGCTCAATGAAAAGGTGCGAGCGGCGCTGAAGACGCCTGATGCAGTGAAGCGCTGGCAGGATCGCGGCCTGGACGTGATTGCGAGCACGCCCGAGGAGATGACCGCTCACTTGAACAGCGAAATCAGGAAGTGGCGCGTCGTGTTCAAGGAACAGGGAATCAAGGCGGAGTAGGTGAAGGTTCTGATCACCGGTGGCGCAGGATTTCTCGGGCGCCGCCTTGCGCACAAGCTGGTCGCGCGCGGGAGCTTGAAGGGAACGGACGGCCGCGACCAGGCGATCGACGAGATCGTGCTGCTGGACGTCGTGCCGGCCGAGAGTCTGGCGGACGCGCGCATCCGAATGATCGTCGGCGATATCGCGGATGCCTCGCTGCTGCGGCGCGCGATCGATCGTGGGGTCGGCTCGGTCTTTCACCTGGCCGCCATCGTGAGCGGCGAGGCAGAAGCGGATTTCGATCTGGGCATGCGCGTGAATGTTGACGCATGCCGCTCGCTGCTCGAAGCGTGCCGGGCGGCCGGGCATCAGCCCCGGGTTGTGTTCACGAGCTCGGTGGCGGTGTACGGCAGCGATCTTCCCGCGACGGTGCTCGATTCGAGCGCGCTCAATCCGCAGTCATCGTACGGCACGCAGAAAGCGATCGGCGAGCTGCTGATCAACGATTACAGCCGCAAGGGCTTCATCGACGGGCGCGTACTGCGCCTGCCGACGATCGGTGTGCGGCCGGGCAAACCAAACAGGGCAGCGTCTTCTTTCGCGAGCGGCATCGTCCGCGAGCCGCTGAACGGCGAGCAATCGACGTGCCCGATTGCGCCGGAAACGCGCGTGTGGCTGCTGTCTCCGCGCAAGGCGATCGAAGGTCTGATCCTCGGACACGAGCTGCCGGCACAGGCGCTCGGGTCGAGCCGCATCGTCAATCTGCCCGGGGTATGCGTGACCGCGTACGAGATGGTCGCCGCGCTCGAGCGCGTGGCGGGGGCGGAAGCGGCGAAGCGCGTGCGTTGGGAGCGCGACGAGGTGACGAACCGGATCGTCGCGAGCTGGCCCGGCGCCTGGGACACGCGGCGCGCCGAAGCGCTCGGATTCAGCGGGGACGCGGATTTCGACAGTATCATCCGTGCTTATATCGAGGACGAGCTGAGCAGCGCTTTCGCGGGGCGGGCCTGAGCGGGACGCTTTCACCCGGCTACCAACGCGGAGGCAGATAGTCACGCAGGATCCCAGGCCGGACCATGCTTCGGGTTGACGATACGCGTTCCGCGGGCCAGCGCCGAGATGGCCGCCATCTCCTCGTTCGTGAGCGTGAAGTCGAGCACCTTCAGGTTCTCGCGCAACTGTTCGACATTCTGTGCCCCGGGGATCGCGACCACCCGCTCCTGCTGCACGAGCCACCGCAGGGCCACTTGCGCGACACTCAACTGCCGCCGCTGCGCGATCTCCTGCAGGACCGGGTCGTTCAGGACCGCCCCGCGGGCGAGCGGTGAATGGGCAATCAGCACGAGATCCCGCTCGCGCATCAGCTCGAGGAGCGGGCGCTGGTTCAGGTAGGGGTGGTACTCGATCTGGTTGGCCGCCAGATCGCCGACGATCTGCAAGGCCTGCCGCAACAGGGCCGTCGGGAAGTTCGACACGCCGATAGTACGCGCCTTGCCCTGCTCGCGCAGCGCCGCGAACTCACCCAAGGCCCACTCCAGCGAGACTTCCGGGTTGGGCCAGTGGATCAGGAGGAGATCGACATAGTCCGTCTGCAGCAGACGCAGGCTCTTCTCCAGCTCGAAAGCGAGGTCCGGCTGCGGCGGCGTCCTGGGGTGCAGGAGCTTGGTCGTCACCCAGATGTCACCGCGCGGGACCGTAGACCGCGCCAATGCCCTCCCGACCGCCTCCTCGTTGCCGTAATACCTGGACGTGTCGATGTAGCGGTAGCCCTCGGCCAGCGCCGCTTCGACGAGGGCGCAGCCGGCATCACCGGTGTTGCCCAGCGTCCCGAAGCCGATGCCGGGCATCGTGTACTTCCCCAGAAGTTCCTTTTCCATGCGAAGGTATCCATAAAGGGTTTTGAAATGCCGTTTTTCGCGCACCCGCATTCTATGCCCGATGGGCGGGCTCGTGTCTGGCTCGATGTGGCGGCGGCATAATGTCTGCTCGCGAACCCCCAAAGCGACATTCGCGTTGGCTTGCCAGGTGCTCGGCTGAACGGCAGCTTTGAGGAAAAGCTGACGTTCATAAACCGCGTAATCTATCCTGATCTGGTGAGATTTCAGCCGGTTTTGGGCCATCTGGTGGCTTGAACTCGGTAGGATCTGCATGAAACGGGCTTTCGCACGATCGGCTTGTTATCGACTCAGGCGAGGGCAGACAGCGGACTTTCAGGCCTGGACCGCAACCAGGGCACCAGGGTAGCCGTATGCCGAGTGACACGAGCGGGATCGGTGGCGACCGACCGGCGCGGTTACAGATCCGACTTCTTGGTGCAGTCGAGATCATCTTGGACGGCCGGCGTCTTCGCGCCTTCAACTCTCTTCGCTTGCAACGGTTTCTGGCGTTGATCGCGTTACGGAGAGATCCGCAGCACCGCTCACGACTCGCGTTCGAGCTCTGGCCCGACTCCGACGAACATCAGGCGCGCACCAACCTCAGAAAGCTGCTCCACGACTTCCGGCATTCCCTTCCCGACTTCGGTGAGTTCGTCGAGGTCGACAATGAGACTGTACGGTGGATTCCGACTGGGCCGAGCGAGGTCGACGTGTTGAGGTTCTGTGGTGTCAGTCCAAGTTTGGCCAGCAGTTCGCCCACCGCGGTCACACCCAGCCGAATGCCAAACTTCTTCTCGATCAACTCGACCACCACAGCGCGCGTCCACAAACCGAAGTCCAGACCATACTGGCGCGGGTCGCGCCCATTGACCCACCGAAACACTCGCTTCTCCTGCGCTGGGCTCAGGCTGCGCGGTCGCCCCGTCGACTTTGTCGAGCGCAGCGCCTTGATTCCCACGCCCGGCTGCAGCGCCGCTTGAAGCCACTTGTAGATCGTCGTGCGATTGAATCCGTAGGCCGCAATCACCTTCGAGGCCGGTTCCCCTTCGCGCACACGTTCAACCGCCATCAGGCGGATCGCTTCCAGTGTCTGATGATCGAATGTGCGCCCGTCTCGCTTCATAATACGTTCGACCAGCACACGTTCAATGCGCTCCACAATTGTCGCTTTATTTACCGACTACTGAGTAAGCGTCAGGATCCAATTCCCCCATACGCAACCTTTGGAGGTTGTAGTATGCTGCTGCCACAGGAGAGAAAAGCGCTTAAGCACAAAAAAGCAGCGTTACTGCGAGTTCTTTATGGACACCCCGCCTCGTTGCGGTCATGGCGGCAACCTCGAGGGAGTGCGCGCTTGGAACAGGAAATCAGATTTTGCACTGCGCCGGACGGGGTACGCATCGCCTACGCAACCGCCGGCAAGGGACCGCCGATCGTCAAGGTGGGCAACTGGCTCACCCATCTTGAGTTCGACTGGAAAAGCCCCGTGTGGCGGCATGTGCTGGAGGGGCTCGCCGAGCATCGGCAACTGATCCGTTACGACGTGCGCGGCACCGGTCTATCGGACCGGGACGTCAGCGACATTACGTTCGAGCATTTCGTCACCGACCTCGGCGCCGTGGTGGACGCGCTGGGACTGGAGCGTTTCCCGCTGTTTGGACTCTCACAAGGGGGCGCAGTCGGTATCGCCTACGCGATCCGCAATCCCCACCGCGTGAGCCACCTGATCCTGCTCGGCTGTTTCGCGCGCGGAGCAGCGCATCGTTCGTCGCAGGGTCCCGGACTCGTCGCGACGCGACGCGCGATCATCCGCCAAGGCTGGGGTAGCGATGACCCGTCCTACCGGGAGCTATTCAGCGCGCAGTTTCTTCCCGACGGAACCCCGGAACAGCTCCGATGGTTCGGCGAACTCGAACGGGTCTCGGCAACGGCGGAAGTTGCCGAAATAATCGCCGTGGCAAACGCGAGCGTGGATGTCCGCGCGTTGCTACCGCAGGTCAAGATCCCCACCCTCATCCTGCACTCACGGGGGGACCGCAGGGTACCGCTCGACTGTGGCCACGAGCTTGCCGCCAACATAGCAGGCTCGCGATTCGTGACGCTCGAAAGCAACAATCACCTGATCCTTGAGCACGAGCCAGCTACCGAGGTGTTCTTCGACGAAGTCGCGAAGTTCCTGGGAGATGAGAAGCCGAGATCGTGGAAGCACACGGTGCGTGCTACCGAAGGAAAGCTGCAGAAGATGGCCCACGGAGTCGAGACCAGCGCTACCTACAAGATCCTCGGCATGGTGGCAGCGGTCGCGTCGGTCATTTCCTTTATCGTCTGGCTGCTGGCGTGAATCCTCCCCGCGACAAGAAAAAGGAGATTGTCGGCGTTTTCAGTCGCGCCGCGGCTACGTACGACCGCGTTGGACCTCGATTCTTCGCCCATTTCGGCCGCCGTCTGGTCGAGCGCGCACACATCGCTCCCGAGGCAATCGTGCTGGACGTTGCGGCGGGACGAGGCGCCGTGCTGTTCCCTGCGGCGCAGCAGGTGGGGCCGCGCGGGCGTGTCGTCGGCATTGATTTGTCACCGGAAATGGTGCGGGAGACCGTGGCGGAGATTCACGATGCCGGCCCGCCGAACGCCGAGATGCTGCTGATGGACGCCGAGGAACTGCGCTTTCCGGATGCGTCGTTCGACTGCGTACTGTCCGGATTTTCGCTCTGGTTCCTACCTCAGCCGCGCCGGGCCCTCGCGGAGTTTTTCCGCGTCCTCAAACCGGGAGGGCGCGTCGGCATCACAACGTGGGCGAAGGACTGTCCTACTCACAGTTGGACTGGCCGCGCCGTGCGTCAGTACCTGCCTCCGCAGCGCGACCAGGAGCCGCAGCCCTCCCGGTTCGATACCCCGCCGATCCTGGAGACTGCGCTGCAGCAAGCAGGATTCAAAGGGGTCGAGATTGTCGTGGAAGACGCTGAGTTCACCTTCGCCAATGAAGAAGAGTGGTGGTCGTCCCTGTGGTCGCACGGCTTACGGCGTTATCTTGAACAGATGGCGGCGCCGGTTCTGCAGGAATTCAAGGCTGACATGCTCCAGAAAGTCCAGGACTTCAAACAGCAGGATGGGATCCACGCCGTGCGCCGGGCATTAATTGCCGTTGGTAACAAACCTTAACGTCAACGCATAGGGTCGTCTTCCACCGTTAAGGAATATCCAGGGTTCAAATGTCGTGAGATGTCATTCCTGAAGCTGGATTCTTTTGTCCGACCAATTCCAGCGCGCCTCCATTTCTCGCTCGACTTCACCCACTGGCAACGCGACGAGCCGAGCCACTGGGCTTCCCACGGTATCGATGACAGGACCAAGCCTTACTCAGCAGTCGCCAACAAGCGATAAGAAAATCAATCCGGCCGCGATCTCGCCGCACCGACCCCGTGGGTCGGGAGCCAGTGCGAAAGCGCGCCCCCAGTGCGTATAATCGGCCTTATGTTCATGCTGGCTTCCTCCCCCATTGAGAAAACCGCGATCCAAGCTGACAGCAGCGGTTAATTGCTGGGCAATCTACTCCCAGCACCAGAGCAAGGCAAGCGCGTTCCCACCCCCTGGCTGTTTCGAGGCATTACTTTCAGTACGGCAGCTCAGGCGATGTCGGACACCGGGTGATAGGTCATACCTACCGGTGAATCTGCTCCGAACCAAACATTCAAACGCTGCGCGTCGCCGGGACGCCGTATGGCGGTGGCGCCACGCTCCGGCTGAATCCAAGGTCCGGCATTTCGGTGATTCTTAACAGCGGGGGCGCCTGCTCGCACACTCGCCGTTGACACTCCCATTATGCTGCCTATACTTGCTCGCTGCCTTCTCCGATGCGGGTGCGGAATCGCACGCGCCTTCGGTGCGAGGGGAATGGATGCCAGCCTGGGGGAGTTGCAACGGTGACGAATGAAGCCAAACCACGTGTCTACGATGTTCTTGCCAAGGCCTTCATCCAGGAGGGCGTGAGCACCTGCTTTGCGCTGTTGGGCGATGCGAACATGAACTGGGCGGCGCGATTGGCGCAGCAGGGATGTCGCATGGTCTATGTCAGGCATGAGCATTGTGCCGTCGCAGCCGCGATGGCCTACGCGCGCAAGACGTCGGAGGTGGGTGTTGCAACGGTCACCTGCGGGCCCGGCGTCACGCAGTTGATCACGGCGCTGCCGGCGGCCGTGCGCGCCCATCTGCCGGTGGTGGTGTTTGCTGGAGAGGCGCCGCTCAGGAGCGGCTGGTACAACCAGGGGATCGATCAGGCGCCGATCATCAAGGCGACGGGCGCCGACTATCATCCCCTGCACCTGCCCGAACGCATGCCGATCGGGATTCGCGATGCGTTCCTGCAGGCACGCCGCGAACGGCGTCCGGTGGTGATCGGCATTCCGTTCGATTTGCAGGACCGGCCCTGGGACGGACCGGAGAACTTGCCGACGCCCTCGCGAGAATTGCTGCCTCGCACCGCGCCGATTCCACCGCATCCGGATGACGTAGCGAAAGCCGCGCAACTGGTTGCAGCCGCCGAACGCGTGGTCGTGTTTGCCGGCTTGGGCGCGGTCGAGGCGAAGGCGGGGCCCGCGTGCCGGGCGCTGGCCGCGAAGACAGGTGGACTGCTGACCACGACGCTGCCTGCAAGAGGACTATTCCACGACGACCTGTACTGTATCGGGATCGCGGGCAGCTTCACGCCCGAGGTCGGACTCGAGTACCTGGCGCAGGCCGACCTGATCATCGCGGTCGGCGGCTCCCTCGCCTACCACGCCGGCGGCGGCGGTCAGCTCTGGCCGAAGGCGAAGACGCTGCATATCGACATCGACC
>Ga0156176_1028_pt1 | contig 13902 bp, 15 predicted proteins | sample RifCSPlowO2_12_FD_107829 | JGI IMG/M metagenome (GOLD analysis project Ga0156176, IMG submission 107829) | Betaproteobacteria bacterium RIFCSPLOWO2_12_FULL_62_58
GAATGACAAGGGTGGCCGTTTTCACGGAACATTGGATTTCCGTTTTCACGGAAATGACAGCTTGCTGTGTCGTTCCCGTGAAAACGGGAACCCATTCGGCGGCTCCACATGTTCAATGCATAAATTCGATTCCCCCCCGATTATCGAGCATTACGTAACTGCGTTACACTGCTCGACCCTCCCCCCCGCCCCTCTCCCGAGATGGGAGAGGGGAGCGTCCAGCGAAATCGGATTGTCATCCGGTTTCGTAAACATCAATAATGCACTCGGGGGCAGGCTTTTGCATGGGAATGACAGCCTGTTGGTGGGCGCCGGCTTGCCGGCGAAATTGGATCTCCTCTTTCGAGGCTGTGTGAAAACGTGTCCTGTGTCATTGCGAGGGGGAGGTTTTAGCCGCGAGCGAAGCGTGGCGACCCTGCTGACGAAGCGATCCCGTGGCGTGCCACGTCCCGCGCCGGGCCGGCGTTCGAGCGGTTACCCGAATGGATTGCGAATCCGAATGCCGGCGACGATGCCGCCTTGGACGAAATCGAAGCGATGCTGAAGGCGCAGCCTTTCGCGCTGATGGAACTCATCATCGCCGCCATCGCAGGCAAGAACCTGGGGACGCGGCGATGAGGCGGCTGCACCCGCCCCCCACGCTGGGGAGGGGCCGGGGGAGAGGGGGAAGACGTGTGAATCCGCCGACTGCGTGCGAATTAGGCTGCGGTGAGGTCCAGCCGCTTTTCAATGCGCTCGATGCGATCGCCCTGCCGGTCAAGGCGCACCTGCACGATGACCAGATCGCCGTGCACGTTGGCGACGCCTTTCTCTACAAGCGTAAGACGTTCCTCGATGGAGGTCAGACGCATGCGAACTTCGCTCATGTCCTGCTTGATGTTGGCGACGTCGCCGCGAATTGCACGCAGGTGTTCGATGATCAGATTCTCGATGTTCTCGGTCATCAGTCGATCTCCTTGCAAGGTAGTTTAACGCAAAACGGCCACCCGGCCCTTCCTCAAGGGACTCGGGACGAACGGGAAGAAGTCGCCATCATGCCGTGGCATCGGCGCCCCGGCCGCCAGCGCCCGCCCACGGCCCTATGGATTCCCTGCCCCCGATTAAGGCATTCGGGGGCAGGCTCTTCCAAGGGAATGACAGCCCGCTGTGTCGTTCCCGTGTAGGCGGGAACCCATAGGGCGTGTCAACCCCGGCTGAGCCGCCGAATGGATTCCCTTTTTCAAGGGAATGACAGTGGCGAGAAGGGAATGACAGTGGCGAGAAGGGAATGACAGTGGCGAGAAGGGAATGACAGTCCCGGCAAGCCTGCCTGTGCGTGGCCTGCCTGAGCGAGTACCTGTCTGCGCGCATACACGCACAGGCAGACGCTCGCAGTCAGGCACGCAGACAGGCCCCCTCCCTCCCACAGCAAGCCCCTGATATTGCGCGTGATTCTCCCGCTCCCCACTCGGCTTGTCTCTTGAAATTTGCTATGGTATATCATACCATCATGAGGGCACGGCTTTTACTTGACACCAAGACCGTTCTGGAAGATGAACGGATTATCCAGCGCAAGGTCTGGAAATTGCCAAAAGCAACACCCGAACGACCATCCGGTCTGAAATATCGTCTCTATTGTGGAAAGGGCGGCAGGACCATCGTTCGCTACGACAATGAGTCTGGCAAAGCCGATCATCGTCACGTCGGGCCTAACGAGATCGAGAGTGACTATCAGTTCGTGTCGTTGTCCAAGCTCCTTGCCGATTTCATACAGGACGTCGAAAGTTTATCGGGAGAAATCAAATGAAGCGCATTGAGATCGGGGTCATTAACCCAAAAGCGGAACAACAAGCGCTGATGGAATGGGCTGCCCGCGTGGATGCCGGCGAGGCTGTTCCGGAAGGCATATCGAAGCTTAATTTCGTGTCTTTCCGGCAGTTGCACGCGACACTGACTGAAAAACGCATGGAACTCCTGGGGCGTATTGCCCAGCAGGATGGGCTGAACATCCGCCAGCTTGCCCAGGAACTCGGGAGAAATTACAGGAACGTCTACGACGACGTACAAATGCTTGTCGAGCTTGGGCTCCTGGAGAAGCGTGATGGTAAGCTTTATGCGCCCTACGATGAGATCGTAACCCGCTATTCCTTGCGCCATGCAGCCTGAATTCTGGATCAGGCCTGCGTTGAGGGATTGGCTGATGATGGCTGCGAAAATTTGTGTTCACTATTCCCTATTTGCTCTCGGAATCGTCATCTGTTTCCGGTTTCCGAGGTGCGAATTCGCGCTGCACCAGCAGCAGCTTCGCGGAGGCGACGGCCCGAGAGGCTTTGTCCATGAACTCATTCGGGCTCACAGCCTCACTCCCTCTCTGCCAATGTGCTCAAGCAGAGCAGGGTTGGTGTAGCGTTCGGGGTGCTCCCGCTCGTCCTCCCAGACCGGAAGAGGCTGGATCAGAATGCCGGTTTCCAGCAGCACATCGTAGGCGATATCCGCCAGCGCCAGTTTGGTATCGAGAAAGCGCCCGCGGTGCCCACGGAGCAGACCGCAATGTCGGCATCGCTGCCGGGGCGATGGTTCCCGCGTGCCCGGCTGCCGAAGAGAATCGCGCCTGCCAGATCGTACCGGCTCGCAACCTTCGCGACGAAGGCGTGTGCCGCGCGCGCTGTTTCCGTATCGATTTCGGCAGGCGATCCCATGACGATTGCAGTCTAGCGAACACCTGGCTGTCAGGCAACGGCGCTTGCCATTGGTCAGAAAAGGTGTCAGGAACCTTTTCTCCAGCTCAACGGCGTCGCGCCCTGCCAGCGATGGCCCGCAGACGGTTGGTTTCGCGTTTCGCCTGTGCAAGCAGACTCTCCCAGTCGTCCGGCGGGCGCCCACGTTCCAGCATCTTTTGGAAAGTGCGGTACGCGTCATCCGAACGCTCATAGGCGCGTTTCGTGTCCTCGTCGTTCACCCAGGCGTACACAACGATGCGACTCGCCTGGTGGTAGCGAAAGAAGAGCCGGTACTGCTGGTAGAACTTGGCGCGAAACCAGTGCTTGCGGTCATCGCCCAGAGCCGAGCCCTGCCGATACTCGGGGCGAGCAGGATCCTGCGGAATCAACTCGAAAGCGAGCGTGGCGATCGCCGCCAGCCGCTTGGTGGCGTTTTTCTTCGTGTAGCCGACTGGATCCTTGGCGCGTAGCGCCTCAACCCGCGCGACAAGCGCCTCGACCTGGTCCAGGAACAGCGGGTGCGCAAACAGCGTCCAGCCGTTGACGGCGAGCGGCGCCGGGGCCGCCGGCTTCATTCGTCCTCGGGGGCGAGTTCGGCGTCGAGGTCAACCTTGACGCCCTTCACGAGCGAGCGGATACGTTTGGCGAGGCCCGCATCGAGGCCGCGCACGCGTCCCGGATGGGATTCGATGTCGTGGGCGAGGAAGGACAGGAATTTATCGAGCACCGGGTCGTCCTCGGGCGCGGCGGCCGCGCGTGTTATCACGACGCTGCCGCCAGGCTGCACGAGGTAGCGGATCTTGTCGCGCTTGCCGAGCTTGAGGGCGCGGCGCACCGCGTCCGGCACAGTGGTCTGGTAACGGTCGGTGAGCGTGGATTCGAGTTCGAGCGTGGCAGCCATGGCAGCCTCCGGGAATGACCTTCAGGATATGGTAATGCAAATGCATTGTCTGATCAATCTTCCGAATTGCCAAGAGCGTAAGTGAGATTTGCTCCCTCCCCGATGTGGGAGCCGGCTTGCCGGCGATTTGCCAGAAGGTCAGGTTGAAGCACCGGCGGCTACCTGAGGCCCTCCGATGCCGGGGAGCGTTGCACGCACCCCCGCCTACGTTACTACACCCACCCCGTTAGTGTCCCCATCGGGGATGGTTGAAACCCCTCGGCTTGCAGGCAGAGGCATCTACACATATGCGCTCCCTCCCTTGCGCACGCAGCGCGTACCCCAATCTACGCCCCCTCGAATGCATTAATCGGGGGCGGGGACCAAAATAGTCTGTCGTTCCCGAGCAAGCGGGAACCCATACGGCGACTCCACATGTTCAATGCGTAAATTGGATTCCCGATTCCTCGGGAATGACAACCGTCTGTGTCGTTCCCGTGAAAACGGGAACCCATACGGCGGCTCCACATGTTCAATGCGTAAATTGGATTCCCCCCCGATTATCGAGCATTACGTAACTGCGTTACACTGCTCGACCCTCACCCCCGCCCCTCTCCCGAGATGGGAGAGGGGAGCGTCGAGCGAAATCGGATTGTCATCCGGTTTCGTAAACATCAATAATGCACTCGGGGGCAGGCTCCTCCACGGGAATGACAACCTAACCGCTTGCGCGGGAATGACAAGTTGTCATGCCCGCCCCCGATTAAAGCATTCGAGGGCAGGCTGCGGCGGGCATCCAATCTGTGGTGCGCTGAAATTGGATTCCCGATTCCTCGGGAATGACAACCTAACCGCTTGCGCGGGAATGACAAGTTGTCATGCCCGCCCCCGATTAAAGCATTCGAGGGCAGGCTGCGGCGGGCATCCAATCTGTGGTGCGCTGAAATTGGATTCCCGATTCCTCGGGAATGACAACCTAACCGCTTGCGCGGGAATGACAAGTTGTCATGCCCGCCCCCGATTAGAGCATTCGAGGGCAGAACAAGGCTTCGGCATCGAACGTGCGGGACGAATAAAAAGTGCGGCGCGGTGCCTCCTTTACGCCATCGCGGCATGCGCGGCCGTTTCACCGCGCCGCAATTTGACTTTCACCTCGACACGAGACCCGAGTCCGTTAATCATCGCCATAAGACGCTCGATGCTGATGCGTCGGAAATCCGCGTTGCGGACGCGCGAGAAGTCGCCGGCATCAATGCCGGTGAGGCTCTGCGCCTTTCTCACGCTCACTCCATCCCGATCGAGCTTTTTGATGATTTCGGCGGCGAGAATCGCCTTCAACTGGCGAACGTCAGCATCCGCCATGTCGAAGTCGCGATAGATGTTCCCGCTTCCGCGAATAAGCTCTAGCTGTTTCTTTTTCATCGCAACATCTCCTTCAATCGTTTTAAGCGATCCTTGATCAAATCGATCTCATGCTTCGGCGTTTTAATGCCATGCGTCGGTTTTTTCTGGAACGCATGGATCACCCAGAGGTCTTCGCCGATCTGCACAGCGTAGACCACCCGGAACGCATTGCCCCGAAAGGGCAGCGCGATTTCAAACACGCCCGATCCAAGACCCTTCATCGGCTTGGCTATTCCCGCCTTGCTACCCTCGGCGGCAACGCTCAATGCGTCGAGAACGATCTCGCGCGCGCCTTCAGGAAAGTCCTCGAAAGCCTTTCGCGCCGCAGTGAGCCAGGATACCGGCCGGGTAGCCCTCATTTTTATCTTTCTCCCTATCTTAGTGATGTTGGCAGAATTACCAACATCTGTCAAGCCTGATAATTGACTCCGTCGCGGGTGCCATTGGGGTCAGGCTTGCATTATTGCGTTTTGCGAGCGGCACGGGTCCTTCGCTTCTGGTTCGAGGGCAAGCCCCCTCCTCCTAACCGTTCTTGAGCAGTTCGAGCGCGCGCCTGATCGCTTCGGCGTCGGCCTGGTCTTTGAGCCGCGGCACCTGTTTGGTCTTCAACAGTCCTTCGAGATCGAGCACCTTGACCGCGACATCATCAATCTTGATTTGGGTGATGTGGCGCTTGAGTTCGTCCCAAGTGCAGCCGGCGGCGCTCGGCAGAACATCTACCGTAATCTCGTCGTTTACTCTTATCGCATAGCGGTCTTGCGCGGCGAAAACGTCGGGGGACGCTTCGAGTTCGCGGGCCGCGCCGTCGGGCAGCCGCGACAGCGCAACGATCCAGCGCCGGCTGTTGGCTGCGGAAGGATTGACGAGAACGTCGATGTCCTCGGTGAACCGCGCGAGGCCATGCGCGGCGAGCGCGTAGCCGCCGATGATGGCGTACTCGACGCCCGCTTCGTCAAAATAGAGGGCGAGCTGTTTGACGTCGTCCCAGGTCGCCGGACGGGTAAATTCGGACACGCTAGCAGCCAGTCGGACTTGGCATCCGACAGGCTGCTAACAGCAAAACCACCTGCGGATTTTGAATGTACCCCGGATTAATAACCGCTCTTGCCCTCCCAAAAGCACGCGAGCAGGCCAGAAATGAGGTTTTCACCGGCTTCCCCTCCCGTATTCGTGCAGGCGGTTTTGCATTAGGAGTTTGTCCGACCTAAGTCCGACAAACTCCTACCGTGTCCGTGCCGCAACCGCCTCGGCCGTCCAGCGTTCGCGGTCGCGAGTCATCTCGGCATGGGACCGATAGACGAAAACACCCTTGGGCGCATGAGTGCGGTAAGCGGCCATCGCCTGCCAGGCCGCACGCGCTTCGCGCGTCGGCGCTACCCCAACGGGAGGCGGGGTGCGACGCCCCACGGTCCTTGCGATCGGCTGCTGATCACTCACTGAGGGATCCACGTCGGCATTTTAGCAGGTTGACACTGGGAGTTTGTCGGACCTAGGAGTTTGTCGGACTTGGCCCCGACAAACTCCTGGGGAAGCTCTGATTAAGAAAGTGTAGATCAAGTTGCCGCATCGGTGGCTACCTGACCTGCCTGCGCCGCGGGCGCGGCAGGCAGGCGCCTGGCGGATGTCGGGGAACGCTGCGCGTACCCCAACCCCTCGAATGCTTTAATCGGGGGGCGGGGACCAAAATAGTCTGTCGTTCCCGAGCAAGCGGGAACCCATACGGCGACTCCACATGTTCAATGCATAAATTCGATTCCCCCCCGATTAAAGCATTCGAGGGCAGGCTGCGGCGGGCATCCAATCTGTGGTGCGCTGAAATTGGATTCCCGCTTTCTCGGGAATGACAGTCAGGGACACTTTGCAGTCGGCTTCCAGCCGACGAACATCCAAATCCCTCGCCTTGCAGGCAGAGGTATCTACACATATGCGCTCCCTCCCTTGCGCACGCAGTGTGCGGGGGAGGGGGTAGGTGTTTCGCCGCCGCTCGCCCCCATCCCAACCTTCCCCCGCACGCGGGGGAAGGGGTGCGACGGACTAACCCCGGTGATTTTGGCGATAAACCTTCCGCCGCACTCGGGGGAAGGGGCATTCCTGGAGATGTGTAGATACGAATATGCGCTCCCTCCCTTGCGCATAGCGCGGGGGAGGGTGGGGTGGGGGAAGGGGCATTCCTGGAGATGTGTAGATACCAATGCCTTGCAGGCGAGGGTTGTTCAGTTAGAAGGCCTTCCGCAGCCCCAGGTGCGCGCTCCTGCCCTCGATTTCGAAGAGACCGATGTTCGAGCGCTGGGTAAAACCTTCCACTCGCACCAGCGCCTCCCAGCCCGCCAGGGCGGGGCCCAGGGAATGCGCGTATTCGAGACGCAATTGCCGGCGCGCGATACGCCGCGCCTCGCCGCCAAACAAAGCGCTGTAGCCCTCGGCATCGCGGCTGCGGGCCAGTGCGGCCAGGATTTCCAGCCGGCCCGCGCCCCCCACGGGCAGCCGCCACACGGCCGTGAGGTCCTCGCGCCTCTGGGCGCCGCCGGCGCGGAAGCCTTCCGGCACGTCGCGCCCGGAGCGGGCGGCGAGGAAGATCTGACCGCCGCCCGCGGGGCAGCCCAGCGCCACGGAAGGCCCGCTATAGCGCCCGTCGAGCGCATCCTGCACGGGGTAGTGGCGTGTCTCGTGCTCCAGGCCGCCCTGCAAGCGGCAAGGGCCGAGCGGGTGTTCGAGCAGCGCCGCCAGCCGGCGCGTGGTCAGGAGCGTGCGCTCTTCGCCGGCGATGTCGAGCGCGCCGGCGGCGAGCGTCCAGGTCAAGCTGCCGCCGCCCGCCACACCGCCGCTCAGCGCCACATGCGCCTGCGCCTGGCGGGTGTCCGCACCCGGGGCGTCGGGCACGCGCCGCTCGCGCCAATCCGCGTAGGCCGAGAGCGCCAGGCTGCCCGTGAGCGGCTGGGCGCCTTCGAGGCGCGCCTCGAGGAGCCCGCTCGCCGAGGCGCGCGGATGCAGCGCGGGATCGAGCGTCAGCAGCACCGGCGTCTGGTTGATGGTGAGGGCAAACTGCTGCGCGACCGGGCCGGCGTTCGCATTGCTCTCGCGCCCCGCGAGCAGGGCGACGTCGGCGCGCCAGCGGCCGCGGGCGAGAATGCCGGCGCCGAAGGGAACGGTGCGGTGGCGCGCGATGACGGCGCGGATCGCCTCATTCGGGGCGAGTTCCTGCTCGATGAAGTCGAAAATGCGCTGCGCTTCCTCGTGGAAGCCGAGGTGGCGGTTCGCGAGCGCGAAGTCGAGCCAGGCAGCGGTGTCCTCCGGCTGGAGCATCACCTGCCGTTCGAGCACGGGCAGAGCCTCGGCGTAGCGCCCGGCGGCAAGCAGATCGGCGCCCTCGCTCGCGGCGGCGGGCCACGCGGCCGCAACGCAGAGCAGCACGATGCACCCTCGCGCCAGGAGTTTGTCGGACTTGAGCCCGACAAACGCCTGATGCAAAACCGCCTGCAGCAAAATGGAAGCGAAACGCAGCGAATACCCCATTACCAGCCTATTGATCTTTGCACAATGCAGTGATACTTGACTGTCGTCCCCGCGAAGCTTGTCCCCGCGAAAGCGGGGAGCAGGGACCCATACGGCGCCACAACGAAGCCCGAGACGCCAGATTGATTCCCGTTTCCACGGGAATGACAACCGTTTTTGTCGTTCCCGAGGAATCGGGAACCCATTCGGCGCATCATCATCGAGTGAGCCCCCCTCCTACCTCCCCCCGCAAGCGGGGGGATGGGATACCCGATCCCCGATTAAAGCACTCGGGGGCAGGCTCGCTTCACGGGAATGACAACCGTTTTTGTCGTTCCCGAGGAATCGGGAACCCATTCGGCGTGTCCACCCGCCGGAGCCGCAAATTGGATTCCCCCCCGATTCAAGCACTCGGGGGCAGGCTCCGCCACGGGAATGACAACCCGCACCGTTTCCACGGGAATGACACAGCCTCACTGTTCTTGTCATCCAGTTACGCAAGGCTCAATAGTCACGTGCCCATCGGAGACCGATAGGAGTCGTTATCCTGGCCTTCATTCGAAATACGCAGGCGGTTTTGCTGTTAGCAGCCTGTGCGGACGGTTAGGTCCGACAGGCTGCCAGCGAGGCCAGACAGCGCCGGAACCCAGGGCTTCGGCGCTTCAACGCGCCCAAAGAGTCGCGCCGGAGAGGAAAGCGCCGCCGCTCAGGGCGCGCTCGAACGTGTAGCCCGCCTGCCGGCCCTTCGGCGCGAGCGCGCCGAAGACCCACATGGACTGACCCGGGTCGGCATAGAAGCGGCCGTCGCCTTCGATGCGGCCGCGGGCGGCGAGATCGAGCTGGGAAAGTCCCGCGGGCTGGACGGCAAGCTGGGTGGCGAAGCGCTGGGCGTCGAAGTCGAGCGACAGCGTGCCGCTGCGGACGCTGGCCGGCGTCAACACGCTCCCTGCCACGGTATAGGCTTCGGCGCGCACCAGTTCGAAACTGGCCGCGCCGCGGGTCGGATATTGCGGGCCGACCACCGATTCGCGCAGCAGGCCGAAAACCGTGTTGCCGGCCGCGAGTTCGCGCCCGGCAGTGGCCTGGGCGGCGTACGACGAGGCCGGGTCGGCGGGGTTGGCATAGGCGGCCCAGAATCCCCACCACAGCCGCGGATCGACGGCGGGGAGCGCCGGCGGCGGCGTGACGGGGGGCGCCACTGCCGGCTCGGGAATGACGAGGGCCGACACGGCGCGCGTTTCAGCGAGCGTGCGGGGCACCTCGTCGGCGCTCGGGCTGGCGGCCGGCAGGTCGACGCGCGGCGCCTGCAGTTCGGCGCGGCGCGGCACCAGCTCGGTGAGCGCCTGGTTGGCGCGCACTTCGAGCACGTAGGCATCCTTCTGTGCCGCGCCGAGCTCGCGCGCCGCCGGCACCCGGCAGGGGCCGTAGGCGCCGGCCTCGCAGTCGCCGCCGAGGGGGGCAACGATGATGCCGCCTTCGAAGACGCTGGCGCGCGTGAGCTCGCGGGTGGTCTGGACGTTGAAGTCGGTTCCCTTGATGCCGATGGCGGCGACCGGGGTGTTGAGGCGGAAGCGCTCCGCGGCGGCTTCTCCGCCGCGGCCGGAGATCGAACGCATCGCGCCTTCATCGAGCCGGAAGCGGATGCGGATCTCGCCGGGGTGCTGCGGGTCGTAACGGTAGTCCTCGATCTTGAGCCGGGAATGCGGCCGCACGGCGATGGCCGCGCCGTCGATGAAGCGGATGTGCAAATGGCCGTTGTCGGCGGTTTCGATGAGCTGGCCGGGAAGAACCGCGATCCCGCGCTTGAGCGGGACGCCGGCCGCAAACCCTTCGGCGATGCGGGCGTCGCCGATCAGGAAGGTGACCTGGCCCACCGGGGCCGAGTCGGCGGCCGCCGCGACATGGGCCGCAACGGAGCAGCAGAAGATCAGTGCGAGCAGTCGTTTCATACGGATTATCCCTCTGGCAACCTGGCCGGATCTGGCAGCCCCGCCAACATGGCCCAACACGCGATGTCATTCCCGTGAAGCCTGCCCTCGAATGGGTTTATCGGGGGCGGGGACCAAAATAGTCTGTCGTTCCCGAGCAAGCGGGAACCTATACGGCGGCTCCACATGTTCAATGCGTAAATTGGATTCCCGATTCCTCGGGAATGACAACCCGCACCGTTGCCACGGGAATGACAGCCTGTTGTGTCATTCCCGCGAACGCGGGAATCCATAGGGTGCATCATCTCGCGGGAATCCATAGGGTGCATCATCTCGCGGGAATCCATGCGGCGGCTCCACATGTTCAATGCGTAAATTGGATTCCCGATTCCTCGGGAATGACAACCCGCACCGTTGCCACGGGAATGACAACCCGCACCGTTGCCACGGGAATGACAACCTAACCGCATGCTCGGGAATGACAGCGCGTGCTGGGTCATCATTTCGTTCAATCTGCTTAAGGTAGTGCTTTTGCGGTCCGTCCTTCTTTCCATTTTCTTCTTCAAATTCATCAACAGTGAAAATGAAATCTCCTCTCTCCCGCTCCAGAGGTATCTACGCATATGCGCTCCCTCCCTTGCGCACGCAGTGTGCGGGGAGGGTGGGGGAGGGGGCAAATGAGCATCATTTTGTTACAGGCTCTAAATCGCCAGGCGGTTTTTTTCCAGCCGCCGCCGGGGCGCCAAGTCCAGCAGCCTTCCGGCCGGCCGCGCTCCGAAGATGTGGCGCGGCTCGACGAGCCCTTCGAGCAGGAAGCTGCCGAGATCGTGCGTGACGCCCGCCGGCAGCCTTCCGGCCGCGGACGGGCCGAGCAGCACGGGCTCGGCGAGCTCGGCGGTCAACGCCTGCAGCCGGATCGCGACCGTGATGGGCTCGCCGAGCGCGGTGTAGCTGCGGCGCGCGGCGGGACCGAAAGAGCCGACGAGGACGCGCCCGTGCTCGATGCCGACGCCGACGGCGAGCGGCTCGAGGTCCTCGGGCGGCGCCGGCAGCGCGGCGCTGACGTCGGCGACGACCCGGCGCGCCGCGGCAAGTGCGCGGGCGACATTCGGGGCGGCGGAACCGGGCCAGACCGCGAGAACGGCGTCGCCCGCGTATTCCTGCACGATGCCCCCTTCCTCCTCGACGATGCGCGCAAAAATGCCGAAGAACAGATGCAGGATGGCGGCCGCCTCTTCCGGCGGGCGCTTCTCGCACCAGGCCGAGAAATTGCGCAGGTCCGCGTACAGTGCGACGATGTCCTCGCGCCGTGCATCGATGACGCCGAGCGGGGCGCGGTAGGCGATTTCGGCCGCGGCGGCGGCAGGCAGGTAGCTCGAAAGATTGCGGTAGACGAGATCGCGCTCGCGGCGCGTCGCGGCGTGCTCGGCGATGGCGAGGGCGAGGCCGGCGAAGAGCGCGCAGGCCGCCGGCAGGCTGCCGCCGAGCCAGATCTGCGAGCCGAGCAACAGCGCTCCCTGGAGCGCGAAGGCCAGGCCCGCGAGCGCGACGCCGGCGAGGGGCAGGATGACGACAGCGCGCCGCCCGCGCGGACCGGCGAGCAACAGGAGCAGGACGATGGCGGCGCCGGCCGCGACGGCCTGCAACCCGAGAGCGCCGCGCGGCGTGTAGGGGCTGCGGCCGTCGAGCAGGGCGGCGATGAGCTGCGCGTGGACTTCGACGCCGGAGACGGCGCCGCCGAGGGCGGTGGGCACGGCGTCGGCGATGCCGAAGGCAGTGGCGCCGACGAGGACCCAGGCGCCGCGAATCAGTTGTGCCGGCGCGCGGCCTTTGATGACATCGGCCGCCGAGACCGAGGCAAAAGCCGAACGCGCCACCCGGTACGATACGCGCCAGTCGCCGCGGGCGTCGAGGGGAATGTACATGCCGGGCAGGCCGGCGTGGCCGAGGCGCCAGTCGGGATCGAGCAGGCCCGCGCCCGGTGTGAGCGTAAGCGCGGGCGGCAGTTCGGCGGCGCGCAGCAGGGCGGCAAGCGCGAGGGTCGGGTAGGCGCGCCCCCGGTAGCAAATCAGGGCGGGAACGCCGCGTACGGCGCCGTCCGCCGCGATCCGCGGCGTGATGTGACCCGCCGCTGCGGCGAGCCCCGGGGCGACGCCGAGATGGCCCCGCGCCTCGGGTAGCGGCGGCCCGCAGGGCGGGGCGTCAAGCGCACCCTGGACGCGGCCCGCGGCTGGCGCAGCGTCGCCTTCCAGAACGAGGATCTGCGCGAGCACGGCGGGCGCGCCGGACAGGGCGCGCGCGAGGGTGTCGTCGCCCGGCCGGGCATCGGAAAAGACGACGTCGAACACCTGAAGGTTCGCGCCGAGCGCGCCGAGACCGCGCACGAGTTCGGCGATGCGCTCGCGCGGCCACGGCCACGGCCCGATCTCGGCCAGGCTGGCCTCGTCGATATCGACGACGACCACGCGGCGCTCGACGGTCTGGGCTGGGAAGGCGCGCCAGAAGAACGCGCCCGCGTGCTCGTCGAGCTCCGTCAGGGCCGAAGGCGCCAAGACAACGAGGAGCCCGAGCAAGCCCGCCGCGGCCGCGAGGGCAGCGAAATGCGCGCGCCAGCGCCGGGGCTGGCGGCGGACAGCAGGCAACCGATCTGTTAGCATGTGAACCCGGAAAGTTACCATATCACAGGTCCCCTCTGTCTGTGTCGCCCGTCACATCGCCCACGCCGCCCCGCCCCGCCCCGCCCGCCGGGGCGGCGTAAGCCCCCATGGCGATTCCGGCCGCTGTCGTGCGCACCCTGCCGTTGCTCGAGGGCCTGCCGGACGAGACGATCATTCATCTGGCCACGCTCATATCGGAGCGCTCGTTCGCGCGCCGGGGGGTGGTGGTGCAAAAAAACGACCCCGGCCAGGCGCTCTGCTTCCTGGTCGAGGGGCGCCTTCAAGCTACGGATTTTACGCTCGACGGCCGCGAAGTCGGGCTGTTTTTCATCGAGCCGGGCCAGCCCTTCGGCGAGCTCGCGATCGTCGACCAGGGCACGCAGTCCGAGTTCGTGATCGCCGTGGCGCGCTCGCGTGTGGCTTTCCTGCCGGCGGCCCCGGCGCGGGCCCTGGTGCTCGGCCACCCGGCGGTGGCCGAGAAGGTGCTGCGGCGCCTGGCCGGGCGGCTGCGTGCCGTCACGGACCAGCGCACGCTGCTCGCCCTGCCCAATCCGCTCCAGCGCGTCTGCGCTCAGCTCGTCAAGTTGAGCGAGGCTCAAACGCCCGCGCGGGTGCTGATCCGCCACGTGCCCACGCACCAGGAGATCGCGATCATGGTGAATACCAGCCGCGAGACGGTTACGCGGGCGTTTCAGTTGCTGGCAACGCGCGGCGTCGTCGAGCGGGCCGGGCCGGACCTGCGGCTGATCGAGCCGGCCTACCTGGAGGGCGTGATGCTCGGCAAGATCGAGCCTCCACGCATCTCGTGAACGGCGCGGCGGCGCCCGAATGGTGGCATGCGA
>Ga0156176_1062_pt1 | contig 13802 bp, 10 predicted proteins | sample RifCSPlowO2_12_FD_107829 | JGI IMG/M metagenome (GOLD analysis project Ga0156176, IMG submission 107829) | Betaproteobacteria bacterium RIFCSPLOWO2_12_FULL_62_58
CTTCAACTGCGCCTGATCGATCACCCTCAACGTTGATTTCACTTCCATCTTCACTTCTCCTTGCGCCTGGTGAATTCGAAAATCATGCCACAAAGCGCAGGGATAAGCACAGCATTGTGAACCGCCGCGTTCCGAATCCCGACTCCAATGTCACTACTATTGCGGCTGTGGGCCAAGTATGCAAAGCTCGATAACAGTGAACCGTACGGCAGTCCTGAATCAACCAAAGGAGAGGAAATGATGATTGCGATGAAACATGTTGCAGCTGCCGCGCTGTTTGCATGCGCGTCAGGCGTCGTCGCGACGGCTTCGGTGCAGGCTGCTGCGGCCCCCGACAGGGGCCCAGGAGGCCCGGGGCAGGGTTATCCCAATCGACCGATCCGGCTGGTCGCGCCGTTTGTTCCAGGCGGGCCCACCGATATCGTGGCGCGCCTGGTCGGGCAGAAACTGGGTGAAAACCTCGGGCAGACCATCGTGGTTGACAACCGGGGAGGAGCGAGTGGCGCGGTCGGCATGGAGATCGCCGCCAGGTCCGCACCGGACGGCTACACGCTGGTGATCGGCTCGTCGGGCAACCTGGCCGTCAATCCCAACCTGAACGCCAAGCTGCCGTACGACACGTTGAAAGACTTTCAGCCGATCACGCAGACGACATCGGGACCCCAGATGATGGTGGTTCATCCGTTGCTCCCGGCGAAGTCGGTCCAGGAGTTCATTGCCTTGGCGAAAGCCAAACCCGGCCAGCTCAACTATGCATCGGGCGGCGCCGGCACGACCACTCACCTTGCCTCCGAGCTGTTCAAGTTGTCCGCCGGGGTCAGTATCGTGCACGTGCCCTACAAGGGTACCGGCCAGGCGTTGACCGACTTGATCGGCGGGCAGGTGCAGATGATGATGAGCAGCATGTTGCCGGCGATACCGCATGTAAAAGCGGGCAGGCTGCGCGGACTCGCGGTCACCAGCGCGCGACGCGCGACGACGTTGCCGGAAATGCCGACGCTGGCGGAATCGGGCCTGCCGGGTTTTGAGACCACTTCATGGCACGGCATGCTGGTGCCCGTCAAGACACCCAAGGCAATCACCATGCGGCTGCACGCCGAGATGGTCAAGACGCTCAACCAGCCGGACGTCAAGGAACGCTTTGCGAATCAGGGAATGGACATCGTCGGCAACACGCCCGAGCAGTTCGCGGCGTATATCAAGAGCGAGTCGCAAAAGTGGGCGAAGGTCATCAAGGTGGCCGGCATCAAGCCGCAGTGAGCAGGGCGGAATTTCAACGTCGAGTGAAGTTAAGCATCACGGCGCCCCGTCGTGAGATGCGATCGCCACGACGGCGGCGTTGTTGGACCGGTTGCTCCACGCGTGGTTGGTAGCCCGCTGCACGACAAACTCGCCCGCGTTCAGGCGTACTTCCTGCGTGTCCAGCACCAGAACGAACTCACCTTCGAGGACGATACAGAAATCAAGCGTGCGCGTCTTCTGCATGTACGGATGCGGCGCCAGCGGCGAGTAGGTGGAAGCGCCGGGCGAGCCCATCCCACGGAAGTACGCCTGCACGTCAGCCGCGCCGACTTTGCCTTTCCAAGCGGCGTCCGGCGGGAAGGTGACGATGTTCAACACCGAGCCTCCCGCGGGCGGCTCGAGGACGTACGGCAGGTGCAGCGTCTCCAGAACGATCTTCGCGGGCGTGCCGTCCGTGACCCACATGCGCTGTAATGCAAAGCCGGGCCGCGCCGGATCGGTCCGAACGTCGGGCGAAGGTCCGTCGCTCAGAAGGCACGATTTCCCCGGCTCGCGGTCGAGGCAGACGATGCGCCGCGCCGGCTTGACGCCGTGCGGCAGCTTCTGATTGGGATCGGCGCGCATGATCGCGTCATTGCCCTGCGCCAATCCCACCGGCCCGTCCACGAAGCGCGCCGCGATCATGTCGAACGCCACGCGGCCGCCGCCTGTGTTGCGGCTCGACCACTGATGCCACGCGCCGACGTCGATCACGATGTCGCCAAGCCGCCACTCGACTTCGCGGTCATCGAGCACGAGCGTGCGCTCGCCGTCGAGGAGGATCGCGTAATCCACGGTTTCGGTCTTGTGCATCTCGCCGGAGTAGGCGTTGGTGCCGCCGCGGTCCCATCGTCTGCCCAGAGGATGCTCCTTCGGCTCGTGGGGCGGCACGATGAGCGTATCCTTCGCGGGATCGTAGTCAGGTGAGCGCCCCACGCCCTGCACCACACGCCAGTGCCCACCCTTCGGCGGGCCCGGGAAATCATAGGACAAATTGCCGTCATCGCCCCCGCGAGCAAGCGGGGCCGGGCTCTCGTTCCAGACCCAGAAATCGATGTGACCGCGGCCCGTACCCATCGACGCTTCGTGCATGGCAGGCGCCGGTCCATCCCATACGACTTTCGACTTGCCGCTCGCGTCGTTCCCTGTAACTACGCGCCGGATCGGTTTCACCCCATCTTGTGCCACGGCCTCTCACTCCTTTCGGTAGAAGCTGTTTCTCTATCAAGCCTGGCAGCCTGTCGAAGCGCCGGGTCCCGCGAGCTGCTAGCGCGCAGGCCCGTCGTTCATTGCGGCTGGAGGCCGATCTGCTTGACCAATCTTGCAACTTCGGCCGATTCTTCCCTGATATGCGCGCTCAATTCCTCCGGCGTCGAGCCGACAGAGGTGAGCCCCTGCCCCAGAAAACGCTCTTTCACGTCGGGCAGGTTCACTATTTTGACCAATTCGGCGTTCAGCCGCTTCACGATGGGTTTGGGCGTCCCGGCGGGCACGAGAACGCTATGCCATGTGATGTTCTTGAAGCCGGGCACGCCTGATTCGGCGACGGTCGGCGTGTCGGGCAGGGCCGGGTTGCGCGTAACGGAGGTCACGGCCAGCGCGCGCAGCTTGCCCGATTTAACATTCGGCAGGGCGATCAGCGGGCTCATGAAAAACATTTGTACTTCCCCGGAGACCAGAGCGGTTACGGCCTGTCCCGTTCCCTTGTACGCGATGGCGACCATATCGATACCGGTCTTCACTTTGAAATCCGCAATGCCGAGCAGATTGCCAGTGCCGGTCGTAGCGTAATTGATCACTCCCGGCTTGGACTTGGCGAGGGCGATGAATTCTTTTATCGACTTGGCCGCGACCGAAGGATGCACAACCACAACATTGCCGCCGACGGTGAGCTGCGTGATCGGCTGCAAGTCGCGCTGCGCATCATACGGCAGCTTCAGGTAAACGTGCGGGTTGATGGTGAGCAGGCTATTGGCGGCGAGCAGAATGGAGTAGCCGTCCGGCGGCGCTTTCGCGCCGAGTTCGGCGCCGAGCACGCCACCCACGCTGCCGCGGTTATCGATGACGACCGTCTGCCCCAAGCTTTCGCCGAGTTTCAAGCCCACCAGACGCGACAGGGTGTCGCTGGGCCCGCCGGGCACGAACGGCACGATGAACCTGACTGGCCGGTTCGGATACTTCGCCTCTGCTGCCTCGACCCCGGACACCGCAAAAGTCAGAAGCAAACCCGCTACCGCAATCGTTGCATGGTTCATCGCATCCTCCTTTGGTTGGCCACCTACAATGGGCTGGCGTTCTTCGTCGAGTCCGCCAGGTTAAAGCCCGCGAACAACGCTTCTATCCGTGATTATACGTTTTTCATTTCTTCATTGGTCGCCGTTTCTTCGATCCCGCGATTCGGGTCTCGCCGACGAGGCTGTCAGTGCGGAACCCGCTTGGCCAGCACATTCACATCGCTCGCCACATCAATCACCACGGGTTTGTTCATGGCAAACGCACGTTGCAGCGCGGCCTTGAGCTCGCCGGGCTTTTCGACCCGCATGCCGGCGCAGCCAAACCCTTCCGCGATCTTGGCGAAATTGATGTCGGTGAAGGTCCACATGTCCTTCCAACCACCGCGCGGCTGGTTGTTGTATGCAACTTCGTTGAGCGTGATCTCCTGATTGAGCCCGCTGTTGTTGTTGACCAACACCACCACGTTGATGTTGTGGCGCCGGGCGGTTTCCAGCTCCGCGATGTGGTAGTAGAACCCCCCGTCGCCGGTGAAGCACAGCACCGGCTTGTCCGGCAACGCGCACTTCACCCCGAGCGATCCTGGAAACCCCCAGCCGAGGGAACCGGCGCATCGGAAATAGCGTTGAGTCGGATGCTTGAAGTCGATCATGGTGCCGGTCCAGATTCCGGCGTGCCCGGTATCCGAGACCACCACGCCGTCAGGCGGCAGCGCATCCGAGATTTCCTTGCAGATACGCTCGGGCCGGATGGGAACCGCATCCGAGACACGGTTCGGCTCTTCCTCGGCGCGCCACTTGGCCACCAATTGCTGGACGCGCCCCGTCCACGCTTTTGCCGCGTCCGGTGATTTAGCGTGAGCCACATCAATCATCCGCTGCAGCGTAACCTTGGCATCACCCAGAATCGACACCGTATTCGGGTAGTTGCGGCCCAGTTCCGAGGGACTGATATCGAGCTGGATCACCGGCGTGCCGGGGGACGGAAAATGCCAGAAGTGCGTGACCTGTCCACCGGTGCGGCTGCCGACGAAGAACACGAGATCAGCCTCCAAAAGCGTACTGTTCGCGCAGCCACGCGAGTAGCTGCCCGAGACGCCGACCGACAATGGATGGCTGTCCAGGATCGTGGCCTTCGCATTGAGTGAGGTGACTACCGGGATTTGCAGCTTCTCCGCCAAGGCCACGAGTTCGCGCTGCGCACCGGATCGAACGACACCTCCACCCGCGACGATGACGGGTCTTTGCGCCCTGGCCAAAGCTGCCAGTGCGTCGCGTACGTGCTGCATCTCCGGTTCGGGGCGGAAGGCAGGTACGCGGCCGTATTGTTGTTCGGCCAGCGGATTCAGTTCGGCTTCCTGCTCGGTCATGTGGCCACCACGGTTTTGCATCTGCAAATGCACCGGGCGCGGCGCGCCCGAGGTCGCCTCGCGGAAAGCTTGTCGCAGCAGGTCGGGCATCCGGGTGACGGCATCGACGCTTGCGCTGAATTTGGTGACCGGTCCAAACTGGGGAAAGTCCTCTATTTCCTGATACGCGTTCCGGTAGCGCGTATTGGGGATGGACCCGCCCGAGATGGCGATGACGGGGGAACACGCCATGTAGGCGTCGCGCAAACCGGCAGCGAGGTTTGAAGCGCCGATGCACTGCGCCATGCACACACCGGGTTTGCCGCTCGCCCGGGCGTAGCCGTCCGCCATGTAGGCTGCGGCCTTTTCACCGTGCACCATGACCCTGCGGATGGGCATGTCCTCCATCTCGGCCAGGGCTTTCGCCATGATCGCGGGCACGAAGAAAATATGCGAAACGCCATAGCCCTGCATCATTTCCGCGAAAGCGCGCGCGCCGGTCATTCTTGGCATGGGATCCTCCCTTCGTTGACTGTCAATTGACTTAACGGTTCGTCTTATTTTATGCGAGCATGAGTCCCGCGTATTTTCGGTTTGACCCAACTTTGATTTGGGTCAAAGATTCCGAGGCGCCTCCGGGGGCAGAGGTATTTGTTGGTATATTACCCTACTGAGAGTCATCAGAATGCCGGGGAGGATTTATGCTGATACCGCGTTTTGTTTCATGGATGCTCACGGTTGGCATGACGGTTTTCGCCGCGGGCGTGGTGTCGGGCCAGACCACCTCGACAGGCTCGGGACAGGCTTATCCGGAAAGGCCCATTCGCGTTTACTCCCCTCAAATTGGCACCAGCCCCGATGTCGTGGTGCGTCTGATTGCGGAAGCGGTTGCAGGCAACCTGGGGCAGGCGATGATCGTTGAGAGCCGCGGGATTATCGGAGTGGAAATGGCGGCTCAAGCGCCGCCCGATGGTTATACCCTGCTTCACTACAGCAACGTCCTTTGGTTCATGCCACTTTTTCGAGACAACGTCCGCTGGGATCCGGTGAAAGATTTTTCACCGATCGCATTGGCGGCGAGCACGCCTAACCTCGTTGTTGTGCATCCATCGCTGCCGGTAAAATCCATCAAGGAGTTGATCGCTTTGGCCAAAGCCAGACCGGGAGAGCTCAACTATGGTTCGAGTTCAACCGGCGCGTCAAATCATGTCGCGGCTGAATTATTCAAGGCCATGGCGGGCGTCAACATCGTGCGCATTAATTACAAAGGCGGTGCGCAAGCCATCAGCGATCTGATGGCTGGCCAAGTACACTTGATGTTCTCTCCCGCAGGTACAGCCACGCCGCATGTGAAATCGGGCCGACTGAGGGCTTTGGCGGTTAGTAGCGCTGAGCCGTCTGCTCTGGCTCCCGGTTTACCTACGGTGGCCGCCTCGGGCCTACCCGGGTACGAATCGAGGTCATTGTCTGGGTTGTTTGCGCCGGCCAAGACCCCTCTCGCGATCATCAAGCGACTGAACCAGGAGGTGGTGCGGGCCCTTAACAGGGCGGATGTGAAAGAGAAGCTTTTCAATTCTGGAATGGAAGCGGTCGCCAGTTCTCCAGAGGAGTTTGCGGCCACGATTAAATCCGAAATGACCAGGATGGACAAGGTGATCAAGGATGCCGGCCTCCGCGAGTAACGGGTAGAGATCAAGCGAGGCGGTGTCAGCGCCAATGCATCGACCGGCCTTGCCGCCCTGGCACTGGCGTGACAATGCCCTTGTTCGGCGATCTCAGCTGAACTCCTAAGACCTGCCGAATGTCGGGAGCGCCTGCACCACCGCATCCCCCATTTGTACAGTCGTAGCTTTTCCGCCGAGGTCGGGCGTGAGGTGCTGCGCTTTGGCGATCACCTTATCCATCGCCTTTTCGATTGACCTGGCCGCCTCGACCGCCTTCGGTTCGTTGTGCTTGCGGCCCAGCCACTCCAGCAACATCTTGCCTGACATGATCATCGCATAAGGATTGGCGATACCCTTGCCCGTGATATCGGGCGCCGAGCCATGTGTCGCCTGCGCCATCGCGCGGCGCTCTCCCACGCAGAGCCCCGGCGCCAGTCCCAGCCCGCCGACGAGGCCGGCGCCTTCATCGGTCAGGATGTCGCCAAACAGGTTGGTCGTCACCACCACGTCAAATTGCTGCGGGTTCATCACCAGCTTCATCGCAAAGCCGTCAACCAGCACTTCCTCGAGCTTCACATCCGGAAATTCTTGTGCCACTTTGCGGCACTCCTCCGCGAACATCCCGCAGACCAGTCTGTACGTGGGCTCTTTGTGCACGGCGGTCACTTTCTTGCGGCTGCGCGTGCGGGCGATCTCGAACGCCTCGCGCGCAACGCGGTTGGCGCCGCGGCGTGTCACCACCCGCATCCCGATGGAAATGTCGTCGTTCGGCCGAAACTCGCCGCTCCCGGCAACCACCACGCCGCTGGACTGCATGCCCTCCGTCACCTCGCGCAAAAACACGATGTCTACGTCTTTGTGCAGCGATTTGATATTTGGATAAGACCTGACCGGCTTGACGCTGGCAAACAGATCGAAGCGCTTGCGCAGCCCTGAACTTGTCCAAGTCGGATCGTTGCGCGGGTAAGCGTTATGGCCCATCGGTCCCAGCACCCAGCCATCCATCTTGCCGAGCGCATCGACCGTGCTCGCCGGCACGGTGTGGCCGTGGGTCTCATGCGCGCTGCGTCCAATCGGTAGCGGCTGCCATAGTACCTCAAGCCCGACCTCGGCCGCAGCGGCCTTCATCACCTTGACAGCCTCGGGCACGACCTCCAGCCCAATATCGTCTCCCGGCAAAATACCGATGTTCAACACCAGCATCCTCCTCTGTAGATTGCCAACCTTCCTATTTGATGAAGTGCTTGATGGCCTTGACCCGTTGCACGGTGTCGCCGGCCAGATGCGTCCAGATCATGGCGTCGCGCACCAGCTTGTCGACACGCGCATTCATCATGCAACCCTCTGCGCCGTGAATGTCCATATTAAGGCGGGTAACTCGCTGTATGACGTCTGCCGAAAAATTCATCACGAGATCGGCGTTCACAAAGTCGCGCATGGCCTTATCCCTGAGCACCGCCCGATCCCTTTCCCACGCCGTTCGCAGCACGAAGGAGCGCAGCGCCTCCGTGAGCATGTGCATCTCGGATAGCTTCAGCTGAATGACCTGATGCTCGATGACGGGCTTGCCAGCCCGCTTTTGCGTCCGCGCGAAGCTCAGGGCCATTTCCACCGCAGCCTCGCACACCCCCAGCGCGTTGGCTGCGAGTTCAAGGTCGTTGAATTGGGAGGCGTCGCCGCTGCGTGCCTTCGCTCCGCCGTTCACCTCGCCCACGAGATTGGCGTGCGGCACGCGCGCGTTCTCGAAAATCAGCTCCGCGTTCTGGTAGAAGCGCCAGCCCCGCTTGTTGAACACCTTGCCGACGCGAAAACCGGGCGTGTCGCTCGGCACCAGGAAGAGCGTGCTGCCGTCCCGGACATTGACATTCGGGTTCGTCCGCGTGCGCACAAAAAACAGCTTGGCCACGCCGCCATTCGCGATAAAGCATTTCTCGCCGTTCAGAATCCATTCATCACCTTTGCGTTCCGCCCGGAGCTTCACGCCGGCCTTGGGATCATCCTCGGGGGGCAGACGGTTGTCGGAACCGGCATTGGGCTCGGTACTGCCTGAGCCCAGCAGATACGTATCGTCGGCGAGGAAGGGCTTGAGAAAGCGTTCCTTCTGGTCCTCGGTGCAAACAGCGGCGATCAACTGGCTCCATTTCCAGCACTGGCTGAAGGTCTTGGAGATGGCGCTGTCGGCCTTGGCGAGCTCCGCCATCACCACGGTTTGCGTCACCAAGTCAATCCCATGTCCGCCCCAGTTCTTCGGGGTCGCCGCAGTCCGGAAGCCGAGCTTGGAGCCTTTCTTGATGATCTCCCAGTCAAAGGTCTGGCGCGGATCGGAGATCTGGTCGCGCTGCAGCGAAATCGGGCGTATCTCTTCTGCCGCGAACTTCCGCGCCTCCATCTGCCAGCCGCGCTGCTCTTCGTTCAATGCAAAATCCATTGTCGCTCCTCAAAAATCCGTGAAATCGGGAGATCGTGAGATCGGGAGGTGGAGAAGCCGGGAAGTCGGAGGATCGCGAGATTCCGCATCGCGCTCACGCTCTGACGCCCTCCCGCCCTGACGCTCTCACGTTGACGGTCACTCGTCACTCTATCTCGTTACTTGTTCTCTTCACCCACACACGACCTGTCGATTACGAATTCAGGAATTCTACGCCCCCGCCTATAGAAAACGTAGAACCGTAGAAAAGCGAAAGGCCTGCGTCGCTGCAAGTCTTTGAATGATTGGCGCGCGAGACTGGATGAAACCGGGACCTGGCGCACCATTTTGACCATTCCTTAACATCGACTCGAGAGGTCGCAGACGACGGTGCGCTGCAGCGAAAGGTATCTCTGCATGCCGTTTATCGCTAGAATCTTCCGAGTCAAGTCTCGGGGGGCGACCGACATGGCATCCATCTGGTTCACGGGAAATTACGAAGATCTTTCGACGGACCGCGGCTTTCAATTCAAATTCCACTGCGAAAAGTGCGGCAACGGATACATGTCGACTTTCAAGGTGTCGACGCTGGGCATGGCCTCGTCCGCGTTTCGCGCCGCCGGCAACCTCTTCGGCGGCATCTTGGGCAACGCCGCGAACAGCGCGTATGAGATTCAACGCGCGGTCGGCAGCACCGCGCACGACTCGGCGCTCAAGGAAGCAGCGGAGGAGATCTCGAAACAGTTCAAGCAGTGCACCCGCTGCGGAAAATGGGTCTGCGAGCCGGTCTGCTGGAACAAGAAGATGCAACTCTGCGAAGGGTGCGCGCCCGATCTTGACGAAGAGATGGCGGTGGCGCAGGCCGAGGCTGCGAAAAATCAGATCCGCGATAAGGCGAGAAGCGTCGACTGGGTGGCGCAGCGGGACGTCGCCACCGTAACCGGGGTGGTCTGCCCGGCGTGCGGCGCGAAGACCCAGGGCGGCAAGTTTTGTCCGGAGTGCGGCGCAGCCGTGTCGGCAAAAAAGCGCTGCAACAAGTGCGGCGCTGAAGCCGAGGGGAATCCGAAGTTCTGCCCTGAGTGCGGACAGAAGTACGCATGACCTCGCCCGACTCCGAGGCACGCCGGGCGACTGGCGCCTGGGCTCTTGTCGACGCGGCGGGAGCGACGACGAGCAGCGACAGCCTGTCGGTCGGGGAGCACACCCGTCTACGGGACAACGGGCCATTCTGGCCCGTTGTAACCTCGTGAATTCTGGCGCCCCAAAGGGGATGAAGCTGGGCACTGGTCGGAAGTCGTGCCTACGCCATGACCGGATGCTGCTCGATCCGCAAGAATGGATTGCCCTCGCAAGAGAATCAATCCGGCACGCCCGCGAGGCGGAGCCCTTCAATCATGCTGGCGCGATGCTCGCTGCGTGCAAAAAGGATAGTAGGCTCGATGCGGCGCAGTGAAAGCCGCCTGCCTACCGCTTCCAGCTCTGTCACGGTCCGTCGGGCATCATCGAGCCGCCCCACCTGGGCGTAACTCGCGGCGAGCGACAGAAGTCCGCGGCCGAACAATGCGTTCCTGTCAAGCGCCTGTTCGAGGGCCGCGATGGCCTCGGCATAGCGACCCATCGCGAAATAACACTGCCCGATCGGAACGGGATAATTGATCGGGTAGCGGGGATTGAGCCGCACTGCTTTCTGAATGAGTTCGATGGTGTTCTCGGTCTTGCCGGCGTAGCACAGCGTCGATGCCATCATCACGATTGCGTTGGCGTAATTCGGGTCGAGTTCCATGGCGCGAGCAAAGGCTGCGAGCGCCTCGGCGTGCCGGCGCTGCTCACGGCGCACCATGCCTATCGCTAAATGAGGAAAAGCATCGCTGTCATCGAGCGCAACCGCACGCGTCGCCAACCGCTCGGCGCGCGCCAGTGACTCGGCAGGATTATCAACCCAGTCGTTCGCAAACTCGGCGCGGTAGACCATGGCCAGCAATCCGTGGGCGTTCGCGAAATTCGGGTCCAGCTCGATCGCACGCTCGAAATCGCGGCGCGCCTCGTTGTTCGCGCGGCGCAGCCGCCGGCCGTAATTCAACAGGCCGCGGAGCACAGCCTGATACGCCTCGACGCTGTGCGTGGGTGCTCTGGCAAGGCGCTGGCGCTCGCCCGCGGTAAGTTCGATGCTCAGGGTGGAAATGATTTTTTCGGCGAGCTCCACGCGGATGGCGAATAGATCCTCGAGAGTCCGGTTGTAGCGGTGGGTCCACAAGCGCTGTCCGGTTCGGGTATCGGTGAGCGTCGCCTCGACACGCAGCCGGCTGCCGCTTGTTTCGGCACTGCCCGAGAGGATGTAGCGGACCCCGAGTTCACGCGCAATGGCATCGATACCAGGCGCTGAATCGGAGCGGCGCCGCACCGAGTTGTAGGCAGCCACGCGTAGCTGTCTGAGGGGCGAGAGACTGCTGCTCACCAGGCGGCTCATGCCGAAGCCCAGGAGGGCGCCGCTCTCTGCGCCCCCAAACGGCAGGATCGCGATGGCGGGCAGACGCTCGTCCGCCTGTGCCGAAGCGTGCGAGGCGATCAGCGCCTCGATCCGCCGTTCTGCATCGTAAACCGCCTTTGCATAGAGCGCCGCGAGCACGCCGCAGGCGATCAACGCGAGGCCAATGATAGTGGCCATCCGATGGCGGCGGACGAAACGAGTGAGCCGCACGACCGGTGTCGGCGGGCGCGCTGACACTGGCTCGCCCGCGAGATAGCGCTCGACATCGGTGGCCAGATCATCGGCGTTCGCATAACGCGCATGCGGATCGCGTTGCAGGGCCTTCATCACAATGTTGTCCAGGTCGCCCCGCAATCGTGGCGCCGACTTCCTGTCATTCGGTTCGCGCCGGGCGAGCGCGGCACTTGGCGGCAGGGGATCGGTCTGCCGCACGGCGTGCAGCATCTCGTCGAGCGAGAGTCCGTTGAGCTGGTAGGGCAGGCAGCCGGCGAGAAGCTCGTAGAGCACGACGCCTAGCGCGTAGATGTCGCTCGCGTAACCAATCGCAGCGCCCGACAACTGTTCCGGACTCGCGTAGTCCGGCGTAAGACGGCGGTCTTCGGCCCGGGTCTGCGGTCCGGGCAGTGGATCGGTCGCCGGGTCGAGCAGTTTGGCGATGCCGAAATCGAGCAGCTTCGGCGCACCGTCCTTGCCCACGAGAATGTTGGCGGGCTTCAGGTCGCGGTGAACGACGTGCTGGCGGTGCGCATGCGCCACTGCAAGGCACACCTGGTGGAAGAGCCGCAGGCGCGCCTCCAGGGCGAGGCGATGATCCGTGCAGTAGCGGTCGATCGGTTCGCCCTCGACATACTCCATCACGAGGTATGGCGAGCCGTCCGCGCGCGTCCCGCCGTCGATGAGCCGCGCGATGCCGGGATGTTCGAGATTGGCGAGGATCTGGCGCTCCCTGCGAAACCGCTCGCGCTCGTACTCGGTTGCGAGCGTGTTGTGGAGAACCTTGATCGCCACCTTCTTGCGATAGGCGTCATCCGCCCGTTCCGCGAAATAGACCACTCCCATGCCGCCGTGCTGCAACGGCCGCAGCAGCCGCCAGGCGCCGAGCCGCTCCCCGCTCGCGTCTCCTTCCTGCAGCAGACGGACGGCCTCGTGCTCGACGGTGTGACGGATCTTGTCGCTCGCGCCGGGCTCGGAGCACAGCAAGGCTTCGACCTCGTGGCGCAGCGCGGCGTCACTCCCGCACTCTGCATCGAGGTAAGTACTCCGGGCCTGCGCGTCGAGGTCGACCACGCGGTGAAAGATCAACTCGACCTTCTTCCAATGCTCGGGATTCATGATGACGACCCGCGCATGGCACGATGCAGCCACGATTCGGCAAGCCGCAGCTCGCGCTGGACCGTTTTCGGCGATACGTCCATGGCCTGCGCGGTCTCGTCGATGGACATTCCGCCGAAATAGTGCAGCTCGACCATATCGTGCTTGCGTCGATCAAACTTGGCGAGGTCCTTGAGTGCATCATCAAGCGCGACGAGATTCATATCGAGCGGCGCAGCAATCTCGCCGGCTTCTTCGAGCGACACGTGCACGGCAGCGCCGCCACGCTTGTCGCGCTCACGGCTGCGGGCGTGATCGACCAGGATGTTCCGCATCTGCCGCGCCGCAACCGCATAGAAATGCGCGCGGTCCTGCCAAGGCACGTCAGCCCCGATTAGACGCAGGATCGCCTCGTTCACCAGCGCCGTCGGTTGAAGGGTGTGACCCGGACGCTCGCCGCGCATGGAACGGGCTGCGATCCGGCGCAGTTCGTGATAGACGAGGCCGCTCAACTGCTCCAGCGCGGCGCGGTCGCCCCGCTGTGTCCTGTGCAGCAAGTCCGTAACCGGGCCCGACGCCTCCATTCCGGACAGCACTCCCCGTCGTGAACGCTGCCGCGCCTTCGGCCTGATGAAGGTTGCGGACAATGCACGGCAGTCTGGTTCGCACCGGTACGATAGTCCATCGCATCAGGGGTGCGCAAGGGCCGGCGGAGAGTCGGGTCCAGTCGTAATCCATCCCTTATCGCAGATCAAACGTCGTCGCATGGCGAAAGTTAATCGGCGAGCCGCTTGAGTCCGCGAATCCGGTTGCCGGCGCCGAGGTCGCTCACGCTGCCGTGGGTTCCCATCACGACGTTGTCGTTTGCGCCCTTGTTCAGCATCACGTCGGCCACCGCCGCCCTGAACTGCTCAAAATCATTGCCATCCAGTTCGTTGGCGCTCCCCCGGCTCCCGAGCCAGATTCCGACTTCGCCAGCACCTTCGATCTGGTTCCGACCGATGTAAGTGTTGGACCCGGAAACGCTGATCGCGCGTGCCGTCGTTCCTTCGGTGACCACATTGTTGTTCC
>Ga0156176_1225_pt2 | contig 13329 bp, 13 predicted proteins | sample RifCSPlowO2_12_FD_107829 | JGI IMG/M metagenome (GOLD analysis project Ga0156176, IMG submission 107829) | Betaproteobacteria bacterium RIFCSPLOWO2_12_FULL_62_58
CATCTTGGCGGCTTCTGGCATGCGGCGCAACTTCAGCGTCATGAGCGGCCCGAGTACCGCGCCGACGCCGAGCGAGGTCCACGCCAGACCCCACGCCATCGTTTCCGAGCGCAGCGGCTCGCCGCGCGCCCAATCGATCACGAGACCGAATATCCACGGGCTGATCACCCCGGCGCCGAAGCCGAGCAGCGAGCGCAGCGCATAAGCGGCGCCGAGGTATTGCGGCGGCACCAGTTCGGTGATCGCGGTCGAATACACCGAAGAATCGGCGATCGCAGTGATGTTGTAGAGCGCCGCGACCACCACCAGCAGCCACAGCGGCAGCGCGATCATCCAGCCGAACGTGAACGAGCACAAGAGGCTCAGGCATGCGCCCCACATTATCACCTTGGTGCGGCCCCAGCGGTCGGACAGCGCGCCGCCGTAGATGCTGCCGCCCATGCTGGTGATATAGGTGAACGCGGTCAGCAGCGCGCCGATGCCGGCGGCCTGCACCGTCATGCTGCCGCCGTGGGTGATCGACACCGCGAGATAGGCGGGAAGCCACGCCCACAACCCGAGCAGCTCCCACGAGTGGAACACGTAGGCCCAGATCAGCAGCATGGCCGGCTTGTTGCGCCATACTGCAAGCAGCGCGAAGCCGCCGGCGTGCTCGACGCCGCGCGGGTGCACCACGTTGGGCGTCGCGCGCAGCGTCCAGAACGAGATCAATGTGGCGGCGAGCGGGCCGCACGCGGTAGCGATAAACGCGCCGCGCCAGCCGGCATGCGGCATCAAGAGCCCGCTCAGGATCAGCGACACGCCGTAGCCGAGCGACGAGGCGGCGAGAAACCAGCCCATTGCGCGGCCGCGCTGGTGCGCCACGAAGCGCTCGGAGACCAGCGTCAGGCCCGGCGTGTAGGAAGCGCCCGAGCACAGGCCGGTCAAGCCGTAGAGCAGCAGGCCGGAAATAAAACCGTCGGCAAAAAATGCGAACAGCAGCGCGCTCACGCTGGCGAGGATGCTGCCGGAGAGGAAGGTTTTCTTCGCCCCTGTGCGATCCGAAATGAAGCCGACCGCGAACAGCGAGATCAGGTAGCCGACGTGCCACGCCGATTGCACCAGACCGGCTTCGCTCGCCGACATGTTCCAGTCGCTCTTGAGCAGCGGCAGCGCGGCGGAATAGGTGGTGAAGACGAAAACAAAGCCGACACGGCTCAGGCACAGCTCGGTGAGCCATGCGGCGTCACTTTGTGTCGATGGGTGCGGCGTGCTCAATGGCCGTGTTCAGAGCCTACTTGCCCTGAAACCTCGGCGGGCGTTTTTCCCGGAACGCCGCCACGCCTTCCTTGTGGTCGTGCGTAAGGCGCACGATGCCGGAAGCGAGCGTCTCCATCTCCAGCAACTGCTCGAGGGTCGGCACGCACATCGACTGGAACATTTTCTTGGCGAGCGCGAGCGCATACGTCGCCGATTCGGCCATCTCCCTCGCCAGTCCATGCGCTGCGGCTTCGAGTTCCCCGTCCGGCACGACGCGGGCGACGATGCCGAGTTCACGCGCTTCCTGGGCCGACACGGGGCGCGCGGTGAAAACCAGCTCCTTGGCCCTGGCGATGCCGAGATAATGCGTCAGGAAGAAAATCACACCGCCGTCCGGCACCACGCCCACTTTCTTGAACGCCATGGAGAACTTCGCCGTGTCCGAAGCGATGATCAGGTCGCAGGCAAGCGCGAGCGCATTGCCGATGCCATAGACCGGCCCGCGCACCGCGGCGATCACCGGTTTTTCGAGGTTGTAAAGCGCCGTGACGGCGCGGTGACGGCGCTTGGAGCGCACGCGGCCGGATACGATGTCGGATTTCGCCATGGTGCTCACGTCGCCACCGGAACAGAAAGCGCGGCCGGCGCCGGTCAGGATAACTGCGCGCACGTCGTTGTCCGTCGCGATCCCGCCGAGATGCTCGTAGAGCGCATCCCACATCGGGTCCGCCATCGCGTTGAGCTTATCGGGGTGGTCGAGGGTGAGCGTCGCAATCCCGGCGTCTTTGTCAAATTTGACATTCATGCTTGCGTTCTCCTTAACCCTCATCCCCACCCTCTCCCTTGGCAAGGGAGAGGGAGAATCTTCCTCGTTGGAGGAAGCCGGTTGGGTTACCCTCTCCCCCACCTGGGGAGAGGGCAGGGTGAGGGGCTAAATCGAATCCCAACTGAAGACGTCCGCCGTGCGATCGAGCGGATAGAACCCGCTTCTTAACGCCGGCAGCAAATGCTCGGCGCAGGCCTGCGGCGTCCATCCATCGGAGCGGTGGATGCCGCGCACGGGGCGCGGCTGGCTCATCAGGAAGATTTCGTTCTTGCGGGTCGAGAACACCTGACCGGTCACGTCTTTCGCCGCGTCACTCGCCAGGAACACGGCGAGCGGGGCGTTGTGCTCGGCGGTGACCTGCTTGCGCTGTTCGACGCGTTTCTGGGCCGCGGGGTCCTTGGCCGGGATCGAGGCCGTCATGCGCGTCCAGGCGACCGGCGCGATGCAGTTCGAGCGCACGTTGAAACGCTGCATGTCGATCGCGATGTTCTTTGACAGCGCGACCATGCCGAGCTTGGCCGCGCCATAATTGGTCTGGCCCATGGCGCCGATCAGGCCGGAGGTCGAGGTCATGTGGACAAAGCTGCCGCTTTCCTGCTTGCGGAAATGATCCGCCGCGTTGCGGCACATGTTGAACGCGCCCTTCAACAAGACATTAATCACTGCATCCCAGTCGGCTTCGGTCATTTTGTGAAAAATCACGTCGCGGAGAATCCCGGCATTGTTGACCACGCAATCGATGCGGCCGAAGTTGTCGACGGCGCATTGCACGATTTTCGCCGCACTGCTGAATTCGGCGACGCTGTCATAGCTCGCTGCCGCTTGGCCGCCGGCCTTCCTGATTTCGTTGACGACGTCCTGCGCCGGCGTCTGATCGCCGCCTTCTCCCGCCAGCGATACGCCGATGTCGTTGACCACCACTTTGGCGCCGTGCTGCGCCATCAGCCGGGCAATCGCGGCGCCTATGCCGCGCCCGGCGCCGGTGACGACGACGACTTTGCCTTCAACCATCTTGCCCGCATTCACTTTTCTGCTCCTTGAAGAAAATCCCAAAAACATCAACGCAAAGGACGCAAAGGTTCGCAAAGGACGCAAAGGAAAAGCGAGACGGTGAAGAACGATATGCCTGCAGCAAGCAAACCTCGGCTGCGGGGGATTACGGCTCCGTTGCCCTTTGAGATATTTGCAGATTTCGTTCTTCTTGGCGTCTTTTGTTTTTCCTTCGCGTCCTTCGCGTTCCTGATTTTTTAAGCGATTTCCGCGCGGCCGTTGTTAATTACGGTCACGCCGCGCGCCGGGACGGTGGCGCGGAACGAAACAATCGGCCCATCCTGCCAGATTTCGGTGCGTATCGTCTCGCCCGGATACACCGGCGACGAGAAGCGGCCTTCCATGCTCTTGAAACGCGCCGGATCGTAGCCGCAGCAGGTCTTGAGGATCGCGTGCCCGGCGACGCTGAACGTGCAGCGGCCGTGCAGGATCGGCATCTTGAAGCCCGCCTTGTGCGCGGCAGCCGGGTCCGCGTGCAGCGGGTTATAGTCGCCCGACAGGCGGTAGATGAGCGCCGCCTGCGGGAGCGTCGGCAGGTCGCACGCCTGATGCGGCGGCGTATCGGGTATCGGGTGCGGGCTTTTCACCGGGCCTGACGGGCCCCCGAAGCCGCCGTCGGCGCGGCAGAACATGGTGGAGGTCAGCGTGCAGATGAGTTCCTCGGTCGTCTTGTCTCGTACTTCACACTCGGTCATCACCAGCGCGCCCTTGTCTCTGCCCTTGTCGACCACGCCGGTGATGCGCGTCTTGCCGATGATCGCGCCTTCGACCGGCAGCGGCCGGCGTATCCTGAAGCTCTGCTCGCCGTGCACCACGTGGCTGCGCGTGATGCCGGTGTCGGCTTGCGCGTGCCACGGGCCGGGGTAACCGAGGATGATGGCCATCGTCGGCAGCGCCTGCAGATTTTGCTCGTAGACGAACTTGAGCTGGTTTGCATCAATCGGGTCGGCCCCCAGCCCCACGCCGAGCGCATAGAGCATGGTGTCGCGCTTTGTGAGACACTGCTCGACCGCGGGAATTTCCCGATTGATGAGTTTTTCGTAGTTTATCGGCATGCGATGCGTTGCTCCGGCGGCGCGTCACGGCGTTTTAACTGTTCCCGGAGCGGACCTGCGAGTGAGGAAAGCGGCGGACGCCGGGCGGGTTCGCCGGCGCGTGCATCCCGGGCGTTGCTGCCGTTGCCGCGCTTGTATATTATCACACCGCACAGCCCGATTAGCCGCTCAAGGAGAACGCAATGACGATCAAAGTTGACGATAAACTTCCGGAAGGGAAGGTGTGGGAACTGCCGGTGGAATGGTTCGCGGGCTGCCCGACGGGCGCCGACGAAATCCCGGTGCGGGACGCCACCAAGGGCAAGCGGATCGTGATGTTCGGTCTGCCCGGGGCTTACACCCGGACGTGAAGTGCCAGGCACCTGCCCGGTTTCGTGCAGGAAGCTGACAAGCTCAAGGCGAAAGGCGTCGACGAGATCTGGTGTATTGCCGTCAACGACGCGATGGTGATGGCCGCCTGGGGCAAGGACAACAGGGCGTTCGGCAAGGTCCGCATGATGGGCGACGGCAGCGCGCTCTATACCAGGTCGCTGGGCCTCGACACGGACTTGACGGCCCGCGGCATGGGCATCCGTTCGCAGCGCTATTCGATGCTGGTCGATGACGGCGTGGTCAAGGCGTTCAACCTCGAGAAGCCGGGGCAATTCGAGGTGAGCAGCGCCGAGAAAATGCTCGAACAGCTCTGACCGCATTTCGATCATGCGGGCGGCGGCGATGCCGTTCGCATTGCGCGAGCAGGAGCGATGAAAGACGGCACGCTGGGAGCTTACGATATCGCCGATCTGCGCGAGACGGCGCGCCGCCGGCTGCCGAAAGGCGTGTTCGAATTCGTCGACCGCGGCAACGGGGACGAGGTTGCGGTGGGCAACAACCGTGCGGCGTTCGAACGCCTCAAGTTGAATCCGCACGTGCTGGTGGATACCTCCCGTCGCAGCCAGGAAATCACCCTGTTCGGCAACCGCCATAAGATGCCCATCGCCATTGCGCCTACCGGCTCGGCGGGGCTGACATGGTACGAGGGTGAAATCGCTCTGGCGCGCGCTGCCGCGGACGCCGGCATTCCGTTCACACTGGCCACCGGCTCGATGACGGCGCTGGAAAAGGTCGCCGAGCAGGCGGGCGGCACGCTGTGGTTTCAGATCTACATGTGGCCCGACCGTTCGGCTTCACACAAGCTGGTCGAACGCGCCAAGGCCGCGGGTTACCAAGGGCTCGTCGTTACCGTGGACACGCCGGTCCCGCCCGGGCGCGAATACAACCTTCGCAACGGATTCACCGTCCCGTTTCGCTTCACGCGGCGCAATGTAACCGACGTGCTGATGCATCCGCGCTGGCTGTGGGGGGTGCTGGGGCGCTATCTGCTCACCACCGGCATGCCGCGCTACGAGAACTATCCGACCGAATTGAAGCGCAGGATCACTGCGCTGCCGATGGGACGGTCGATGATGGTGACCGACTCGCTCACGTGGGACGATCTGCGCGTGTTGCGCGGAATGTGGCCGCACAACCTGATCGTGAAAGGGATACTGCGCCCGCAGGACGCGATACTCGCCGCCGACTGCGGCGTCGATGCGGTCATCGTTTCGAACCACGGCGGTCGCGCCGTCGACAGCACCCTGGCGCCAATCGAGTTGTTGCCGGCGGTCGTCGCCGCCGTCGGCAAGCGCATCACCGTGATGGTCGACAGCGGTTTTCGGCGCGGCGCCGACGTGGTCAAGGCGCTTGCGCTGGGCGCCGGGGCGGTGCTGATCGGCCGGCCGACGCTGTATGGAACGGCGGTGGGCGGGCAGGCGGGAGCGGCACGCGCGATCGAGATATTCCGCGACGAGATCGACCGCCTGCTGGCTCTGATCGGTTGTCCCGGCATCGCGGCGCTCGACCGCGAGTACCTCGCGTCGTCTTCGGCGGCGGGGACTGCCGCGAGCGCGGCCACATCCGGCTGGCAGCCGCCCGGGAACGTCGGGGCGGGTTAAGAATCTGTAACATGACGGAAAAGGAAAGGACTATGGCGCTGACTCTGACATCACCGGTTTTCCCGCACAACGGCGCAATTCCTCAACCCTACACCTGTCAGGGCGCCGACGAATCGCCGCCGCTCGAGTGGAAGGGAGCGCCCGCGGCGACGAAAAGTCTGGCGCTGATCGTTGATGACCCCGACGCACCCGATCCCAAGGCGCCGAAGCTCACGTGGGTGCATTGGGTGCTCTACAACATTCCGCCGGCGGCGAGCGGACTCAAGGAAGCCGTCAAGACGAACGAGCTTCCGGCGGGAACCCTGGACGGGCTCAACGACTGGAAGCGCACCGGCTATGGCGGCCCGTGCCCGCCGATCGGCCGGCATCGCTATTTCCACAAGCTCTACGCGCTTGATACGGTGCTGCCCGATCTCGGCAAGCCGAACAAGGCAGCGCTCGAGCAGGCGATGCGCGGGCACGTCATCGAGAAGGCTGAACTGATCGGCACGTATCAGAAAAGCTGAAAGGCGTGAGGCGTGAGGCGTGAGGTGAGAGGCGAGAGGAGTGAAGAATCAGACCTCGTAGTGTAGCCCCGGACTTGATGTTATGTTTGTTCCTCGTATAGCGCTGGGCTACAATTGGTTCGAACAGTCGAAATCGACATCCTATGTCCACCAATCTTGCACGAATCCTCGACACCGACCACGAAAAACCTCAGATCACGAGGGATCTGTTTGACGAGATTCCCGATTCGGGTGCAATTACCAGAGATCACCTGCAGGTCGGGGAATCAGAGATCCTCAGGCTGACTGGCGAGTTCTGGACGTCAGGCCAACGTCAGGCATCGTCATTGCATGAGATTTCATATCGCGCCTGTTTTAAGCCACAGCTTCCGCGGTATTTCATAAAGCGGTTCACGGTAGACGGAGACGCGGTCTACGACCCATTCAGTGGTAGAGGGACTACTGCAGTAGAAGCAGGCTTAATGGGGAGAAGAGTCGTCGCTAACGACGTGAATCCGCTATCTCGGATTTTGACAGAGCCTAGACTGTTTCCGCCGACGACAAAAACGGTGGAAGAAAGGTTGTCGCGTACCAAGTATCGGAAAAAACTCGCCGCAGATCTCGATCTGTCAATGTTTTATCATCGCAATACCGAATCCGAGCTTGTCGCGCTTAAACGGTACCTCGCAGAGCGCAAAGCGAGTGGCGACGAGGACAGCGTCGATCTTTGGATCAGGATGGTGGCAACTAATCGCCTTACTGGCCATTCACCTGGTTTCTTTTCAGTTTATACGTTCCCTCCTAACCAGGCAGTAAGTGCGGACAGCCAGAGGAAGATTAACGAAAAACGGAAGCAGACGCCGGAATATCGAGACACGAAGAGCATTATTCTGAAAAAGACGAAATCTTTGCTGAGCAATCTTACGGATCAAGATAGAGAAAACTTGAGCAAAATAGTGACGTCTGCGCAATTCCTCACTGGGGACGCCCGCTTTACCAGGGGTATTGAAAACGGGTCTGTGCAATTAACGGTTACGTCACCGCCATTCCTGGACATCGTGGGATACGCCAGCGATAACTGGCTACGTTGTTGGTTTAACGAGATTGATGTTGATGCGGTCACTGGAACTATAACTATGGCCAAAACCATAGAAGAGTGGTCTCTCGTGATGGGGGGCGTTTTTAAAGAGCTTTATCGCGTAAGCAAGCAGGGCGGTTGGGTGGCGTTCGAGGTCGGTGAGATTCGCAATGCAACATTGAGACTCGAAGAATATGTCGTGCCGTTAGGTATTCTGGCTGGTTTTTCTTGTGAAGCTATCCTGATCAATAGTCAGATATTTACTAAGACCTCGAATATATGGGGCGTGAAGAATAATAAGGCAGGGACAAATTCAAATCGCATCGTGGTCTTTAGGCGTTAGCAATAATGCCCAAACCAAACGGAACGCTGAGCTGGGACATAAATGAAATGTCTCGTGTTCTGAAGGTCGGCGTTGACGATGTCAGGGCGTATTTCACCGACGGACGGCGTGTTTCGTTTCTTCTGGAACGCAGAATTGCATATGAGGTAGTAAAAGGGCGGCTGGCGCCAAGCGAGGGTGCCGGCTTCGATCTAATAGACTCTGCTGGTCGAAAGTGGGAGGTCAGAAGCATTACCAGTGGAGGCGTTTATTTTTGCCCGAGTTACATGGTGGGCTCTGGTCGCCAGTTCGATGAGCCAGGATTTCTACGGAAACTTGACGAAATCGAAGGTTACATCGTATCCGACGTGGAGCAATTTCCGAATATCCCTTTCTGGATCATTCCAAAAACGACGGTTCTTGGGTGGTACAACAACGACCAATTGGGAGCAGGAACCAAGATTTCTCGGGCACGCGCCCTCGGACTTCTGCGGTAGGTAGTCCTCTTATCCGAAACCGTGAGTTGCTTCGGGGAGTTTCTCATTTTGCATAAGGCGCTCGTCGAGCGCCTCGATCCAGTGCCTGACCGGCAACTTAGTGGCGCTCTGGAGGTGAGACTGGCAGCCGATGTTGGCGGTCAGGATCTCTGCCGGAGACTCGGCGCATGCAGGCCTGCGACGTGCCGGGCGGAAGAGTGGTGGCGGCTTAACCTGGCGGTGGCTGATAATCAACCAGATACTGGTTGATTATTGACCGCCAATCCGCTAGGCTGACCGGATGATCCTTCGCCACGCAGCCGCCCGCCTGCGCAAGGCGCTGGCCGACCGGCCGGTCGTGCTGGTGCACGGTGCGCGGCAGACGGGGAAAACGACGCTGGTTCGCGCGCTCGCCGGCGCGGAGCACCCGGCGCGCTATGTGACGTTCGACGCGCTCACGGCGCTCTCCGCCGCGCGCGACGACCCGGCTGGATTCCTCGCCGGGATCGAGGGGCCGGTTGTGCTCGATGAGGTGCAGCGGGTTCCCGATCTCTTCGTCGCCATCAAGGCGGCGGTGGACCGCAAGCGTGCGCCGGGCCGCTTCCTGCTCACCGGCTCGGCAAACGTGCTGCTCGTGCCGCGGCTGTCGGAATCGCTCGCCGGCCGGATGGAGATCGTGCCGCTGTGGCCATTTTCGCAGGGCGAGATCGAGGGCGTCTTGGAGGGCTTCATTGACGCGGCGTTCGCCGAGGCGCCGCCCGCGCTCGGTGCGGCCGCAGGGGGGGTGCGCTCGCCAGGCGCGTCCTGCGCGGCGGCTTCCCCGAGGCGGTCTCGATCGGATCGGCCGACCGTCGCGGCGCCTGGTTCGAGGCGTATCTGACGACTATCCTGGGGCGCGACGTCCGCGATCTAGCCAACATCGAGGGGCTCACCGACCTGCCGCGCCTGCTTTCTCTCAGGCGCCGCGCGGCCGATGGCGCTGCTCAACTACGCGGAACTGGGCCGCAGCGCCGGGCTTGCGCAATCCACGCTCAAGCGCTACTTCGCGCTCCTCGAGGCTGTCTTCCTGGTGCGCACGCTCCGGCCATGGCACGCCAACATCGGCAAGCGAATGGTGAAGACGCCGAAATTACTGCTGTGCGATACGGGACTCGCGGCGCATCTGATGGGGATCGATGACGCTCGCCTCGCGCAGGACCGCGCTCTCTTCGGCGGGCTGCTGGAAAGCTTTGTCTCGATGGAGATCACCAAGCAGACCGGCTGGAGCGCAGCGGCGCCGGCGCTCTACCACTTCCGCACCCATGAAGGCGACGAGGTCGATCTCGTGCTCGAGCGCCGTTCGGGTGCGCTCGTCGGCATCGAAGTGAAAAGCGCGACGACGGTGACCGGCGCGGACTTCAAGGGCTTGCGCGCGCTTGCTCACGCGGCCGGCCGCCGCTTTCACCGCGGCGTCGTGCTGTATACGGGCACGGAGGTGGTGCCGTTCGGGCCGCGGCTGCACGCGGTGCCGGTCGAGGCCTTGTGGCGTTGGGGCGCACGGCCCGCCGCTACGCCGTCAAGCGCGCGGCGCCGTGCCGTCACGCGGCATTCCAGGAAGCGGTCATGACGACTGCCGGCGATTCGCCGGTGCCTGCTCGATGGATTATCGCTCGATCCTGATGTTGGCGTCCTTGACGACTTTTCTCCACTTGTCGATCTCACCGCGCAAATACTTGCCGAACTCCTCTGGACTGTTGGCTCCAGCCTCCAAGCCGAGCCGGCGAAATTGTTCCACAGTGTCGGAGCGGCGCAGGATCTTGATCATTTCTGAATTGAGAAAAGTCACAATTGAACGCGATGTCTTTGCCGGCGCGAATGCGCCGTACCATGTGAGGACCTCGTACCCCGGCAGGCCCGACTCCGCGACCGTCGGTATCTCCGGAAGAGCAGGAGAGCGTTTCGACCCGGTGACTGCCAGGCCGCGAAGTTTGCCCGCTTGCATCTGAGGAATAGCCGGAGGCAGCGCAAGAAACTGCAGAAAGACTTGCCCGCCCATCACGTCAGCCATGGCTGGACCCGCTCCCTTATAGGGAACATGCACCATTTTAATGCCGGCCGTTGACATGAAGAGTTCCATCGACAGATGTGACGACTGCCCGGTCCCGCCTGACGCGAAATTGAGCTGGCCGGGCTTGGACTTCGCCAACGCGATCAATTCCTTCACGGACTTAGCCGGAACCGACGGATTGACGACCAGGATATTCTGGCCGGTCGCGACGAGCGTGATCGGAGCGAAGTCCTTGACCGGATCGTAGGGAAGCTTATCGTAAAGACCGGGGTTAATGGAAAAGGGACCTGCGTAACCCATTACGATCGTGTAGCCATCCGGCGCAGCGCGCGCTCCGATTTCCGAGCCGATGATTCCGTTGCCTCCCGCGCGATTGTCAACGACGACCGTCTGTCCGAGGCTGTCAGTCAATCCCTGTCCCGTGAGCCTGGCCAAAGCATCGGGTGCGCCGCCAGGCGGGGCAGGAACGACAAACCGGATCGGTCTAATGGGATAGTTCTGCGCTTGGGCGCCTGCGGCTAACGACAATGAAGCCCCGATGACCAAGCTCGAAACCAGAGTTTTTGCTTGAAACATGAGTTTGTTCTCCTCGTTGCCTTTTTCAGCCCTTCGCTCCATGCGCCAACCATGGAAGCCTTTCGTGATAGCGTTTCTCAAACGCGGCGATCGCGTCTGATTGCTCAAGCGTGATCCCGATATCATCGAACCCTTTTACGAGTTGCTCCTTTCGTGAGGGCTCGATGTCGAAATGGTGCTTGATTCCATCCGGTGTGACGACCGTCTGTGCCTGGAGGTCGATAGAGACCTTGGCTCCGGGATACTTCGCAAGATGCCCGCTTAATTCTTCGACGATCGATTCCGGAAGCACGACGGGCAGGAGCCCATTTTGCAGGCAGTTGGCTCTGAAGATGTCGCCGAAGCTCGGCGCAATCACCGCCTTGAAACCGAAGTCGGTGAGTGCGTAAACAGCGCCCTCCCTGGTCGAGCCACATCCGAAGTTCTTTCCCGCGACGAGAATCCGCGCCTGACGAAACGGCTCTTTGTGAAGAATGAACTCCGGCTTCTCCTCGCCTTCGGGCGTAAACCGCTCGTCGTAGAATAAAAAGTTCCGATAACCCGCGGACAACGGCTTCCGGAGATACCGATGCGGGATGATCTTGTCCGTATCGATATCGGGTATGAAATAGGGTGCTGCAATAGCGGACAGCGAACTGAATGGTTCCATATGTAGCCTTCTAAATGAAGTCGCGAACGTCCGCCAGCCGTCCAGTCACCGCGGCAGCGGCGGCCATCGCCGGGCTGACCAGATGGGTGCGTGATCCTCTGCCCTGACGCCCCTCGAAATTGCGATTCGAGGTGGAAGCACAGCGTTCCCCTGACGGCACCCGGTCGCCGTTCGAACCGGTACACATCGAGCATCCGGAATCGCGCCACTCGAAACCCGCAGAGCGGAAGATCTCGTGGAGACCCTCTGCTTCGGCCGCTCGCTTCACGGTCATGGATCCCGGCACGATGATTGATGGCACTACTACCTTGCGTCCCTTTGCCACACGAGCTGCTTCCCTCAGGTCTTCGAGGCGGGCGTTGGTGCAGGATCCGATGAAGACTCGGTCCACTTTGATCTCCTTGATAGGTGTGCCGGGCGTAAGCTGCATATAGGCAAGCGCCTTCTCCGCCCGGCTCTTGCGCGCCGGATCCGAGAACGAGTCCGGATCCGGTACTTTGCTCGACACCGGCCCGGCTTCGTCCTGGTAGGTGCCCCACGTCACCATCGGTTCGATCTGGCTCCCATCCAGGTGTTCCTCGCGGTCAAAGACAGCACCTTCGTCGGAGGGCAGGGCGTGCCAGAACTGAATCGCGTCGTCCCACCACTTGCCGCGGGGCGCGTACTGCCGGCCCTTCAGGTAATCGAAGGTCTTTTCGTCCGGGGCGACCATGCCGGCGCGGGCGCCGCCTTCAATGGACATGTTGCAGAGTGTCATACGGCCTTCCATCGTCAAGCCGCGGATCGCGCTGCCCGCGTATTCAAATACATGCCCGGAACCGCCTGCGATGCCAATCCTGGCGATGATTGCCAGGATCACATCTTTTGCGGAGATACCGTTTTGCAGCCGACCGTCTACCGTGATTCGCATTACTTTTGGCCGGCGAATCCAGACCGTCTGCGTGGCCAGAATATGCTTGACCTGGGAGGCGCCTACGCCAAACGCCAGGGCCGCTAATGCACCATTCGTCGAAATGTGCGAGTCAGAGCCGGAAATAACCATGCCCGGGTGCGCCATTCCGAGTTCAGGCGCAACCACGTGCATGATGCCCTGCTGGGGGTGCGCCATACCGAAATAAATGATGCCGGTGCGTTGGGCGTTCCGTTCCAACTGTTCCACCATGATCCGAGCTTCCGGGTCGGCGATGCTTTGAGTGCCGCGCGATCTGCCAAGCGTCGGGACATAGTGATCTGCAAATGCGATCGTCTTTGTCGGCCACAGGACCGGGCGCCGCTCTTGAGCGAGGGCGTCGAAGGCATAGAAAGGCCCCTCGTGGACTACGTTGTAGTCGACATAGAGCAAGGATTCGCCGTCTGCACGTTCCGATATCTCATGCAGTTCCCAGATCTTCTCGAACATCGTCTTGGCGGCGCACATCGATTTCTGATTCCGGTTGTGCTGCAGTTATGCTGAACAGTCTGTAAGTTCAGGACTCCTGACATGGGCGCAAGAATCTATGCAACCTCAGGTGCCTCGTAGACCAGCGTCAAGTCCGTGCCCGGATAGCGAACCT
>Ga0156176_1091_pt1 | contig 13268 bp, 11 predicted proteins | sample RifCSPlowO2_12_FD_107829 | JGI IMG/M metagenome (GOLD analysis project Ga0156176, IMG submission 107829) | Betaproteobacteria bacterium RIFCSPLOWO2_12_FULL_62_58
CTACAGCCGGATGATGGCCGCCGACGAGGAGGGCACGATGAAGATCCTCTCGGCTCACCGCGCCGTGATCGACGGCATCATCCAGTTCCACGAGGGGCGCATCATCAACACGGCCGGTGACAGCGTGCTCGCCGAGTTCGCGAGCCCGACCGAGGCGGTGCGTTGCGCGGTCGAAGTCCAGGACGCGCTGAAAACCCGCAATGACAGCTTGCCCGAGGACCGGCGCCTGCAGTTTCGCATCGGCGTGAATCTCGGCGACGTCATGGTGAAGGGCGACGACCTGCTCGGCGACGGCGTGAATGTCGCGGCGCGCCTCGAGGGGATTGCCGAGCCCGGCAACATCTATGTCTCGTCGAGCGTCTACGACCAGATCGCCGGCAAGCTCGATTTGGGCTTCGTCGACCTGGGCGACCAGGCGCTGAAGAACATCGACCGGCCGATCCGGGCCTACCGGGTCGAGCGCGAAGGGCGGCGCGTGACGGCCGCCGCGCGCAAGCCGCGCCGTGGTTTCGGCCCATGGATCGCTGCAACGCTCGGCGCGATCGCGGTCGCCGCGGGAATCGCCTGGTACCTGGGGCAGATGTCCTCCGCGCGCCAGGAAGAGGAGGCCAAGGCGAAGGTCGCGGCGGAGGTCGCCAAGACTCGCGCCGAGGCCGAGGAAGCGAAGCGGCGGGCGGCGGCCGAGGCGGAGCTCGCCAAGGCGCGCGCGGAAACTCAGGAGGCGAAACGGCGGGCGGAATCCGAGGCCGCCTCGGCGTCGCAAGCGAGGCGCTCGCTGGAAGAGCAGCGCGCTGCGGAGGCGCGCTCGCGGGCCCAAGCCGAGCTCGCGCAAGCACGCGCCGATGCCGAGGCCACGCGTCGCAAGGCGGAGGCCGAGCTTGCTGCCGCGGCGGAGTCCAGGCGCGCAGCCGCAGCCGCCGCGAAAGCCGCCCCTGTGGCGCCGGCGGCGAAGGCCGTAGCGAGCGCGGCGCCGGCCACCGCATCTGCGGGGCGTTACCGGGGAGCCTGGGTGGCGGTGTTCGCCTGTCCGGCGTTCCGGACCTGGGCCGCAACGAATATCAAGGTTCCGCTTGCGGTCAGCGGCGAAGCATTTGAGTTGCAACACCGCGAGCGCGACCAGCCCGGCTCGTTCAATTTGCGGGGTGTTCCCAACCCCGACGGCAGGCTGCAGTTGCTCGGCGGCGGATTCTCCCCCTTCAAGGACAACGGCAAGCTCGGCGCGCGTGACTGCACCGTGACGATCGCACGCAGGTAGGTTGACGCTACCGCGCCCGCTGCCGATACCAGGAATGCGGTTGCCCCGGCACCTTGACGCGCAAGGTGTAGGCCGATGTATGTGAAACATCGTGAGGGGACGGACAACCGCCCCCTCATAGGCCTTGCAGCCACGGGTCGGACCACGCAATCACGCGGTTTTGCTGACTGTGGGAGACAGCCCCGCATGCGCAGCGACTGTCGCCAGCAGCGGCTCGATGGCGTTGGCATAGTATTCGAGCAACGTGGTTTCGGCGGGATCGGCCCGGTAGAGGCCATCCTGTTCCTCCACGATGCGCCGCAAGAGCAGCATGCGCAGCCCGACGGCGACCGCGTAATCCAGGTCTCCACGCGGCACATACACATGCGCGCCGGCTTTTTCCAGGCGCATGATGAGGTCGTAGACCACCGACTTGAGCGCGAGCTCCGACAACCCGGCCTCGCGGTCGTGCAGGAGCGCGGTGGCGACGAGCGACACCGGCAGCACCGGAACGATGCGCGCGATCGCTTCCATGATCTGGGCGGCGATGCGCTCGACCTCGCGGTGCCGCGCCTCGTCCCCCAACTGCCGGAAATCCGCGCCGGCGCGCTTGACGTAGTCGCGCATCGAGATCGGCTTGCCGAAGTTCACGCAAGCGTAGCCGAAGCGGTACCAGCGGCCGGTCAGAATCAGCCACAGGTTGGAGGCGGCAAACGCGCCGGTGCGCGCGACAGCATAAAACACACCCCGCCGCGGCGCTGCCGGATCGAGCTTGCGCATCAGCGTGCGGTCTTCCAGCACGCGGTCGTAGTTGATTCCCACGGGGATGAACACGAGATCGCGTTCTGCGGCGGGATCGAATGTTTTCAGCATGTAGTCGAGCAGCCCGAGACGAGGCGGGCGCAGCTTGCCGTCGGTCGAGAGGCCGCCCTCAGGGTAGACGGCCTGCGGCACGCCCGCCTCGACCGCCATCTGCACGTAGCGTTGCAGCACCGTTCGGTAGAGAGCGTCACCCGAGTTGCGCCGCACGAAATAGGCGCCCATCGACCGGATCAGCTGCTGCAGCGGCCACACCCGCGCCCACTCGCCCACCGCGTAGGACAGCGCGACCCGCTCAGCGGCCAGAAACGCCACCAGCACGTAATCCATGTTGCTGCGGTGGTTCATCACGAACACCACCGACGACCTCGGATTGACCGCGGCGAGCGCTGCGGTGTCGGTGTAGCCCAGCCGCACGCGGTAGAGCAGCTTGGCGAGCGCCTTGCCCAGCCAGTAGCCGACCCGGAAGTAAAGGTATGCATTGAACGCCGGCACGATCTCGCGCGCGTAGCGGTCAACGCGTGACGCCACCACGTCTCGCGGCAGCCCGTTCTCAGAGCACTCGCGCGCGATCGCCGCCTGGACCTTCGGGTCGTGGAACAGGCGGTCGATCAGCACCTCCCGCCGCGTCAGCTTGAACTGCGGCAGCTCGATATTGAGCCGGGTGTTGATCTCCCCGATGACCCGGTTCACCCTGCGGCGGAGGTACCAGCGCACGCCCGGCACCAGCACCCGCTCGAGCAGCGCCCACAGGGCGAGCACGAGCAGCACGACAAAGAACCAAGTCGGAATCGTCACCGTTGCCGTCATGCGCGAGCCTCTTCGCTATCATAAGCACCACCGATCGCGAAGTTCCAGGTTTTTCCTACAGTCTCAACATGTATGCGCGAGCAACGGGAGAACTCCTTGCTTCCAGCTCGCGCTTGAGCATGTCCTTCGCAATCACTTGAGGACGTAACGCCCATGTTTCAGCGTGCCTACCCGTTCGATCAGTCCGGCCTTGAGCAGCGGGCGGAGCAGATCCATCGCTCCCTGCTTGGAAATCCTCAGGCCATCCCAGATGTCGCGCGGGCTGAGACTACCCTGCGCGCGCAGTAGTTGCAGCAACTGCTCCTGTTTCGGACGAAGCACGAGCTTCGTGCGGCCCTTGGATGCCGAGAATTGCTGGATGCGCTGCCATACCCGCTCCAGGGTTTGTTGCAATCCCTCCAAGCTGTATTCCAGCCACGAGGTCAGGTCATCCCCTTGCTGCCGCACCGCTTGCAGCGCCGCGTAGTAACGCGGGCGATCCTCCCAGTAAAACTCATCCACCGAGAAGATGTGGTGCGAATCGAATCCGCGCCGGTAAAGTTCCCATAAGGCGAGCAGCCGGCCCGTGCGACCGTTGCCATCCGCAAACGGATGAATGGCCTCGAACCGATAATGCACGATGGCCGAACTCAGCACCGGGGAAAGAACCGGTGAGTCCTTGTTCCACCACTCGACGAGAAACTCGAACATCAGACCCGACACCTCCTCCGGCGGTGGCGGCACATACGTGCCCACTCGCACGCGGATCGTCCGATAACGCCCCGCCTCGCCCTGATTCATCACTTCCCCGGCGATGATCCCGTGCAAGCGCAGCACGTCCTCGTGCGTGAGCCGTTTCTTCGCTGCCTGGTTCTCGATATGCCGCAGCGCCGCGAAATAATTCACGACTTCCCGCCGAATGCGTGTCGGCACAGGCAGGGCCTCGCCTTTTTCGACGGCGCGCACCTGTTCCAGCGTGAGCGGATTCCCCTCGATCGCCGTGGAGGAATGCGCGTTCCGGGCACGCGTGTCTTTCTGCAAGACCGGAATCCACGCCACCTGCACCGTCGCGCCCTGGATGCGCTCGCGCAACGCCGCGATGGCCTCCACCCGCGCCAACAACGCAGGAGTAATGGTGAACTGCGGGTGGTAGCTCATGGCGCGGATGTTACCCGTCGGTCAAGTGTGGGTCAAGTGATGGGTCAACCGGTTTTCCGCGCCCGCCTCTACCGGGAACGAAAAACGCTGCGCCGAGATGTTTAATTCGCGTGCCGGGTCGCGAGTATTAGAGGGTTGAAAGCGCGCTAGTTCCGTGGTTCGTAGACTTTCACGCCGCCGAGCTTGGACAAATCTTCCTCGCGGCCGCGTAGCTCTATGACATTCCGGTCCGGGTCGCGCACAAACAAGGAAACGTGGCCGTCGCGGCCGAACGACACCGGGCCTTGCGTGATCGTAATATCATTCTCGCGCAGCATCACAATCGCATCGGCGATCGAGCCGACGCGGAATGCGACATGGGTGTAGCCGGGATATTTCTCGGGGACGTCCATCAGGATATTATTGCCGCCATTGCCGCTGTTGGCGTTGTAAATCAGGTTGATTTCGACACCGTGGCGGTTCTTGATCACCGCGACCGCGTCGTTCGCGGCCCGGTGTTCGGCGACAAAACCGAACAGGCCGTAAAAATGCATGGCACGGTCGAGGTCGGCGACCCGAATGCCGATATGATCCACGGTCTGGATGTCAATCATGCTGGCCTCTTTCCTTTGCTATGCGACTTCGAGAGCGCCAACGTCAACCAGAACGAAACGACGAGGACTGCGATTGGCGCGCCCGCATAGGCCGCGATCGGCAGTAAGCCGATCATTAACTGCAACGCAGCACCGCCGTCCCACACGAATCGATCGGAAGCGACGGCGAAGTAGCTGGCCAGTTCGGCCGTGCCCCAGACTACGATGACCGCTGCGACAGGGAGAAGCAACGTGCTCGAGTAAAGTGCTGCGGCCTTCCCGCGGCTGATGGCGCCACGGCGGACACGGGCCAATAGCACGGCAAAATATGCAATCGCCAGCACCACAGCAAGGATTGGCGCCCCGTAGAACACCCCGATCTTTATCGCGAGCCACACGATTGCACCATGACATCAATGTCACTACCTTAAGGGGTTCGCACGGAGGACACGGAGTGCACGGAAGTTAACTCCCGATCTTCTTTTATCTCAGTGTCCTTCGTGTGCTCAGTGCGAAATCAGGCCAATGGAGCGCATTGGGTGGGAGGGCAGAGCGTATCATTAAGGTAGTGCCATTGCAGCCTGATATCTATTGGGGGGACAAAGTTACTCATCCTTTCATGATAGCTTATCCGGCCCGCCAGCGCGGCGTCAGGGAAGCGGGTGGTTGCCATTTTTGCAGCGACCCATATCTGGTTGATCGGATCTTCAATTGGCCGACGTGCTTTCCGCCGGGGGTATGATGCAGGGCGGTTTCGCAATCATTTGCCATAATGAAACATTTGGGACGATTTTTCAGTCCCTGATAATCAAAGGAGAAGAAAAGCATGGCATCTTTAAGCCGGCAGCTCGCGCGGTGGGTCGTGGCATTGCGCTACGAAGATCTCCCGCCCGAAGTGACCGATCGCGCCAAGGGCGTCACGCTCCACAGCCTTGCGTCCGTGCTTCTCGGCTCGCAGTCGCCGGCCGGCCGGCAGGTTCGACACCTTCCGCATGCTCACCCATCCCAACACGGCCATCATCCCGGGCGCCTTTGTCGCGGCGGAGACCGCCGGCGCGTCCGGGAGAGACTTTCTCACCGGTGTCGTGGCGGGCTACGAGGTCATGGAGCGGCTGGCGGCCGACTTCATTCCGACGGTGATGTCGCGCGGCTTCCACGCGGGCCCGGTGTTCGGCATTTTTGGTCCCGCCGTCGCCGCCGCGAAGATACTGCATTTGACCGAGGACCAGGTGAACAGCGCGATCGCGCTCTGCGTAAGCCTGGCGGGAGGCAACCTCGAAGGGATCCGGAGCGGCGGCAAAGCCCTGCGCGAGGGCGCCGCGGTGCGCAACGCAATGCTGGCTGTCGCGCTGGCGCAGCAGGGGCACGTGGGCGGCGAGACCGTCCTCGAAGGCGACGCCGGCTTCTATCACGCCTACGCGGGCAACAACCAGGGCCGGCTCACCTACAGCTTTGCCGGCGACACCCGGGCGAGCCTCGACAAGATCACTGCCGGTCTGGGCAGGGATTGGATGTTCCTCGAGACGCTCTACCGCATCTACTCGACTGCCGGCTACAACATCGCCCACGTCGATGTCACGGCGAAACTGTGCGAAGAGCACGACATCCGCTATGAGAACGTGGATCGCGTCGAAGCGGTGGTGAACTGGCTCGAGACGCAATATCCCAGCCCGGCTTTCCCCAGCCGACGCGAAGACCTGAACTCGAAGCCGGGCAGTACTGCGTACTTCGCTGCCTACGGCGTCGTAAAGCGCGGCTTCCCCGTGCTGCGCGGCCAGGGCAGCGATCCGGGGGCAGGCGCCGGCGATCCGCCCGAGGTGCTGGAGCTCATGAAACGGGTGACGATCATCCCGTCGCACACGATGACGCTCTTCGGTCCGCGGATCACGATCTACACCAGGGACGGCAAGAGCTACACGAAGCAGGCGACCGGGTGCGAGTTCATGTGGGACTTCAACGAGGAGGCGCGCCGCATTCGCGACGTCATCCCCGGCCTGCCGATCCCGGCGGCGCAGTTCGAAGCCATCATCGCAACCTGCCGCAACTTCGATCGACACGACCGGGCCGACGCGCTCATTCGGCTGACGCTGAAGCAGCCGTAGCGCTCCGCAGCGCACGCGTCGAGCTGCGCGGCGCCGCTGAAGCAGAGCGACGTCAGGGGCGGCCTACCCAGCCGCCGTGGACCGGATGGTGAGAGCAGACGAACTCGACAAAGGCCGGACGGCCTTTCGCGTTTTCGTCGAACGCGCGCTTCAACGCGGGGATCACTTCCGACGGCTCGGTCACATCCTCGCCGTGGAAGCCGACGGCCCGCGCCATCGCCGACATGCACGCCGCGGAGTGATCGGACACCTTCCAGGTGTAGGGATCGTGACCTGCGCCCCAGGAGCCCGGCCCGTACCCGGAGTAGCCGCCGTTGTTGACGTGGAGCGTCGTGATCCCGATGCCGTAGCGCGCCACCGCCTCGAAATTGCCCATCATGTAGCACACGCCCGCATCGCCGGTGATGTTCACGCACTGCCGGGCGGGATACGCGAGCTTGGCGGCGACGGCGCCCGCGAGGCTAAAGCCGAGGGTCGAGACGTTGCCCCAGCCGAGGTGGCCGCGCGGGATCTGCGCTTCGTAGACGGTACTGGTCTGGTCGCGCGTATTGCCCGAGTCCGCAGTGACGAAAGACGCTTTGGGGTCGAGCACCTTCATGAGGTCGCCGATCACGCGGTACGGGTTGATCGGCTTCTCGCTCGACTCCATCCACGGGCGGAACTTCGCCAGGAACGCCTGCTTGCCGGCGCGGATCTCAGCGACGAGCGCCGGGTTCTTCCGGCCGCCGCCGGTCCGCCTCGCGAGCTCATCGATCAAGGCCTGCAGCGTGAGCCTGGCGTCGCCGATCACGGCAAGGCGGGTCTCGTAGCTGCGGTTGATGTCGAGCGTGTCTACCGTGCACTGCACGATCGCTTTCTTCTCCGCGTCGGGGATGGCGTGGCTGAAGCGGTTGGGGAAGAGGCTGGAGCCGATGGAGAAGAGGAGATCGCACTTGCGCAGGAAATGCTCGGCCAGCGAGCCGCGCACGCCCACCGACAGCGGATGGTTCTCCGGGAAGGCGCCCTTGGCTTTGAGTGTGGTGAGCACCGGTACCTGCGCAAGCTCGGCGAACTGAAGCAGCTCGGCGGTGGCGTCGGCGTAGTAGACGCCTTCACCGACATACAGGAGCGGGTCCTTCGCGGCCAGCAGCGCCTTGATCGCCGCTTTCACGTCGTCCGGATCGGGACCGCATCGCCAGCCCTTCACCCGGGCGTAGGGGTGCTCGTCCTCGTCGTATTCACCCAAGTCGCGCGGGACGATGAGCAGCACGGGACCGGGCCGGCCCGAGCGAAGGTGCGTGAACGCGCGGCGCATGTAGTCCGGCACCAGCTCGGCGCGATCGATCTTCCCGACCCACTTGGTGACCGGCTTGAGCGCCTCGGCCATGTCGAAGTGCGTGTGCCGGCTCGCGCCCTGGCCCACGCCTTCCGTGATGACCAGGAGCGGCGACGAATCCTCCCATGCCTGCGCGATCGCGCCATAGGCCATCTGGATGCCCGCGGCGTTCAAGTTCGACATGACCGTGCATACGCCGATCTGCTTGCCGCAGGTCACTCGCGAGTAGCCGTCGGCCACGGCCACCGCAAAGCGCTCCTCACCCATCATGAGGATGCGCACGCCCTCTTCGCCGAGCGCGTTGTTCACGTGGTTGGTGGGATAGCAGCTCACCCAGGGAACGCCCTCGGCCTTGAGTATCCGCGCAACGCCATTCGCCGCTTTGATCTTCATGGAGCTTCTCCTGAAATGATCGAGCAATCTATTCCAGCCTCCGGAGCGAGGCAAGCTCTTTCCCGCACCCTAGTGTGGTGAGTCATTATTTCGATGCAGAATTCGTGGAGCCGCTTGCGTTGAGCCGGCGTAGGTCAGGTTGCCGTAGCGGCGGCTACCTGACGCTTGGCGGATGTCGGGGAACGCTACGCGTACCCCGACCTACGCCCAGAATTTTGCAACCAATTAACGACTCAGGATACTAGCGGCTTTAGGGCCTTTTTTTGCATGCGGCCACGGCGAAGGGATTTTCCCTTGTGCTATACTTGTATTCATGCATGTATTCGCAAGAAATGAATCATGCCGCTCGTGATCAGACTTGATCCGGAACTCGAGGCCGGTTTGCGCCGCATGAGTGCAGAGGAGCGCCTGTCGCAGGCTGAGTTGGTCAGGCGGCTCATCCGCGAGCGCCTCGTGCATCGCGCCAGCCGCAAGACCGCGTTCGAGATCGCCGAGGCGCTGGGCGTGGTCGGCATGGACGCCGATCCGCGCACCGACGTGGCGAAAAACCACTCGCGGTATGTGAAGAGGGCGGTGCGTGGCAAGCGTTCTGCTTGACACCGGGCCGCTGGTCGCCCTCTTCAAACGAAACGACACGCATCATGCCCGCGCGGTCGCGTGGTTCAAGGACCATCGCGGCCCGCTCCAGACTACACAGGCAGTCATCACCGAAGCGTGGCACCTGCTCTCGGAACCGGCGCGCCTGCCGCTGGTTCGCTTCGTGACCGCGGCGTGCGGGGTGCATGACTTCGGCACGCAGGGGCAGGCGCGCATCGCGGCTACGCTGGAACGCTACGCGGACCTGCGAATGGACTACGCCGATGCAACGCTGGTCGTATTGGGCGACATGCTGCATGTCAACTCGATTGCGACGATCGACGTGAACGACTTTTCGGCCTATCGCCTGGCGAACGGCAAGGCGCTGAAGCTGGTGTTCTGACGTTGCTCGTCGCGAAAAACGCCCGCACGCCGGCTGCGTCGAGGCGTTTTTTCCATGCGGGAAGTATCACCAAAGCCGCGGGAATTCAAGCAAAATAACGGGAAATAGATCGGGTCAGTGTAACCTTTCCATTGAGCGTGGAGCGAGTGCCGACTGAAAGTTACACTGACGCCAATTACTGCGATGAATGCCTGTCTCGCGGGCGACACGCAGACCGGCAGGGCGGATTTGCGCGACCTGGTGAATGCAACCGTGGGGTTCGAGGAACTCGCAAAACTTCTTCGGCATCGTCAGCGCGCTGCAGAAAAGGACGCGTGTAAAGCTGCGGGTGACGGCCAGGGCGGTATGAACTCATGGCCGCGCTTTACCCCGTGCGGCTTTTCTCGCTTGCGCCTCACGCTCTCCCGCCCTCCCGCTTTTTCCTTCCTCCCTCCGCCTTCCGCCTTCATCCTTGCTCTTTGCCGCGGTACGCCAGCTCGCCGCGAGGTCACCTTGCGGGACTCTCTGCGCGCGCGAGGTGCCGGCCTGCGACATAGCCGAACGTCAACGCCGGCCCGAGCGTGATGCCCGGCCCCGGGTATCCGCCGTTCATGATCGAGCTCATGTCGTTGCCGCAGGCATAGAGCCCGGCGATCGGTGCGCCGGAGGCGTCGAGCACCTGCGCGTGCACGTTCGTGCGCAGGCCCGCCGAGGTGCCGAGGTCGCCGGGGTACAGGGCAACCGCGTGGAACGGGGCCCGCTCGAGCGGCGCGACGCAGGGATTGGGCGTGTGGTCGGCGTCACCGAGGTATTTCCCGTATGCGTTGCTGCCCTTGCGGAACGCCCGGTCGACGCCCGCGCGCGCATCCTCGTTGTAGCGCAGCACGGTCGCCTCCAGCGCCGCCGGGTCGATGCTGAGCGCCTCGGCCAGCGCGCGGATCGAAGATCCCCGCACGAGGTAGCCGCTTGCCGTATACGCACCGAGAGACGCCGTGAACGGCTTCACCGCCCCCAGGCCGTACTTCCACAAGCTGGCCCGGTCGCAGATCAGGAAGGCCGGAATCGCGTGCGCGCGGAACATGGCCTGGACGAACTCGTGGTACGAGACTGCTTCGTTGGTGAAGCGTTGCCCGCGGCGGTCCACGGCGATAAAGCCGGGCTTGCCGCGATCGGTTACCGTATGAGGATAGACCGCCGGAGTCCCATCCGCGCGCCGGAAGCGCGAAACCGGCGTCCAATACGCGTTGTTCGTGTTCTCCTCGACCATGCGGCCACCGGCTGCGAGGCCGAATCGCAACCCGTCGCCCGAGTTCGTCGGGCAGGCCGCGGACGACGGTCCGGTTTCGGCGGGGAGATAGCGGGAGCGCAGCTCGGCGTCGTTCGAAAATCCACCGGCCGCCAGGACGACTCCGCGCCGCGCACGCAGGTGGGTGCCGTCCGCGAGCGTGACACCGGCAACGCGCCTGCCCTCCATCGCAAGCGACGCGCTCTGCGTCGACGTGCGCAGCTTCACGTCGAGCGTCACGACCGACTTGAGCAGGCGCGCCGCCAGCGCGTTGCCCAATACGAGATGCGCGCCGCGGTCGAACGAGAGGCGATCGCGCACATGGCGCGCCACGACGCGCGCGACGCGCAGCGCCGAAGGAAGCGAGCGCCACGCCTTGCGGAAATGCGGTATGTCGGCGCGGTCGACCATCATGCCGCCGAACAGCGTGAACTCGGGCAGCGGCGGGCGCAGCAGGCCGAAGTGGCGTCCGAGCTCGCGTCCGTCGAACGGCACCGGTTCGAGCACCCGCCCGCCGAGGGTCGCGCCGGGCAGGTCGGGGTAGTAATCCGGATAGAACGTCACGGGCTTCAAGGCGAGCGCCGTGTGCGTTTCGAGGTACTCGACCGCCTCGGGCGCGCGCGTGAGGAAGACCTCGCGCAGCTCGCGCTGGAAATCTCCGGGAACCGTGTGGCTCAGATAGAGCCGGGCCTGCTCGAGGGAATCCGGGAGTCCCGCAGCACGCATCTTCGCGTTGGCGGGGACCCACACCATGCCCCCCGAGACGGAAGTCGTTCCGCCGACGCGATCCGCCTTCTCGATGAGCAGCGTCGCGAGCCCCTCGGCCGCCGCGACGCACGCCGCAGTCATGCCGCCCGCGCCGGCGCCGATCACGATGACATCATGGTCCTCGGAAAAATTCATGTAGAGGAAAAAGGTGTCAGGAACCTATATTCTATGCTCACCTGGGCAGGAACGGGGCGTCTGACAAAAAGGTTCCTGACACCATTTTCCCACCATTTTCCTTTCGCAGAAAGGTTGGATGCTGCTACACGCGGCCGAAATCGCTCTCGTACAGCGCATCGAGACGAGCGAGCAGATGCGCCGGAAGCGGCCCCATCTCGACGGCCTGCAGCGCCTCGTCGATATGATGCAGTTCCGCACTGCCGATCACGGCACAGGATATATCCGGGTTCGACAGCACGAAACGGAGCGCCACCTGCGCGCGCGTTCCCTCGCCGGTACCGATCGCGTCGAACACGGCCTTCGTCTTGCGCTCGTCCCCGGCGACGCTCGTGTCCGTGGTGAGAACGCTCTCGCGCCCCGTCCGCTCATCCGTGGCAATGATTCCGGCGGCAAAAATACGAATCGCCATTACCGCGACATTATTGGCGCGACAGGCCTCGATGATGCCGCCCAAGTTCTGCCCGGTCCATGCCTTGGGCATGCTCCGGCCCGCGCTGGGATTGAGTAGATTGTAATAGACCTGTGCGGAATCGAACCGCCGGCTCCGGATCGCTTCCCATATACCACGCGATCCGCCTCATCAAGCACCACCACGAAACTATTGTTCGAATGCAGGTCAATGCCGCAAAATGTTGTCATGCCGGTCTCCTTCAAGGTTAGTGTGTCGGCAAACTCACTTTAACCTCACCGCCCTCAAAGCGGTGGGAGGCCGGCTAGATGATTATCAGTGTAACCTTTCCATTGAGCGTGGAGCGAGTGCTGACTGCTGGGCCACGCTGACACCCGCATTACCAACAAGCAATTATGCCCACCTGAGCGGGAAGACACTGGCGGCTGCGGTGACCAAGCTGCCGAGTTTTGGCGCGATGGAGCAGGCCAAAGTGCGGTCGATACGGTAGCTTCGGCCAGGACGCGGTTGAACTAATGCGGCTGAACTAATCTTGATGTAACTAATCCAATGGATTACAATACGCCATGTTGATCACGGTCGCTGAACTCGGCGAATACCAGCGGCGAGCCGAAAAGCTCCTTGTCGAAAGCGAGCGGCACGATATAGTGAACTACGTGGCGGCGTTCCCGAAGGCTGGCGACCTGATCAAGGGCACAGGCGGCGTGCGCAAGCTGCGCTGGCGGCGCGAGGGCAAGGGCAAGAGCGGTGGCGTGCGGGTGATCTACTATTTTCACAGCCAGCGCATGCCGCTGTACCTGCTGACAGTCTTCGCGAAGAACGAGCGCGCAGACTTGAGTCAGGCGGAACGTAACAAACTCGCCTTGTTGGTTGATACCCTCGTTGACTCGGCATTGGGTGAATAACATGAGCAAAGCATACGATAGCATCAAGAAGGGATTGCAGGAAGCCATCGCCCACCAAAAGGGCAAGACACGCGGTGTGAAGACCTACACGCCTTCGGCCGTCGACGTGCAAGCGCTGCGCAAGCGCATCGGGCTGACGCAGGAAGAATTCGCCGCGAAGTTCAGCGTCAGCCTCGGCACGCTGCGTCATTGGGAGCGCGGTGACCGCAAACCTCACGGCCCGGCGCTGGTGCTGCTGCGCGTGATCGAGAAAGACGATCGGGCGGTGCTGCGGGCGCTCGCATGACACACCAATGGGGTCAGACTCGATTGCCCTGCGCTAAGCCTGCCGTTCAGGACCAGGCCGCGAGTCTGACCCTATCGGTTCGGAACTGGGGGAGCACG
>Ga0156176_1247_pt1 | contig 13247 bp, 16 predicted proteins | sample RifCSPlowO2_12_FD_107829 | JGI IMG/M metagenome (GOLD analysis project Ga0156176, IMG submission 107829) | Betaproteobacteria bacterium RIFCSPLOWO2_12_FULL_62_58
CAGGTAGCCGAGCACGCCGAAGATCGCCACCAGCCACACGTCGGTGATGTTGTTGCGCGCGGCAAATGCGCCGAGGATGCACATCATCACGACGTAGGCTGAGATGATTACTTCGGGAAACTCGAGCACCTTGACCATGTACTTGGTGGCGAAATAGCCGATCGCGCACATCACGACGATGCCGACGAACACCGAAGCGAACATCGCGTAGATGATGTGGCTGGAAGTCTGGAATACCTGCGGTCCGGGCTGCAGGCCGTGCAGCAGGAAAGCACCGAGGATGATGGCGGTGGCGCCGCTGCCGGGAATGCCCATCGTCACGAGCGGAATGATGGCGCCGCCGACCGAAGCGGTGGCCGCAGTCTGCGGCGCGATGATGCCTTCGGGTATGCCAGTGCCCAGTTCTTGCCTGCGCCTGCCGTACTGGCCTTCGATGCCGTACGACAGGAACGAGGAAACGGTCGCGCCCGCGCCCGGCACGAGTCCCACGATGATGCCGGTCGCGCTGCCGCGCAGGAAGGTCATCTTGGTGGCCAGCACTTCGCGCAACCGGGGCAGGCGCGTCCTGATTTCGCTCACGGCTTCGAGCGGCACCGATTTGAAGCCCTGTTCCAGGCGCAGGAACACCTCGCCCAAGCCGTAGGCGCCAACCATCACGACCAGGTAATCGATGCCGTCGGACAGAATCGGCACGTTGAAGGTGAAGCGGTGCGTGCCATAGGTATCGTCGACGCCGACGGTGGCGATCAACAGCCCCGCGAACAGGCTGATCAGCGCATTGGTAAGAGAGCTGCCGCCGAGCGAAACGACGCTCGACAGGCCGAAGAACAGGATCGCGAAATACTCGGGCGTGGAAAAGGTCAGCGCGATCTTGGCGACGGGCTGGGCGAGCAGCACCATCACGACGGCGGCAACCATGCCGCCGGCGAATGCCGACAGCAGCGTCCAGCCGAGGGCCTGCGCCGCCCGGCCTTTGCGCGCCATCTGGTAGCCATCCCACAGCAGCGGCACGTCGATCGGCTCGCCGGGCACGTGGAACAGGATCGAGGTCCAGGCCCCGGCGTAGGTGCCGGAAATGTACATCGCGGTGAGCAGGATAATCGCCGGGATCACCTCCATGCTGTAGGTGAACGGGAGCGCCAGCACCACGCCCATTACCAGCGTGAGTCCCGGCAGCACTGCGACCAGCAGGCCGAGGAGAATGCCGATCGCCAGGACCAGGAAATTGACTGGCTGAAAAACGTGCGCGAAGCCGACGGCGAGATTGCTGAGAATTCCTTCCACGGCGGCTCGCTCTAGCAGCCTGTCGGACTTAGCCTGCGACAGGCTGCTAACAGCAAAACCGCCCGCCGATTTTGAATGTAACCCAGATTAACAACCGCGCTTGCCCTCCCCAAAGCACACGAGCAGGCCAGAAATGAGGTTTTCATTGGCATTGTTCTCCCGTATTCGTGCCGGCGGTTTTGCATTAGGAGTTTGTCCGACTCAAGTCCGACAAACTCCTAGCGGATTCCCATGACTTGCATCAAGAACAGCGTGACTTGCAAGAATGGTTCCTGACCGATCGGCAGCGAAACGTAGACGAGCTTCATGAAGATGAACAACAGCAGCAATGTGCCGATTAGACTCACCGCTGCGATGACGCCCCAGCGGCGATAGCCGCCGATGACCATAAACGCGGCGAGATAGGTGGTGGTGGTGAGGAAGAATCCCAGCAGCGGCACGGCCAGCACGTAGAGAATGGTCGCTCCCATGCCGACCAGCAGCAGCCACGGGTGGCTTTCGACAGGCGCGCTGACCGGCCGCACATCAGCGTGTTTCTCGGCGGATTCCTCGACGATTTCCTCCAGCACGCCGCCGACTTCGCCCGCCCGCGCGCCGAACACAGCTATTTTGACGACCTCGTAGGCGCACGCCGCGATCGTCAGCGCCAGGATCGCTTCGGGCCAGAAATCGGGACCGAGCGTGCCGGCCCGCGCGTGAAACTGGAAGTTGGAGGCCACGTAATAGAGATAGCCCGCCGCCGCGCCGACGATCGCGTAAGGAAGCGCTCTGGTGAAACGGGCGTCGCCGGACATGCGAGGCTATTCGGGTGAACCTGTATGAGTGCAAGGGCGGCGCGCCGTATTCCCGCCCGCGCCGCCTTGCCGGTGTTTCCGCGCGGATTATTTCTTTGGAGCGTACTTGCGCATCGTTTCGAGTTCCTGCTTCATGAAGGCGACCGCGCCCGCTGCGGGAATGAAACTCTTCTCGTCCGCATACTGGTCCTTGAGCCAGGCCTTGTAATCATCCGTAGCCGCCACCTTGGCGAGCGCGTCGGAGACCCCTTTCACACGGCCCTGGTCGGTGCCGGCCTTCATCGCGATTGAACGGAACTGGCTGATCGCGATCCGGTGGCCGAGTTCGAAGCTGTCCGGGACGTTGCCGAACGCCGGGAAGCGCGCCTCCGAGAATATCAGGACCGGGCGCATCTGCTTGCCGTCGAGGAAGCTCTTCACGTCGCCCAACTGCTCGTACAGGATATCGGCGTGCCCGCCGAGGATCGCGGTGTAACGCTCGGCGGGTTTGGCAAAGGGCACGGAAGTGAGCTTCAGACCCTTCTGGGTGAAGTAGATCACGTGCAGGTCGTCGGCGCTGCCAAAGCCGGTGATCGCCACCTTGAGGGGCCGCTTCTTCGCTTCGGCCTCGATGTCCTTCCACGTCTTGAGCGGGCTGTTTTCAGCGACGAAGAAGGCGGACGGCTGGCGGATCATGACCGCCGCCGGAACGATGTCCTCGATCTTCCACTTGGTTACCGGATCCATCTGCAAGGCCAGCGTGTCCGCGATGAATATGGAGATGGAGTAACCGTCGGCAGGCGAGGTGAGCATCTTGTTGAGTCCGGTCTGCCCGGTTGCGCCCGCGACGTTGATGACGGGCAGTGAAACCTTGAGCTCCTTCTCCAGAGCCGGGGCGATTTTGCGCGCCAGCTGATCGGCGCCGCCGCCGGGACCCCACGGCACCACCAATTCGATCGGGCGCGACGGATACTTGTCCTGCGCGCTCGCGGGGACGATCGTGCCGGCGAGCGCCGCAAGCGCGACGCTGCAAATACCACGGAATCCGTTGCTGAGCATGTCTTTCTTCATGGTCATCCTCCTTATGGCTGTGTTAAGAGCGCCTGGTTGTATGCCGGCGGCTGCCGACGTCGTCGGCGCCGGATTCCCGGCAGGACTGCAATGATACCGCTTCTTGCAACGACGGTCTTGCCGTGCACGGTTGCGCGCGGCGCGCGGGCATTTTCCGAGGGACGACGCTCGCGGCGGAAAATGCTAAACTTCCCGCTCCCGTAGAACAATACAACCAGTTTATGAAATGGACCAGAAAAAGCACGTTAAATTCGAGGGGAGGCTGGTCTTTGTTGGCTGCGGTTCCGTGGGGCAGGGCACGCTCCCGCTGTTGCTGCGCCATATCGACATGCCCAAGGAGCGCATCGTCATCCTCACCGGCGATGAGCGCGGCAGGCAGGAAGCCGGGCATTACGGCATAAAGTTCATCGTCGAGCCGCTCACGCGCGAGAATTATCGCGCGCTGCTCGATCCGCTGGTTGCCAAAGGCGATTTCCTCCTCAATCTCTCCGTCGATGTATCGAGCGTTGCGCTGATCGAGTACTGCTACGAGAAGGGCGCGATGTATCTCGATACCTGCATCGAGCCGTGGCTCGGCGGCTACACCGATCAGAGCGTTTCAGCGTCGCACCGCTCCAATTACGGCCTGCGCGAGGCGGCGCTCGCGCTGCGCCAAAAATACCCTGACAGCAGTCCGACCGTGATCCTGACGCACGGCGCCAATCCGGGGCTGATTTCCCACTGGGTGAAGCAGGCGCTCGTCAACCTCGCGCGCGATCTTCACGGCAAAGTCGACGTTCCCAAAAGCAAAGCGGAGTGGGCGCAGTTGGCAATGAAACTGGGCGTGAAGTCGATCCACTGCGCCGAGCGCGATACCCAGGTCGCCAATCCCGGCAAGCGCCGCTTCGAATTCGTCAATACCTGGTCGGTGGACGGCTTCATCGGCGAGGGTTCGCAGCCGTGCGAGCTCGGCTGGGGCTCGCACGAAAAGCATTTTCCGCACGACGGCAAGCGCCACGAATACGGCTGCGACGCCGCGATCTATCTGACGCGACCCGGTGCTTCGGTGCGCGTGCGTTCGTGGACGCCGATGGAGGGCGATTATCACGGCTTCCTCATCACGCACGGCGAGGCGATTTCGATCTCGGATTACTTCACCGTGCGCAATGGCGACGAGGTGGTCTATCGTCCGACCTGCCATTACGCCTACCACCCGTGCGACAACACGGTGCTGTCGGTGCACGAGCTCGCGGGGAAAAATTGGATTGGGCAGCACAACAGGCGCATCTTGATGGATGAGATCTACGACGGGATCGACGAACTGGGCGCGCTCCTCATGGGGCATGAGAAGGGCGCGTACTGGTATGGCTCCGTAATCTCGGTGCACGAGGCACGCAAGCTCGCGCCATTCAACAACGCGACGAGCATCCAGGTCGCCGCCGGCGTGATGGGAGCAGTGGTGTGGGCGATGGAAAATCCGACGGCGGGCATACTCGATCCGGACGACATCGATTTTGAGCGCGTGCTCGAGCTCGCCAGCCCGTATCTTGGCAAGCAGGTCGGCGTCTATTCCGACTGGACGCCGCTCAAAGGGCGCGGACACCCGTTTCCGGAGGACGTTGATACCTCCGATCCGTGGCAGTTCAAGAATTTTCGCGTCGTGTGACGCGAAAATTCAGTGATGGGTGATGAGTACCCCTCGAGGCATCCGTCAAGCGGGTATTGAGAAGAAAGGTATTGAAAAGAATGATGAGTGATGGGTGTTGAACCGCCAAAATTCTTTTCAATACCCCCTTGAGGGGTACGCCAAGGAAAATAGAAACAAGACGAGCACGCGAAATCGTGGCCCGATCGTTCCCGGGCTCCGCCTCCACGTCGCGGTTGCGGGATAATACAAAAACTTGTATAATTTTCCCGTGCTTCCAGAAGAAGACACGGAGGACGTCTGACACCGACATCAAGCTGGCGCGTATCCGCTTCAAGGACTTGGTGAGGCAAGAGAGATGAGAAAGAAACATTTCGATAGTGTTTGGGATGCCATCGAGGACACTGCGCAGGACGCTGCTGCCATGCGCACGCGGGCGGAGTTGATGCTTGAACTGCGAGAACACCTGCGCAAACGCAAACTGAGCCAGAATCAGGCCGCAAGGCTGCTGAACGTCACCCAGCCGCGAATTTCAGACCTCATGCGGGGCAAGATCGATCTATTTTCAACGGATATGTTGATCGACATGCTCGGGCGTCTTGGCGGGCGCGTGAAAGTGAGCGTCGAGTTCAAACGGGCGGCGTAACAATCACGAGACCCGCAGTACGGAATTGACGTGTTTTGCAGGAACAGCGTCCGCGTGACTGGGGCGTTGGTGCTGTGGTCGCACCGATCCCATGATCCGTCGCTTTGGGTTCAACTACTGCCCGCTGCATTGTTGCGCTGCGGAGTAGAATACGGCGGAAGGGAGGGCTCAAGTGAGCGAGACCGGGCTCGCGGACAGCACGCTTTTGTTGGGATCGAACGCGGCCCCGCAGCTTGTCGTCGGCTGTTACCGGCTGAAGTTCGATTCTCACGCTCCCGTTCGCTTTTCGGATTTCCCGGGTTCGGCGTGGCGCGGCGCGCTCGGCCATTCGCTCGCCAGGCTCGCGTGCACAAGCGGAGCGCGTGGCTGCCCGCCGTGCAAGCAGCCCCAGGCTTGCGCTTACGGATACGCCCGTTGCTCCCGTGCGTTCCTGCCGAGAGTCTCGTCTATTTTTCCTGACGAATCTTGTATGATTCCCCAATGACCAGTCTGTTGGTGCAAAGGTGAAACCATGAAAACGCTTGCTCAGCTCGCTCTCACGGAGCAGGACAGCGCGGCAATTTCGGCGGCCGTTCGCCTGCTGCGCAGCCGCTTTCCAGTTGAGCGGGTGATGCTTTACGGGTCGAAAGCCCGCGGCACGGACGACAAGGAATCGGACATCGACCTGCTCGTGCTCACCTCTCGAGAGCTTGGGTGGAAGGAGCGCGACGCCATTACCGACGCGCTGTTCGATATCGAGCTTGCCTACGGCGTTGTCATCAGCTCGCTGGTTCTTCCGGCCGCCGAGTGGGAGCGGGGCCGCTTTGCGGTCCTGCCGATTCATGAAGAGATCGAGGATTCCGGCGTGCTCGTATGACGGACGAAACAGCCCGGCGTGAGGTAGCGAGGTATTGGATGGACAGAACGGACTCGGCGCTCGCGTCGGCAGCCTCCGAACTTGCCGCTCGACGCTACGATTTCGCCGCGAACCGCGCCTACTACGCCTGCTTCTATGCGGCGAGCGCGGTACTGCTCGTTGCGGGCCGCAAGTTCACCAAGCATTCCGGCGTGCGTGGGGCCGTGCACCAGGAACTGGTCAAGCCGGGGCTGCTCGATGCGACATGGGGCAGGGCATACCGAACGCGCAAGAACGTTCCGCAAGCACTTGACCGAGGTGGAGCAACGCCTGTGGCAGTCGGGCGGCAGCTTCACTGCCGCTGATTGTGGCTGCATCTGGAGAGTTGTATATGCCGATATATGGGTTTAGCATTTTCGACATGCGGCTCATTACAAGTTAGAGTTGTGTAAACGCTGAGGAGTGATCCTCTGACCGCACCCGCTCTAGGAGGGACCTCATGAAAAATTCAATCAAGAAGATCGCAACGGCATTTGCGGCTCGCGTGTTTTTGACGCAAATGCCCGTTATTTGCATCTGGCGCTCGATCTTCCAGCGCACGCACGTGGGCGCGAACTCACGGCCGACGAGCTTGAATGCTTCGGCGCCAGGCTGGAGCCCTTCGTTGTGGAGCAGGAGTTATGCTCCAATGGCTGCGGCCTGCGATAATGTGCATGGAAGATATGATTATCGAGGTGGCGGCTAATGGACAGCTTGCTTGAAAGCCGGCGTGAAGCCATTCTTCGGGTCGCGCGTGAGCACGGCGCGATGCGCGTACGCGTCTTTGGGTCGATGGCGCGTGGCGATGCTGGTGCGGAGAGCGACGTCGATCTTCTGGTCGAACTGGAGCATGGGCGCACGCTTCTCGATCTCGGAGCGTTGCTGATGGACCTGCAGGATCTGCTGCACCGGAAAGTTGACGTGCTGACCGAGGCCGCGCTTCACCCGCGGATCAGGGAGCGGGTTCTCCGCGAGGCGGTGCCGCTATGAAGGACGAGCTCGTCTACGTCGAGCATGTCCTTGCCTGCATTGGGCGCATCGAAACCCGCCTCACCGCTCTGAAATCCAGTATGGAGCGTATCCGTGCGGAACTGATCGCAGAACAGCCACCGGCCGACCAGTAATGCCGATCCGCCGCCACGACGTTCACGTGTGCCTGGTCTCGGAGCAGGCCACGCCCAACTTCATTCCCGTACTCGATACGCGGTTTCGGCCGCGCAAGGTGATCCTCGTCGTCAGTCCGCAGATGCGGGAGCGGGCGCGTTGGTTGAAAGAGGCACTTACCCGACGGGCTGCCACTCAAGCGCGTGCACGCGGACCGGTTTTTCCTGCGCCTCATGGAGGAATCCGAATTCGGGCCGCGATGGATTTACTGGGTAGCCGTGCGGCTCTTCGGCGGTTTGTTTCGGCAGGCTGCCCGCCGCGTCTGCAAGACGCGCGGCACCCGGCAGGCCATTAGCTGAGCATATCGACGCGTATGCAGATGTCCGCATCTGGAGAGTTGTATATGCCGATATATGGGTTTAGCATTTTTGACATGCGGCTCATTACAAGTTGGGCGTCATGCGAAAGGTAGTCGACAGCAACTATTTACGGAAGCCAGAATTTCGCGAGTACCTTTCGAAGTCGAAGGCGAACGTGGCAGTGCTCACCGACTACGCCGCGATGGAGGCCTACAAAGGCGACACTCTCGTCGGCATCTACAACTCGATGTCTGTGTTTGCTGAGTTCCCTGAGCAGGTCATCATCCTGAAGAACACGCTCGTTACATGCGGGCTCAACGGTAGAGGGGACGGGCTCCAAAAGCGCCTGATCGACACCTCTCAAACAAAGCAGTTTCGTCTCTATTGCGAGAGACTGGCGGCTGCCAAGGCGGGAAACACAGCCCTCCAACGACAACTCCTCGATCTTGGACAGGAGGCAACGCGGCATCTGGAGCGCATGCTGTCCGATGCTGAAGTACTGCCAACCGTTATTGAGGATATTGCGCGTGCCCACACCAACGATGAGCTTCGCATTCTTCGAACGCGTGAGTTGTACTCCGACGAGATGGTCAAGAAACTGATGACGGCCGTGCTACACACTGCCGCAACAATGTTCGAAGGCCACCCAAGCGTTCGGGCGTGGCCCGACAGAGAGGACTTACCGAATACGTTCATCTTTCGCGCCGCCCTTTGCGCGTATCTTTTGACCCTCGATTGGATCTCGATAGGCGGGGCGAAGGCGGCGAGGGGAGCCAATGTGACGACAATTCGAAACGATATGGTTGATGTCAATTTCGCCGCCTACGCGACTTTCTTCGACGGCTTGTTGTCAAGCGATGAGAAAGTTCAGCGCATCCATGCTGAAGCTCGCGTGTTTCTCGCAGCAGTATTCGGCTGTCACATTAGCGGTGCAAATCTGTAAGCGTCGTACGCCGGTGACGCCCAACCCCGCAATCGAACGGAGCGCCCAACAGTTGGGCTGCTGGGTTTCCGTAGCGCATCGCGCTCCGGTGCCCGCTCATTGCAAACGTTAACTGGCAAGAAAATAGGCGCCAAGCGCAAGGAACAGATTCTGTGTTTTTCTTACGGCTCGAACATGCTGTCGAGTCGCATGAAGCATGCTGATCGTGTGCCATCGGCGAAGCTCCTCGGTATCGGTTACATCACTGGGTATCGGCTGACCTTTGACAAGATGAGTAAGAAGGACGGTTCGGGAAAGTGCGACGCCGAAGTAACTAAAGACGAGAAAGATCGCGTGTATGGCGTCGTCTACACGGTCGAGACGTCGCAGAAACACAAACTCGACAGTGCTGAAGGATTGGGAAACGGATACGAAGAAAAGACCACAGATGTAATAACCACGCGGGGGCAGAGGCGTGCGGTTATGTATTGCGCAACGTCCAAGGATCCGTCGTTGAAGCCATATCATTGGTATAAGGCTTACGTGGTTGCAGGCGCAGTTGAACACCAACTCCCATTTCCTTATATCGAATGGCTGAGAACTGTTGAGTCGATTCAGGACCCCGATCCCGCCAGGCGAGCAAAGGAGGAGCGGCTCTTGACTACTTGCCAGCTAATCCGCTCAACGCGGACGCGCGCAAAAACGGCACGCGTCGATTAGCGGGAACGTTAGAGTGCACAGATGCAGTTCGAAGCGATCGAGCATCCACTACTGCTACTCGGTGCACACTGGCCAGTCCAAGCCATCGAGGCCGTCCGAATCTACTTTTGCTATCGAGGGAGAAACGCCTACCGGAGCACTTGGGTTCCCTTCGGTTAGTCGAGAGCAGGTCATCGCGTTCCTCGATCAAGCGAAAGACCGCTTAGTCGCCTCTAATCCCCCCTAACCCCCCTTTGAAAAAGGGGGGAAAATCCTCGTGAGAGTGCTTCTCGACGAGTGCGTTGATTGGCGGCTTTCGCGCGACCTCGTAGGTCACGAAGTCAGAACAGCGCGTCAGATGGGGTGGTCAAGCCGCACTGAATCGAGAACGCGAGGAGCGCGCCCGTCAGGAATTGGAAAGCATCGAAACCGCTTGGCGTGGGGCGGAAGGTCAGACGTAATTTCCTGCCGGACGAGCTCGCTCGACAGCGTTTCATGGAACGGGAGGGCGAATGCGACCAGCCTTCGGCACGTGCCCGGTGCGACGAACGCGCTGACCCAGACGTTCGTGTCGAGAAACACCCTCATGAAACATCGCGGAAGACGTCGTCCTCGGTGCGCCAGCCGATCGCCCGGGTGCGTGGCTCAAGATCGCGCCGAATGTCGTCCAGCTTTGCCTCGATCGCCAGCGCCTATATGGCGCGCGCGAGATACTGGTCCCGCGACAGGCCTTGGCGCAGGCACAAAGCGTCGAGCTGCTTCTCCAGCTCGGCATCCAGTTCTATCGTTACGGCGCTCATGGCGTGACTCCGCCGTTACGGATGCGAAACGGTTAGCACGATCGTTCTGCTTCTTCCAATAGACGTGATGCCCATCCGTCGCCACGATGTTCGCGTGCATTTGGGTCCGGAATGCAAGGCCGGCAGTCCAATTCAGCGCACGGGCAGCGGCAACTGTTCGAACCCTTCTCCGGCGAAGTCGTCATCGAGGGCCGCGGCGGTTTTGAGGTCGAGCCGTCGCATGAGCACGAACGACGTACAGTCGGTGAAACTGTATTGTTTGTCGGCGCGCTCGCGAAAAAGCTGCCATGCAGCAGTCTCGTCCCCGGGAGTAACGCGCACCAGGTCCACTTGGCTGCTGTCGCGCAGCGCCTGGCCGACGAGCTCTGCGGCGGCGTGCCCTAGACGGTACAGGCACAGCGTCACCGTTTCGTCGAAAACGAAGTTTGAGGCGACCAGTCGCCCCTTGAACGCGTCGAGCAACGCGGCGACGACCTTGTGGTCCGGATCGGCGCGGTTCACGAACGCGAACCACGCGCTCGTGTCAACAAACAGCCGCTGCATCAGCGCCGGCCGCTCTTGCCGTAGAGGAAACGGTCGTGGTCGCGGCCCCGGGCTGCGCTGTCCTCTCCGACCGCGCGGATATCGGCGAGACGGGGGGTACGGGCGGCGCCCTTTCCGAGGTGCGCGTTGAGTATCTGGCGCAGCAGCCCGGACATGCTGCGGCCTTCGCGCTGGGCGCGCGCCTTCAGCGCTTCGTACTGCCAGTCATCAAGAAGTATCTGGGTGCGTTGCATGTATTACATCATACACAACATAGCCGGCAGGTCAAGGCCTGGGAGCGTGTCACCGAGGACAGCTTCCTGCTGCTGCGGCTCGATCCGCGCGCGCGTGTGCTGACGCTCGGCAAGGCGATTGAACCGCGGCGATCCCCTGCTGACTCGCGGCGGCGCGGCTGTTTTTTGGCTCCGCCTTCCAGGCCGCCGAAAGCCTCAAGGCGCTCACGTACTTCAAGGACGGCGAGCTTCCGCGGCTGTCGCGGACCGACCGGCGCGCGTTGATCGCGGCCGCCGCCTCGGTCAGAGATCTGCCGCGGGCGGCGCTGCGCTCCCGCACGCCCGCGATTCCTATCTAATCGACCTTGATGTTGGCGTCCTTGACGATGCGCGCGTACTTGGCGCGCTCGGAGCGGATGTATGCGCCGAATTCCTCGGGTGAGTTGCCGACGGTTTCGGCGCCGACAAAAGCGATCTTTTCCTTCACGTCCGGCTGCCGCAGCAATTTGATGGTCTCGCCATGCAGCCGCGAGACGACATCCTTGTTGACCGCGCCGGGCGCGACCAGTCCCCACCAGGTGCTCATGTCGAAGCCGGGCACCCCGGCTTCGGTTATCGTGGGAATGTCAGGCAGCAGCGAGAAACGCTTCGCGGAGGTCACCGCCAGCGCCCGCAGCTTGCCCGCGCGCACGTGGTTGATGACCGGAGGCACCGAATCAAAATCGAGATGCACCTGACCCGCGATGAGATCGACAATCGATTGGCCGCTTCCTTTGTACGGCACGTGCAGCATATCCACCTTTGCCTGCAGCTTGAACAGCTCCGCGGCGAGGTGCTGCACCGTGCCGGCGCCCGGCGAAGCGTAGTGCAACTGCCCCGGGCGTGCTTTCGCGAGCGCGATGAGATCTTTGACCGTCTTTGCCGGCACCGACGGGTGCACCACCAACAGGTTGGGCCCTATGGCTACCAGCGAAATCGGCGCCCTTCAGCGGGTCGTAGGGCAGCTTGGGTTAGTGCGACGGCAAAATTGTTTTCATGGCTCTCCTCCGTTGCGGCGCTGGCAGCAGTGAATTATGGGCTACGCGGCCTCAAGCTGTCTATCTGGCGCTCAGCCGCTGTTGCGCAGCCCCGCCGCGATACCGTTGATCGTCAGCAGTATGGCGCGTCTCACCACCTCGTCGTCCTCGCCGGCGCGCAGCCGGCGCAGCAACGTGACCTGGAGGTGGTTGAGCGGATCGATGTAGGGCGAGCGGTTGCGGAAGCTGCGCGCGAGCGTCGGATTGACCTGCAGCAATTCGTGCTGGCCGGTGATCGCGAGCAGGTGTTTTACCGTCAGTTGCCACTCCGTCTGTATCCTGCCGAAGATCCGCCCGCGCAGCGGCGCGTCGCCGACCAGATCCGCGTAGCGCGAGCCGATGCCGAGATCGCACTTGGCGAGCACCATGTCCATGTTGGAGAGCAGGGTCTGCAGAAACGGCCAGTTGCGGTACATGTCCTGCAGCAGCCCGAGCCCCTGGCCGCCGTCGCGCGCGAGAAACGCCTCGATCGCGCTGCCGAAGCCGTACCAGCCGGGCAGCATGATGCGGGACAGCGACCAGGCGAATACCCACGGAATCGCGCGCAGATCCTCGATGTCCCCGGACTTCCTGCGCGACGCGGGCCGGCTGCCGATCTGCAGATCGGCGATTTCAGCAACCGGTGTTGCTGCGCGGAAGAAGTCGGCGAAGCCGGGCGTGTCGTAGACCAGGTCGCGGTAAGCGCGGAACGCGCTCTCGCTCAGCCGCTCCATGACGTCGTGATAAGCCGCGGCGTGACGCCCGAGGCGCTCGTGTTCGATGAGCGTCGCCTCCAGCGTAGCGGCGACCAGTGTTTCCAGATTGCGCCGGCCGATCTCCGGATCGGAATACTTGCTGGCGATGACCTCGCCCTGTTCCGTGATGCGGATCTGCCCGTTCACGCTGCCCGGCGGTTGCGCCAGTATCGCCTGATAGCTCGGGCCGCCGCCGCGCCCGACAGTGCCGCCGCGCCCGTGAAACAGCCGCAGCTCGACACCGTGGCGCGCGAACACTTTGACGAGTTCGACTTCGGCCTTGTAGAGCTCCCAGTTGGCAGTGAGAAATCCGCCGTCCTTGTTGCTGTCGGAGTAGCCGAGCATCACTTCCTGCACGTTGCCGCGGCTGGCGAGCAGGGCGCGGTAATAAGTCATCTGGAATAGCGCGTCGACGATTGCCCCGCAGCCGCGCAGGTCGGCGATGGTTTCGAACAGCGGAACGATGTTGATGTCGAGCCGCGGTGCGGGACCGGGAACCAGCAGCCCCGCTTCCTTGAGCAGCAGC
>Ga0156176_1228_pt1 | contig 12958 bp, 9 predicted proteins | sample RifCSPlowO2_12_FD_107829 | JGI IMG/M metagenome (GOLD analysis project Ga0156176, IMG submission 107829) | Betaproteobacteria bacterium RIFCSPLOWO2_12_FULL_62_58
GCAGTCCCGCCTTCCGCCGCGTCGGCACCGCTTCGCTGATTTTGCGCTGATCGTCGTTGGCCTGAAAGGCGGAAAAGGGGTGCGTCCCCTTTGCCCCCCTTCTGTCGCGCCCGCGAAGGCGGGAACCCAATTTGTCGGAGCGGGCTTGCCCGCGATCAGGCGACAGCCGGCACAGCAAAACTCTCCGGCAGCCCCGCTCTTTGATACCGCTCCCACATCGTGATGTAGGCGGCTTCGATATGCCGCCGGAAGCGATCCGTGTCGAACAAAGGACAAGTCGTACGATTCCGCGCGAGTCGCGTCCTTAACTCACCCAGTGCACCAGGCGTCGTAGCAAGCTTCAGCGCCAGCACTTCATACTCTTCCATGTTGTGAGTGACGAGTTCGGGCAGCCCGACCGCATTCAAAAGGCTTCCTGCCATCCGCGAGGCAAACGCCTCGCTGGAGCACGTCAGCACCGGCACGCCGGCCCATAACGCATCGCTCGCCGTGGTGCCGGCGTTGAACGGCAGGGTATCCAGAAACAGATCGGCCAGTTTGAATCGCGCCAGATGATCGGCGTATGCGAGCCGGGGCGCGAAGACGAGACGGCTCGGTTCAACGCCCCGATTCTCTGCCTCACGGCGAAGATTGCTCTTAACGGTCGCGCTGCCGGCTACGAGCCACAACACACTGCCCTCGACCCCCTCGAGCAGACGCATCCACACATCGAAGACCGGCGGGTTGATCTTGTAACTGTCGGGCACCATTCGGTGACGTTCAGTCACCACGTGGTGTATAATAGTCACCAAAGGGAAAAAGGTATGAATCGAGCCCTGTTCTCCGAACTCTTCGGGGGGGAAGGCCGCCTTAAGGCGTTGCGGTTATTGTACTCCCACCCCGGCCAAGCGCTCCCATTGCGGGAGTTCGCGGCTGCGGCGGGAATCGATCACGCGCAACTGCATCGGCTGCTCAAGCGATGGGCAGCCGTGGGCCTGGCGCAGCGGATTCCCCACGGCAAGTCGGTAGCCTATAGAGCTTCAGACGACCCGGCTCTCCGTCCGCTGGTCTCGCTATTCAAGCAGCACGATGAACTGGTCGATGACATTCGGGCGGCCTTACCCGTATCCACGACCTACGCGGCTATCGTCGGTTCCTATGCCAGAGGAACAGAGTCCGCTCAGAGCGACATCGACGTGCTCGTCGTGGCTAACGCGAGCGAAATCAAGACAAATGCCGCGCTCAAGCCGGTAGCGAGAAAACACGGACGATCCATCAATGCGACGGTTATGCGAGCAAATCGCTTTCGCACTTTGGTGAAGGAGGGAGACAGCTTTGTGCTAGCCACACTCGATTCCCCCCGCATTGAGCTCAAGGGACAAATAAATGAGCTTTCGAAGTCCTGAGCAACTTTCTCGAGACGAACCATCCCTGGCACGTCAAGAGCGCACCTTCAATAAAAGGACCGTGCAAGAGTGGCTGGCGGGCGCCGTCGCCAAACTGGAAGACGCGAAACGCGGTGCTAATTCGGGACCGACGCGTATGGACGCCGCTTATGACGTCTTGCTCTATTGCGCATTGGCCCTGTTTGCGTCCAAAGGTTTTCGGATAACGTCGTCGCCGGGCCACCACGTCGTTGCATTGGAGGGCATGGCCCATCTGCTCAACTTGTCTCAATCCGTTTTTGATGAAATGGATGCCGTGCGGGAGTGGCGTAATCGTAAATATTCCGCGGCGTTTTTCGTCAATGACCGGGATGTCAAAGATGCCATCGACTGTGCGCGCCAATCCTTGTCACGCACAGAATCGTGGTTTCAGCGCAACCACCCGGATATCTTAAGGGCCTGATTACGGGCCGCTCCTCCGGAAAAACAGCGCTATCGGGGGCAAGCCCCCTCCCACAACTCAGCCCACAATTCGATCCTGCTATGGGAACGCTTTTTGTGGGAGCGGGCTTGCCCGCGATCGGCTATGCCTGCACCGCAAAACTCTCCGGCAGCTCTCCACGCTGAACCCGCTCCCACATCGTGACGTAGGCGGATTCAATATGCCGGCGGAAGCGGTCGGTGTCGAACAAGGGGTGGGTCGTGCGATTGCGCGCGAGCCTGGCTTTCATGTCCGACAGCATGGCGGGGGTGGTAGCCAGTTTGAGCGCCAGCGCTTCGTACTCCTCCATGCTGTAAGTAATCAACTCCAGCAGCCCAACCGCATTGAGTAAGCTTCCCGCCATCCGCGACGCAAACGCCTCGCCGGCGCAGGTCAGCACCGGCACGCCGGCCCATAGCGCATCGCTTGCCGTGGTGCCGGCATTGAATGGCAAGGTATCCAAGAAGAGATCCGCCAACTGAAACCGCGCCAGATGGTCGGCGTATGGGAGCCTGGGCGCGAAGACGAGACGGCTCGGCTCAACGCCCCGCTCCTCCGCCTCACGGCGAAGATTGTTTTTAATAGAGTCGTGGCCGGCCACCAGCCACAACACGCTGCCCGCGACCGTTTTCAGCAAGCGCATCCATACCTCGAACACCGGCGGGTTGATTTTGTAACTGTTGTTGAACGAGCAGAAGACAAAACCGGATTCCGGGAGCCCGGCCTCCAGCCTCGTCGGCACGGTCTCACTGATTTTCCGCTGGTCGTCGTTGGCCTGAAAGCTGTCCGGCAGGTAAACGACTTTCTCGGCGTAGTACGCCTGTTTTTCTTCGGGAATGACGAATCGATCCGCGATGAGGTAGTCGATGTATTCGGCTCCCATCGTTGCCGGAAATCCGAGGTAGTTGACCTGAACCGGCGCCGGACGGTGAGCGAATATCCCCGTCCTGCAATCAGAGGTAAATCCCATCAGGTCCACGGCAATATCGACTTCCAGCTCGCGCATCAGCGCCGCCACGTCCCGGTCGCTCGTCCCAGACACATCGACAAACCGGTTAAAAGCCGCTTTCACTCGCTGGCCGGTGGTGCTTTTGTGTTCGGGCCGCAACGATAGGGCAATCGTCTCGAACCGTTCGCGGTCATGCTTTTCCAACAACCCGGCCGTCAAATACGACACTGGATGTTCGCGAAAATCCGCCGAGATGTACGCGATGCGAATCCTGTCATGCTGATAACGCCGGCCGGCCCACAAAGGCGTTGCGGACGCAAGGTATTGGTCAGCGCTATACGTGCGCGAGCATCGCAGTTGCGCTGCCGCGGATTGCGAGACGGCGAGAAACGAGAACGGGGTGTCTACTTTCTTTCCACCTTCTACCGCTTGGACGACGCGCTCCGCATGCTGCGCATAGTATGTCCAGTCGCAGCTATGGAGCTGCGAGTTACACATGTAGCCCAGCGCATAATCACAATCAGGCGCTATCTCTCGCAATCGCGCAAAAGACCGGGCGGCCTCGTCTGGCCGGTTCAGGTCTCGCAGCGTATTGCCGCGATTGGCGAGTGCTTCAGCATAGTCTGGCCTGAGCTGCAAGGCTCGGTCGTAGCTCGCCAGCGCTTCTTCGTGTCGCCTCAGGTCCCGCAGCGCATTGCCGCGATTGTTGAGTGCTTCAGCATAGTCTGGCTTGAGCTGCAAGGCACGGTCGTAGCTCGCCAGCGCTTCTTCGTGTCGCCTCAGGTCCCGCAGCGCATTGCCGCGATTGGATAGCGCCTCTGCATAGTCTGGCTTGAGCTGCAAGGCACAGTCGTAACTCGCCAGCGCTTCTTGATATCGCTTTAGGTCCCCCAAGGCAACGCCGCGATTGGTGAGCGCCTCTGCATAGTCCGGCTTGAGCTGCAAGGCGCGGTCATAGCTCACCAGCGCTTCTTGATATCGCTTTAGGTCCCCCAAGGCAACGCCGCGATTGGTGAGCGCCTCTGCATAGTCCGGCTTGAGCTGTAAGGCGCGGTCATAGCTGGCCAGCGCTTCTTCATGGCGCTTCAGGTCCCGCAGCGCAACGCCGCGATTGTTGAATGCTTCAGCATCGTCAGGCTTGAGCTGTAAGGCACGGTCAATAAGCTCAACCGCGGCCTCCGAGTTTTTTCTCTGGGCTTCAATTACACCCAGCATGTGCAAAACGTCAAAATGATTGGGCAGTTGGGCGAGAATTTTCCGGTAAAAGAACTCCGCCTGAGTCAACTGACCGCGTTGGTGAAACGCCAAAGCTTGTTGAAACTTGGCTTGGATGGCAGCAGAACGCTGCGGTTGAAGCTTTATTTGCCGCTGTGGGATGCGCGGTGGCCTGCCTTTAGCCATCATCTATGACAGTAAAATTTACTATTAATACGATTAACCATAACGGCGGTATTTTTGTCCATTCAAGAAATGCAACATTGCAAGCTTGACCACGGTGGTCCTGACGCTCGATGAGCAGCCACTGCTCGGGCCACGGTTCGGCTCGCCGGTAATCGTGATACATGGGCCGGACTCCGAGCTTGGCAAAGCGCGGGCACAGCTCGCCTGCTATGCCTGCCTGGCCAAATCGAACAAGGTGTGCTCAAGGTGTCGCGTTGCGCCCGCCACATCGCACAACACCGAGTCTCGCATCCGCGCCCGCAGCCCCACCCGCATCTCCTTGAGCCTTTCCGCATCTCCCGCCAGCTCCACCGCAATCCGCACGTAGTCTTCCGCATCCGTGGCGGCCAGTTCCGGCAGGCCGATGGCCGAGAGCAAGGCAAACGTCTGCCGGCTCACCACGCGGCTTTGCGGCCAGGTCACCACCGGCACGCCCATCCACAGCGCTTCGCAACTGGTCAGCCCGCCGGTGAAGGGGAAGGGGTCCAAGGCGATGTCGATGTCGGCGTATTGCGCAAGCAGGTCGGCGTGAAAGGACGCGCCGCGCAACTCCACGCGCTCCGGGGCAATGCCCAGTCTTACAAACGCTTCCCGCACCGACTGGCAGAAGCCGGCGTCGTGAAAGGTGCGCCACTTGAGCACCAACCGGGTATTGGGCACGGCCTGGAGTAGGCGCGCCCACAGCTCAAACACCGCCGGGTTCAGCTTGGCGGTGTTGTTGAAACAGCCGAAGGTGACATACCCCCGAGCCACACCGGGCAAGGGCGCCACCTCGAGTGCAAAGGGCACCGGCGTGTAGCAAAAGCGCCCGCCGGGCAAGCGCACAATCTTTTCGGTGAACTGCGCCTCCATCCCCGCGGGCGCATGCCAATCATCCAGCAGCACCGCAGCCATCACCGGCAGCCCGGTGGTGGCGAAATAGCCCAGCCAACTCGCCTGCACCGGGGCCGGGCGATGAGCAAACACCGTCAGGCGCGAACCGGCGGTATGGCCGGAGAGATCCACCAACACGTCGATGGCATCGTGGCGTATCTGTGCGGCCAGCGCGGCATCGTCCAGCGCCGACACATCCCGAAACCGGCAGCTTTGGCGTATGCTCGCCGTCACCCGGTCTTGCACTTGCCCGGCGCTGTAGGCGAAGACTTCAAATCGTTCCCGGTCATGGGCTGCCAGCACATCTTTGACGAACAGCCCCACGGTGTGCTGGCAGAAGTCCGACGAGACATAGCCCACGCGCAAGGGCCGGTCGCTGGGCGGAGAAATTGCGGCACGGGGGCGCATGCCGCCGGCCCTTTTCATAGCCCATGCCCCCCAAGCCTTGGCCTGCTCCAGCCGCGCGGCATCCGACACTTCGGGGTCGTATTCCAGGCTCACCAGCGCATTGCGGCGGATGACCGGATGGTCGGGCAGGCGCTCCAGCAGCGCAGCATACAGGCGCCGGGATTCAGCATGGTGACCGGCGTCGCGAGCCAGGTTGGCAAGATTCACCACCGGCCGCAAATCGTCGGGTTCCAGCTCCCGCACGCGCTCAAAGCATTCGCGGGCACGGGTGAGAAAGCCGAAGTTCAGCAGCAATGCGCCCACGTCCAGCAGCGCCGCAACATCCTCTCCGTGTGCCTCGATGATCTGCTCGCACACCGCCAGCATCTCTGGAAATCGGCCCGATTGGGCGCGGTTTTGGGCTGTAGCAATCCTGTTGCCAAGCGTCGGGGCTGGGCTACTCAAACAATTCTCCCGACGCCGCCCCGTGGGTAGTCCCTAAATTCATCCCGCTGGAAAATGTTCGCCAGCCAGCTTACGCAGATCCTCATGGCTCAATTCGGACTTGCTAGCAACAGCCCATAGGTCCAGGAAGGGATGGCCTCGACTGGCGGCTGCCACCGACGCGAACCCGCAACTACGCAAGGTTCCGATCAATACTTTATTAGTAAAGCCACAACGGTGCGCCATGTAAAGGTTGCCGCGTTCCATCGACGGGCGGTGCCCATATAAGATATCGATAGGCGCAATGGGACCTGCAAGCGAGGTATAGGCCGGCTCGGTCAGCTTATCCTCCGCCACCAATGCACAAACGGATTGCAGATCCGGGCAGGTTACCACCAGAATGCCATCCGGCTTCAACACCCGAATGAATTCCTTGAGCGCGATCGGTACTTCATGTGGGTATAAATGCTCGATGTTGTGACTGGAAAAAATCGCATCCACCGACTCATCGGCCACGCCCGACATATCGGTCATGGTGCCAACAATATCGGGATTCACTGATTCGTTGATATCCAGCCTCAACTCCCGCCAGGAATCGTTATTGAACCCCGCCGTTGTTCGATCCTTCCTTTTTGGTCCGCAACCCACGTGCAGAAAAATTTTCTCCCTCTCGACTCCACATCCACTATTGGATTTTGAACGCCTTGATTCCCACATCCCCAGTAACGCTGCTTCGAAGTTTCGCGCAAAGCGTTCTGCATCAAAAAGAGGCGAGGTTCGCACCTGTTCCCTCAACCTGGCGCGTAAAGCAGACAGACTGGGTAAATCCAGAGAAAACGCCGCAGCCTTGGCAACGTAGTCCTCAGCACTGCTTGCCACCCAGTTTGATAGCCCAGCCGCCATGAGCAGGCTGGCCCCCTGTCGTGCGAGCATGGTTTCACCCGCTAGCGTCAGCGTTGGCACGCCCATCCACAACGCCTCACATGTAGTCGTCCCGCCAGGATACGGAAAAGTATCCAGCACCATATCCACCTCGGCATAGGCAGCCAGATATTCGGCCCGAGAAACCGGGCCTGACAATGTCACTCGTTCCTGCGCTATGCCGAACCGGGCCAATCGGCTTTTCATCTGCTCTCTTGTCGTCAGGCAGCTCATTTGTCTGTTTTGCAGCCGCAATCGCACCTCCGGTAGCGCGCTGAAAATGCGCCCCCACAGTTCCAGGACTCCATCACCTATTTTCGAAAGTGTTTGAAAGCAGCCCAAAGTGATGTATCCGTTGTGACCGGCGGGGAGTGGACTCACCGCCAAGCTGTCGCCACCCGCCGGCGGTGTGAAGCACAGCCTGGTGTCTGGCAGATACCATACCTTTTCGGTGAAGGCGGAGCGGTGCGAATCCGGTATTGAAACAGAATCGGCCAGCAGGAAATCCATACTCGGCAGTCCGGTCGAAGCGAAATAGCCCAGCCAACTGACTTGCACTGGCGCGGGCTTCCATGCGAACAGCGGCAGACGGTTAAACGCCGTATGACCCGCGAGATCAACCAGCACATCAATCCCATCTTCATGCATCTTATGAGCCGCGGCCGCATCGCTCAGACCAGCGATCGAATTCCAGGCGATGAACAGCGGCTTGATTCTTGCGGTGAGATCGTCTTCCTGTGCTTTTGTTGAATACGCCACCAATTCAACCAGATTCTGGTTTAAATGACTGAGGATGCCCTCAATGAAATACCCGACAGGATGGGATTTCAAATCGCCGGATACCAGGCCGACGCGGAGGTGTCGAGGCGCACCGTCTTTGGAATGAGACGCCCAGCTTCCATAGGGCTTGGCCCGCGCCAGCGCTTTTTCTCCGTAAAGTTGCGCTTCTATCAAGTATTGGGGATGCGTACAGTTGGGATGTGAACTCAGCGCATAGAGTAAATTGCTATGCGCTTCAAGAAACGCTGGCTTTAGCGCAAGCGCTTTTCTGTAACAGGCGATCGCCTCGTCAAGCAGACTCTGATGTTTGAATACATTGCCCAGGTTGTTATAGGCGTCGGCGTTATCCGGATTCAGTGTGAGCAGTTTCTTGAAATGGATTTCCGCAGCAGTCAGTTCGCCTTGCGCTTGCAGGACGTTGCCCAGGTTATTGTGCGCTTCCGTGAAATCAGGCTTGATGGCAAGCGATTGCAGATATGCTTGGGTTGCCTCAGCCAGTTTCCCCTGCATTTGCAGCGTATTACCCAGGTTGTAGTGGGCCTCCGCAAGGCCCGGTTTATGCTCGATTGCCAGGCGATAGGCGGCAATCGCCTGATCAAGTTTTCCTTGATCTTTCAGGGTGGTGCCCAGGTTGCAATACGCGGCCGCGCAATCCGGCCTGCATGAAAGAATTTTCTGGTACGTCTCTATTGCCTGGGCCAGATCCCCCTTTTCCTGCAGCAGGGCGCCAAGACTGATGTAGGCGTCGGCATAATCCGGCTGGTATTTAATTGCTTGACGGTAATTCGATATTGCCTCATCGGGGTTTCCCAGGGCCTTGAGCGCGGTTGCCAGATGGTAATGCTGCTCTGCCACCCCGGGTTTGAAGACAATCGCCTGCCGAAAACTGACAACCGCCTCCGCCAGGTTTCCTTGATCGTTGAGCGCGATCGCAAGGTTATAGTGGGCCTCGGCGTGGTCTGGTTTATAGGCGAGGGCCTGGCGGTAGCTGGCTATCGCCTGATCCAGCTGTCCCAGGTCCCGCAGCACATTTCCAAGATTATTGTGAGCGCCGATCAAATCCGGTTTGAGGGCGACCGCTTCCCGATAACAACCGATCGCAGCCTCTATCTCGCCCTGCGCCTTGAGTACGTTGCCCAGATTGCTATAGGCTTCCGGGAATGCCGGTTTGCGTGAAATTGCCCGTCGAATAAGTTCGACGGCAATCTGGTTCTTTCCACCCTGATGAGCAACCACGCCTGCCAGGTGCAGCGCGTCGGCGTTGTCCGGTTCTTTTTTCAGGATTTGCTGATAGATCGCTTCCGCGTCGGACAAACGCCCGGCCAGATGATGTTCAAGTGCTTTCTGAAATGCTTGTTTTCTCGACATTTCACGTGCGCCATGCATTCAATGGCCGCAGATTCTACAAGAAAAAACCCCACCCCCTTGAGAGGGGCGGGGTTCAAGTACTTTCGGATACCGGAGGCGGAGCAAATAAAACTGCTCCCCCCTGATATTTTTATGCCGGATTAACCCACCACCGTGGTGAGAACCAGGTTACCAGAGGAAACAGTAAATTCAGCGCTTGCGGAAGCCGTAGCAGCAACACCCGTCAGCTGAATAGCAAACTCGCCGGTCTCGATGAGCTTGTCGCCATCGGTGTCCTGGTACACGTAAGTGATACCACCGGTGCCTGTGTTGTAAATATAGAAGTCAAAGGCGTTCGTCACAGCGGTTGTACCGAAAGTCACCGCCGTCGATGCCCAGGTCTGAGCCGTTGCGGATTCGGCGGTATCGAAGGTGATAACGTGGCCAGCAGCAGCGGCAGCAGTAGTAGCAAGGTCAATGCCGGTCACTGCGTCCATCGTGGCGGCAACGAAGCCCGTGCCAGCCACGGACGAATCGGCCACGGAATCACCGGCCGCAAACTTCAGAGTGATTTTCTCGATCGTAGCGTTACCCTTAGCAGCAGTCACTACGATGCTATCGCCGCCTGCACCAGGCGTGATGCTGTCGCCGGATGAACCAGCAGTCTTTGCTGTCAAGGTGATGACATCGCGGCCTGCGCCGGTTTTAATGACGTTTCCACCGACGACGCTATCCGTAACGGTATCGATACCCGAACCGCCGGTGAAGGCCATGGCATTAGTTGTGGTACCCGCGAAGTTGAAGGTGGAAGCTGCGGTCAGGCCAGAGAAGTTGATGGATTCGTTTGCCGTAGCAACGTGGACCAAAGTAGTGACAGAAACATCACCGTCACCGGTAACGGTAAGGCTCGTGAGGCCAGTAATATTGGCCATCGTGGCAAGCGTTATATCGTCAGTCGCGGTGATATTGATAGTCTCGACACCGGCGATTGTCCAGTCGCCAGTACCCGCGACAGCTTCCGATTTAGTAGTGTCGCCATCGGACACCGTGATGGTAAGTGTATCCAGCTGACCAACCGTCCCTGCACCTTTCACGCCTAGCGTAAGCGCACCAGCACCGGCGGCAAGCGTAACGGCACCAGCCTGCGTGGCACTCATATCGGTAACCGACGTAGCACCAGCTCCATCATTGACCACGATAGAAGTGATCGTGGAGCCGGTAATCGTATCCATATCAATGGAGACGGCATTCGCAACGCCCAAGACTTCAAAGCCCTTGTAAATTGCACCCTCTGCCGTACTATCGATATCGACAGTATTAGCCAGATTCAGCGTATCCGTACCGGCACCCGCATCAACAGAGCCCGTCTGGCCGGTAGCCGATGTCGTAATGCGATCTGAACCTGCACCACCGGTGAAGGTAGCGGTCGTCGTAGCAGACAGGGTTGCTTCAACACCACCGGCGGTCAGGCCGGAAGCATCAATGGTTACATAGTCCGCATCGAGCGCACCCAGATTAACAGAAGACTTGGCAGCCGCAGAGCTCGTAGCCGCACGATCGGCAGCAGCGCCAGAGATCGTCAACGTCTGGCCACCCGCAGCAACGGTGCCCACGGTGAGACCGGTTGTTTCAAAGGCAACGGCGGCATTAATCGTTGTTGCAGCGATAGAGGTGCCGGAAGACGACAGGGCGCCAATTACGTTCTTGGCACCGGTCGAGTTCACAGTGAAGCTGGTGAAACCAGAACCGTTGACAGCAACTGCGCCTGCGGTCAGGCCACCATCCAAGGTAACCGCACCAGTCGTTACCGATGAGGAATAGGTTGCGGTCGTAGCACCGTTAGCCACATTAGTGTTACCAGTGATCTTCAGGGCAGTGCTGCTTGCCAGGCCAGTCAGGGTGACGGCGTCCGTGGACAGGTTGTTGTTGATCAGCGTAACGCCGGAAACGTTGCCGGCAGCCATGGCCACACCCGCAGTGCTTGTGGCACGCAGGTTGACTGTCTCGATACCGGAAACCAGCGCGCTGTTCACTGCGTCGGCAACGGCTGCCGTACCTTGGGTTGTGATGTTCAGGGCGTCGCCCGTACCCGACGAACCGTTGATGGTATCAACAGCAGTCAGAGTGGAGTTAGTGGTAGTCTGAGCGTCGACCAGGGCAACGAACGTGTCGTTGCCAGATGTGCCGGTCAGGGAATCCGGAGCAGTAGTGAGCGTGAAGATCTGGCCCGACACGCTTGTGCCGGCGATGGCGGCGGTCACCGAAGCGGCGCTGTCGGTGATCGTGGCTACCACGCCGAGGATTTCATCCATCGAATCGAAGGTTCCACCCGCAGTAGTCTCGTGGGCGTAGTAGGCGCCCATTTCGGCACGGTTCGCCATCACGGCCTGGATCGCGAGGAGGTCGGCGTCGGTGGTGGTGAGCCCCTCGAGCGCGCCAAACAAGGCGTCGGCGAACTCGCCGCGGGTCGCGTACGCGGAGATGAACGGCGTGAGGTTGGTCACATACGTGGCCTTCGTCGCGGCCGAAATGCTGGTTCCGAAGGTAAGGTTGTCGACCAGCTCCGTCAGGAAGGCGGCCGTCGTCGACGTCTGCCCGTAGGAACTGAAGCCGGCGGACTGGACGGTGGAGGCATCGAACAGCGCCTGATAGACCTGCGCCGCCGTGCCGCCGCTGTTAAAGAAGTTGGTGCCGATAGTCACCAAGTCGTTGGTGGAGCCCGACTTGAACGCATACGCGAGGATCTTGACCATCTTCTGCGCATTGGTGTTATACAACTCCAGATATGCCATCTTTACTCTCCTTTTTTAATGATAAACGCGGATACCCCGCGCCGAAAACTTACGATCCGAATCCTACCCCGCCATAACCCGGCTGCGTGTGACCGGCATCACACGCTTGACGTGGCGAGGCCGGCGGGCGCCGCAGGGGTGGAACACGGTCTAACGCGGAGTCTGCCACGCCTGGCACGGGCCGGCAATCAAGGGGCGCAAGTTGCCCATCTTTTCTTGCGCTGTTTTGCGGTTTTTACCACAAGGAGTTTGTCGGCCCCAAGTCCGACAAACTCCCGGGGAAGCTCGGATTAAGAAAGTGTAGCTCAGGTTGCCGCATCGGTGGCTACCTGACGTCAGATGGGTGTCTACCACAGTTATCGGGGGCAAGCCCGCTTGTGCGATGCACGCAGACAGGCCGGCGATTGGCGCCGTTTTCCGACAATGGGCCGTAGCCGCCCGCGTCCTGCTGGTGGTATCAGAGCAGATCCGCCCCCAAGCGTCTGCCGCCGAGCGTTGCGAGCCGCTTGAAGGCCAGGCCGTTTGCCGCTAACCTGACGTAGATGATTCTCTCAAACCGATACGCATGAGACCGACCGAAGCATTGCGGTCCCACCGGGAAACCATTCGGCGCATCGTGGAGTCGCATCGGGCGCGTAATGCACGCGTATTCGGCTCGGTCTCGCATGGTGGCGATACCGAGGGCAGCGACCTTGATATCCTGGTGGAGCCGCTACCTGGCGCGACTCTGCTGGATTTGGGCGCCATGCAAGTTGAACTGGAAGAAGCGCTGGGAATCCCGGTTGACGTTCTGACGCCAGGTGATCTGCCGGTCAAATTCCGCGCCCAAGCGCTCGCGCAGGCAATTCCGGTATGAACGCCGCGCAATCCGATCGATTGCGTTGCGCCGATTACGTTGAACACATGCTGGAAGCCGTTCAGTTAGCGCGGAGCTATATCGAGGCTTTGACAAAGGCGCAACGACAAATTGGCGATAAGGCTTGACTCTCGCGCCGGCGTGGGAGCCGGCTTGCCGGCGATTTGCCAGAAGGTCAGGTCGAAGCACCGGCGGCTACCTGAGGCCCTCCGATGCCGGGGAGCGTCACACGCACCCCCGCCTACGTTACTACACCCACCCCGTTAGTGTCCCCATCGGGGATGGTTGAAACCCCTCGGCTTGCAGGCAGAGGCATCTACACAT
>Ga0156176_1229_pt1 | contig 12917 bp, 11 predicted proteins | sample RifCSPlowO2_12_FD_107829 | JGI IMG/M metagenome (GOLD analysis project Ga0156176, IMG submission 107829) | Betaproteobacteria bacterium RIFCSPLOWO2_12_FULL_62_58
GTCGCCGATCATGAGACAAATTACAAATTCAAAGGGATTTTTCGGCGTCCGGTTCGATCAAAGCGGTATGGGTCAATACGCTGATACCATGCCTCGGGTAGAACATCGCCCCCATACGCCTTGGGAGAAACCCAGATCTCGGAAAAGGAATCGTCCATGAAACCAGCCAAATTGACGTTAGCCTTGATCATGATGCTTCTTATCGCGATAACGAGCGGATCGGCTCTGGCGGCTAGTCGTGGCGAGCGTTCCGGAGGCTCGCACTATCGGGGCTCGCCGGACGCGGGTGCACGCCACGGGGGCTCGCACTATCGGGGCCCGCGTGCGGGTGCGCACTATGGGGGCTCGCACTATCGGGGCCCGCGTGCGGGTGTGCACTATGGGGGCTCGCGGTATTGGGGTCCGCGCGTGGGCTTTGGTATCGTCGTTGGTGCTCCGGATTTTTGGTATTATGCGCCTCCTTACTATTATGCTCCGCCGGTTTACTACGATCCCTATTACTATCCACCGGCTGTCGCAGTGCCATCCTCGCCGCCGGTCTACGTTGAGCAGGGCGGCATGGAACCTGCGCCGGCGCCGTCCCATTGGTGGTACTACTGTGTCGATGCAAAAGCCTATTACCCTTACGTCAATGAATGTCCGGGAGGTTGGCAGCGGGTATCGCCCGAACCGCCCCCGGGTTCGTAATATCCTGGGGATTGTCTCGCTGTGTGTCGTGATTCCGGGTGCGCTTGCGGCCGGCTATCCCGAGCGCCCGGTGCGGCTGATCGTGCCATCAACGCCTGGCGGCGGCACTGACACGTCCACGCGCATCATCACGCCGAAGCTGAGCGAGATCCTGGGCCAGCAGATCATCGTCGATAACCGCGGCGGAGCAAGCGGCAATATCGGGGCGGAGATTGCCTTGCGCGCGACACCCGACGGCTATACCCTGCTCGCCACGCTCTCCTCTCATGCCAGCAACCCCTCCGTGATGAAAAGCGTTCCCTACGACCTGGAGCGTGACTTCGCGCCGATTTCCCGGACCGTAACCGTGCCCAACGTGCTGCTCTCGCATCCATCGCTGCCGGCGAAGACCACCAGGGAGCTGATCGCGTTCGCCAAGGCGCGACCGGGGCAGTTGCAGTTCGCCACCGCGGGCATCGGCACCAACCCGCACCTGTCGATGGAGCTGTTTCTGAGCATGGCGGGACTGAAAATGATCGTCGTGCCGTACAAGGGCGTGAGCCCGGCGCTTACCGATGTCATCGCCGGGCACGTGCCCCTGACGACCGCGAACCTCCTGGTTACGTTGCCGCACATCAGGACCGGAAAACTACGGGCGTATGGGGTGACGAGCGCCAAGCGCTCGGGTGCGGCGCCCGAGATTCCGACCATCGCGGAGGCGGGCTTGCCTGGTTACGAGGCAGTCCAGTGGTTCGGGCTGCTCGCGCCGGCCGGCACCCCGCGCGAGATCGTCACCAAATTGCATGGCGCCGTGGTGCAGGCATTGCAGGATCCGGCTGTCAGGAAACGTTTCATCGATGGCGGCGCGGACCCGACGCCCAGCAGTTCCCCCGAAGAATTCGCCGCGGTCATCCGCGCCGAATTGAAAAAGTGGGCAAAGGTCGTCAAGGACGCCGGCATCAAGCCGGAATGAACCACCCCGCCGCAAGCAGCGGGGTTCAAGTCGGAGCTTGGCCGATACACTCGCCGCAAGCGGCGGGGAATTAGACCCGAAGAGATTAAACTCCCTCCCCCGCACGCGGGGAGAGGGAAAATTAAACTCCCTCCCCCGCTTGGGCGGGGGAGGGCTGGGGTGGGGGTAGGGAAGCGGATGGCGGACGAATACGTGACGCATGCGCGGGAACACCTGCTCGCGCGCTATACCGTGAATGGCGTGAATGCCAGCGATTTCATGGACGTCACCGGCTCGATCGAGCGCTGGGACGACTGGTGCAAGGCGTGGTCGGCGCGCGCCGCGGTCCACGAGGCGCTGGGGCGGGCCGCGCTCGCCGCGCACCAGTACATGAGTGCAGCGGAGCACCTGTGCCGGGCGGCGGTCACTTACCACTTCGCCAAGTACCTCTTCGTGAAGGACATGGCGCAGCACCGCGCCGCCCACGAGAAGGCGGTGGCGTGCCACACGCTCGCGCTGCCGCACATGGATCCGCCGGGGGAGCGCGTGCTCATTCCCTACGGCAACACGCCGCTCGCCGCGATATTGCGCAAGCCGCGCAACGTCAAGGGATGCCCGCCGGTCGTGCTGATGACCATGGGTCTGGATTCCGCCAAGGAAGAGTTGATGACCTTCGAGAGCACGTTCCTCAGCCGCGGCATGGCGACGCTGGCCTTCGACGGTCCGGGCCAGGGCGAGGCCGAGTATGAGCTGCCGATCCGCCACGACTATGAGAACGTCGCGGGGCCGGTCATCGACTGGGTCATGAAGCGCGGTGACCTCGACGGCGACCGCATCGGCATCTGGGGCATCAGCCTCGGCGGCTTTTACGGCCCGCGCGCGGCCGCCTTCGAGAAGCGCATCAAGGCCTGCGTTTCGAACTGCGGTCCCTATGATTGGGGCGCGCTCTGGGAGAATCTTCCCGACCTCACCCGGGACGCATTCCGCGTGCGCAGCCACAGCGCGAACGAGGCGCAGGCGCGCGAGCGGGCGAAGCTCCTCACGCTCGAAGGCATCGCCAACCGCATCGAATGCCCGCTGTTCGTCATCGCAGGCGGGCTGGACAGGCTGTGCCCGCCCGAGGACGCGAAGCGCCTCGCGGCCGAGGCCAAGGGACCGGTGCAACTGCTGGTGATCGAGGACGGCATGCACGTCGCGCACAACCGGCCCTATCGTTACCGACCGCAATCGGCCGACTGGATGGCCGAGCAACTCGGGGCCCAGGCGCGCAGTCCGTGAAGTTTTTCACTGGTTGCGGCACACAATGTGAGCGTGTGTGCACTATGCCATTGAACGGCGGATTCCCGCACCCCATGATGGTAGCTCCTAAATTGGAGGTAATGCGCCATGATGTGGCCTAACGACGACCTTCTGACCTTCGAGCTCGGTCCCGAGAAGGAGCAGTTATTCATCCACGGTGACGCAGCCGGACTGCGTCGGCTTGCTAGTCTTTTGAACGAACTCGCCGATGCGGCGGACCGCGGCGAGCTCCCGCACGAACGCCTGAAGACCGACAATTGGGGCGGATACGGGTTGTCGGGAGAAGCCCAGGAAGACTACAGCGAATGCCTGAACCACGTGACGATTTGCGGTTGGTCCGACAGGGAAGGGGCGAAGTCTCCCCGCGGCATCTAACGCCGCGATCGTCAGAGTCCTGTACCAGTGCCCGGTTTCATCTGGTATGGCGCGCCATTCTGTGCAGAGAACTTGACTGGCAAAAATAGCTTTTCCTGGTAATGCGTCAGGGACAAGCGAACAACTCATTGGCATGAGCTACCGTCGAAGCTTGAGAATCTCCCCAAGGTCAAGTACGCCAGCCGCGCCCCACCCCGCTACTCCAGCCGGCACCTCAGGCCGGAAAGCTACATAGAGGTCGTAAGAGTCTTTTGCGACGTTAGCCCGGTATTAGCCCGAATGCAGACTGCCCAGTCTTGATCAGTGGCGTGAAAACGAGCAGAAAGAGGCGGCATAGGCGCCACCGTTGGAAGCCGAAAAATGCGGGGAACTTCAGAGCAATCGCATCAGGAGGATTACTGCGGCTCGATCTTCGCGGCCTTTATGATTTTCGCGTAGAGCGCAATTTCGCGTTCGATGAATGCAGCGAACTCGGGGGGCGTGCTGGCCACCGGCACCAGACCGAGGTCGTCCAAGCGGCTTTTCATATCCGGCGCGAACATTATTCTTGCAACCTCGCTGTGCAGTCGAGCGACGCGTTCGCGCGGCACCTCTGCCGGAAACCACAACCCATGCCAGCCGGCGAAGTGGAACCCGGGAAAGCCTGACTCCTGGAATGTGGGCACGTTCGCCAATGGAGGCGCGCGCGATGCGCCGGTGACCGCGAGCGCGCGAACGCGTCCGGCTTTCACGAACGGCGCACCCTGGGCGACGCTCACCATCATCATTTCGATCTGCCCGGCCATCACCTCATTGAGTGCGGGGCCGCCACCTTTATAGGCGACGTGCACGACGTCGATGCCGGCGGCCGACTTCATCAATTCCGCCGCAAGATGCGTGGCGTTACCCGAGCCGGCCGATGCGAAGTTGAGCTTCCCGGGCTGCGATCTTGCCAGCGCTATGAATTCACGCAAGCTCATCGCCGGCACGGTCGGGTGCACCACCAGGACCATGCCATGTGTGCTCGCCATCTGCATAATCGGTGAGAAATCGCGCACCGAATCATACGGAAGCTTCTTGTACATGCTCACGTTCGCGACATGGCTGCCCGTCTGGTAAAGCATGGTGTGGCCATCCGGGGCGCTCTTTGCCACGATGTCGGTGCCGACGATTCCGTTCGCGCCTGGTTTGTTGTCGAGCACCACTGGGCGGCCGAGCGATTCGCTCAGTTTCTGCGCGAGTATTCGCCCCCACACGTCGATGGGACCGCCGGGCGCGTACGGCACGACCATGCGAACGGGCTTGCTGGGATAAGCGTCGGTGCCTTGCGCATGCGCGATGCTGCCAAAGAAGGATGCGAGGACGACCGCGATGGCAAGCGAGCGGAGGACACGAGGCAGTATGCCGATCATACAGATCTCCCAACTGTAGATGGTGAGACGCCGGTAATTATGGCCTAGAATCGCGTGGATCGGTTAGTCCATTCCGCGTTCGTACGCGGGTCGATCGAGTGAAAACAACAGGAACGCCAATGGAACAGGAACAGATATTTTCCCGGTTTTCCGAAGCAGAGTATCGACGCCGTGAAGCTGTCGTGCGGCACGAAATGGAACTGCGCGGCCTGGACGCAATAGTGATCGCCGGTGACGCGGGAGGCCGGACCGCAAACCAGGCAAACGTCTACTGGCTTACCAATTGGGTCGACCCAATGGTCAATTACGTGGTTCTCACCAGGAAGAATGGGCCGTATCTGTTGGTAAGCTACCCGCTGTTCCTGCACACGGCGCTTCGCGCAGGCCGCGGCGAATCCATCGAGTGTGGCGGGCTCAATCCCGGGCCGGCGATCGGCCAGCGGCTGCTCGATCTCGGTTTCGGGAAAGGCAGGATAGGCATAGCTGGCGTTCGCAACATCGCGCGGGGCTCCATCCCTTCCGACCATCGGGACGCGCTGGTTGCGGCCATGCCGGACGCGCATTTCGAGGATGCACTCGAGGTCATGGTCGCGGCGCGCACGATCAAGAGTGCGGAGGAGATAGAATGGTTCGAGCGCGGTGCAGCGCTTACTGATAAGGTGATCAGCCACCTTGCCAGCGATATCAAGCTCGGCATGCCGGAGTACGAGCTTTCCGCGCTCATACACGAAGCGGTATTGCCCGACGGCGGCGGGGTGCGACTGCAGTTTCTCGGCGCGACCCCGATGGCGGCGCCCGAGATTATTTTTCCGTGGCAGTATCCGTCGAACCGCAAACTGCAGCGTGGTGACGTTCTGCTGACCGAAATCAGCGCGAGCTGGGGAGGATGCTCCGGTCAGATCCAGCGTCCGTTCGCTTTGGGTGCGCCGCCGACGGCTCAGTACCAGCGCCTCTATGACACCGCAGCGGAATGTTATCAGCGCATTTTCGAAGTGCTAAAGCCCGGCGCAACGGATGCAGACGTGCGCGCAGCAGCATGCTTCATCGAGAAAGAAGGATTCCAGACGCTCGACATCCTGATTCACGGCTGGGGCATGCAGATCGAGCCGCCGCGCGTGGACTTGCCGAGTGCGATGATCAAGCGCGAGCTCGGTCCGGTGATTTTCGAAAAGGGCATGCTGATCGTCATTCAGCCGAACATAGTGAGCGCGGACGGCAAAGCCGGCGTGCAGGCGGGTAATCTCGTGGTTATTGAGGAGAAAGGCGCCCGCTCCCTGCAACGCTACCCGATGGAGTTCATCCGCGTACAGTAATACTCGCTTCAGGGTTACCCGGGATCGGAATATTTAGAGGCGCTCGGGAAAAGGAGCCGACAAAAATCTTTCTCTGAGCCTGACAGCAACTGGGGCCAGAATAAATTTCTTGTGGGACGGTCAAAAAGCAGCTAACGAAAATTGCTCTAGGCGCGCGTGTTTCCTCAGTCAAAGCTGGCGAGTGTGGGGCCGGGGTATTGAGCACGTAAGCGGAGCTTGCAGGTGCTGGCGAGAGCGCAGCGGAATCGCTATAGAGCAAGCGCATCAAGCCTCGCAAAATTTTGGAATTACAACAGCGTCGCTGCCGTACGCTATGCTTAGAGAGGCATAAGAACGCGCCTAGGGGTGGGCATGGCTGGAATTGTTGTGGCATGGGTCACGGGCCTTGTCGTTATGGGGTTGGTCGGCCACTTTTTCGTAGAAGGTTTGCTTCAGTGGCTTCGCGATCTCGCAGGACTTCGTGACAAAAACGGGGGAGGCGTGCCGGCCTGGGCGACGGGCTTGGTGGAGCGGATATTCTTCGCGTCGCTTGTCGCGTTGAATGTTTTTGGGTATCCCACCGCGATGATGGCGTATCTTGCCGCGAAGCTTGCAGCGAACTGGAGCCACCCTAAGCGAGAGGGAGTGGACCGGCACAAATGGGCAGTATCGGCTTTATTGGCGGGCTTGGCTTCGATGCTAGTCGCCGTGTTTGGAGGTCTGCTTATCCAGTGGTTGTCTACTCGATTAGCATGGCCTCCCGCGTCAGAAATGGGGACTGTGGCGGCTGCCGGTGCTGGATTTAATTGGAGCTTGTTCTACGGTCTTGTTCTCGGAATCGTTGCATCCGGGATAGTTGTCATTTGGCACGATTTTTTGACTAAGCCTTTGCTTCAGATATTCGTCGATGATGAGATTGCATTAGGGCAAGTGGATAATGCTCCACCACATGCGTTCTATCACCTGAAAGTCCGCCAACGTCCGGTTATGTGGCCGCTGGCGAGCCGCAGGTCTGCGTGGTCGGCGAAGGCAACAATTGAGGTGCTGAACATGGATGGCACTCGCGCAATAGTTGATCCAAAGCCAATTCCCGCGCGATGGCCATCGAAGCGTCAACCCTTAATGTCGCATTTGTTGGACGGTCAGCTCGTGCACATGTTCGATGTCGGGCTGATGTCGGAGGCGGCAAAGGTCGATATTCATTACCACGTGGAGGATGAAAAAATCGCGCTTCTGCTGAAGCTTGATCGCCAGTCAGAATGCTATATCTTCAGCAACGAGAGCTACCTTTATGGCGCCTGGTCGAAGCCGGAGTGGCGGTTGAACACAGGTGAATATCGAGTGCGTGTCACCGTGTATTACGAGCGTCGCGTTAGTCGGAAGGATTTCCTGCTGAAGAATCTCGGTACCGCGCGTGACAGCGTGCAGATTATGCCAGCTTGACGACCTGTAGTGCTCTGGTGCGGTTTCGAGTTTCTGTTGGCGGAGGTTCACCATGACGTCTTCTCAAGACGAAGACAGCAAAGTCAAGGCGGTGGAGCAGGTGCTCGGGACACCAGTCTTCGCCGAATTTTCGGATAAGACTTAGCGTAACGGGGTCAGGGCTTTACTTTATAGTCACTCACTGGTGGTGAATCTAATGAAACGATTAGTGCTATAAAGTAAAGGCCTGACCCTAAGCCTCTTGAAGGCCTGACCCTACCTGACCGTCAAGACACCCGCTTCAGTGAGACCACGGCGCGTAGCGCAATCCTGGCGCATCCTGAGAAGGAAATTCGGAGACCGGACGCCCAGTGTTGAGTGTCTTGGCGCGAGCCGCAGCCGGTGCCCCCTCGGCAGTGGTGGCTCATCCGTCGCACGTCGATCGTTAATCCCGGATAGAATCTTCGTATGCTGTCGCGCTCGCCCTGCCACGATCAAACCTCGAAATATGCACGATCGGGGCTATTCAAGGAACTGGGCAGCTTCGCCGAACTGGAAAACCGGATCGCGCAGCTCGCCACTGAGAAGGAACGTGGTGACGCTTTCGAGGTCTTCGTCGAGGCCTATCTCAGCACCGACGAGATGGTGCAAGCCACCGACGTCTGGGTCATTGGCAAGGTTCCCGGTGAAATCAGGCGGCAACTCAACCTTCCTTCCAAAGATTATGGTTACGACGGCGTTTTTAGGACGAAGTTAGACGAGTTGGTCCCGTACCAGGCGAAGTTCCGCTCAGAGCGGACATCGCTTCCCTATGCCGAACTGGCAACCTTCTTCGGGATCTCGGAGAAGGCCGACCGTCGCGTCGTTTTGACCAACTCGATTGCAATTTCCGCGGTCGCTGAATCCCGTACAAGTTTCCAGACCACTCGCGGCGGAGACTTCGATCGCTTGGATGCCGCGCAGCTTGCCGCCATCGACGCTTGGATCGACGGCATCGCGCCCGCGCCCGTGGTAAGGGAGCCGCGTCCCCATCAGCGCGCGGCCTTGACAGACATTGAACGGGAACTCGCCGGCCGTGATCGTGCAACGGTCGTCATGGCCTGCGGCACGGGAAAAACGCTCGTTGCGCTATGGGCCGCCGAATCGGCGCAACCGAAGCGCGTGCTTGTCCTGGTTCCATCGCTCAACCTACTTCGGCAGACCCTGCACGAATGGGCCAAATGGACGAACTGGGGCGAGCGGTTTCGCTATCTGTGCGTTTGCTCTGACCCGAAGGTTGCGAAAGGGATCGATGAAATCGAGATCCGCCCCGAGGATGCGGACTTTCCTGTACGGACTGATCCGGCCATCGTGGGGCGATTCCTCGACGGCGGCGGCGACGCCGTGTCGGTTGTCTTCTGCACCTATCAGTCCGCACCGGTCGTCGGCGAGGCAATGAAGGGGCGGCAACCGTTCGACCTCGGTATCTTTGATGAAGCCCACAAAACCACCGGCCGGGAGGGCACGCGCTACGCCTTTGCGTTAATGGACAAGAACCTGCCGATCCGCAAACGCCTGTTTTTAACGGCCACTCCGCGTCACTACGTCATTGGTAAGCGTGATAAGGAAGGCGATTTCGCGGTTGTTTCGATGGACGACGAGGCGATCTACGGGCGCGTGGCGCATCGCCTGACGTTCGCTCGGGCTGCGGAGCAAAAGATCATTGTTCCTTATAAGGTCGTGATCTCGGTTGTCGATAGCGAGATGATCGACAACGCGCTCATGGATCAGGGCGAAGTGTCCATCAAGGGCGACCCGGTACGTGCAAAATGGGTGGCTCACCAGATCACGCTGAAACGTGCCGTCGAGGCGCACGATCTCAAGCGGCTGATTACGTTTCATTCCAGCATCAAGGCCGCGGTCGCGTTCGCCTCCGATGACTCAGAGGGCATCGGGTTCCAACTACCCAATTTCCAGCGGTTTCACGTTTCGGGTGCGCAGCCCACCGCGGAGCGCGATGAGCACATGCGCGAGTTTGCACGGGTGCCGCGAGGGGTCATCACCAATGCCCGATGCCTAACCGAGGGCGTGGACGTGCCATCGGTGGACATGGTCGCATTCATGAACCCGCGCCGAAGCCGCGTGGACATCGTCCAGGCGGTTGGTCGCGCCATGCGTACTGCGGGCGCGGACAAGACTTGTGGCTATGTGCTTGTCCCCCTATTTCTCGAATTGCGGCGAGGCGAGACCCTTACCGAGGCACTTGAGCGAAGCGACTTCGATGAGATTGCGCAGGTTCTCAACGCCATGCGTGAGAATGACGATGAACTTAGCGACATCATCCAGGCGCTGGCGGTTGACCGAGGAAGAACGGGCGGGCTTGACGAATCCCGGCTGCGTGACAAGTTTGAAGTGTTAGGGCCAAAGATTGGGCTATCCGAACTTGCCAGTTCGATTTGCGTCAGGCTGGTCGAGGAACTTGGCATCACTTGGGATGAACGGTACGGGCAATTGATTGCCTACAAGCAGGCACATGGCGACTGCAATGTGCCAAACAGATGGAAGGACAATCCGAAGCTTGGAAAGTGGTGCCATAATCAGAAGCAGGCTCGTAGAAGAGACGAACTCTCTCTCGACCACATCACACGCCTCGAGCAACTCGGCTTTGCGTGGATTTTGCGGGAAACGATTCATTGGGAGGAAAACTTTGCCGCGTTAGCCGCCTACAAGCAGGCGCATGGCGATTGCAATGTGCCGAAAGGTTGGAAGACAAGTCCGACGCTTGGAGAGTGGTGCCAAAGTCAGAGAAGGGCTTACAAGAAAGACAAACTTTCCCCCGATCGCGTCACGCGCCTCGAGCAACTCGGCTTTGCGTGGATTTTACGAGGAAGAGATCCTTGGGAAAAAAACTTTGCCGCGTTAGCCGCCTACAAGCAGGCGCATGGCGATTGCAATGTGCCGCGGGAATGGGAGGACGGTCCGCAGCTTGCAAACTGGTGTAAGCATCAGCGATATTTTCACAGGCAAAACGATCTTTCTCCCGACCGCGTCAAGCGCCTCGAGGATCTCGGTTTCGAGTGGCTTTTGCATAAAGTTAAAATTAAAGTTCCTTGGTCTTGGGAGGAAATGTTTGTCGCCTTGACCGCTTATAACCAGGCGTATGGGAATTGCAATGTGCCCCGGAAATGGAGAGACAATCCGAAGCTTGGTGCGTGGTGCGGAAGACAGAGAGAGGCTTACAAGAAAAACAAACTCTCTTCCGAGCGTGTCACGCGCCTCGAGCAACTCGGCTTTGTGTGGATTTTGCGGGAAACAGGTTTTTGGGAGGAAAAATTTGCCGCGTTAGTCGCTTACAAGCAGACACATGGCGACTGCAATGTGCCGCAGCATTGGAAAGACAATCCGAAACTTGGATGGTGGTGCCATAAACTGAGAGCCACTTACAAAAATAACAAACTCTCTGCCGATCGCGTCACGCGCCTCGATCAACTCGGCTTTGAGTGGTTTTCGCCTAAAGTTCCTTGGGAAGAATACTTTGTCGCGTTAGCCGCTTACAATGAGGCGCATGGCGACTGCAACGTGCCGGCGGAATGGAAAGACAATCCCAAGCTTGCGAGATGGTGCAACAGACAGAGAAAGGCTTACAAGGAAAAGCGGCTCTCTCCTGACCGCATCAAGCGCCTTGAGGCAATCGGATTTGTTTGGAAGGGAAGATCTTCGCGCAAGTTAACGTGAATGGTTGCCCTCCATTGTCTTGGAAGGCGTCTTGGGATTGTCACCGCTTTACGCTTTGTTGCCATACCGTCAATTGTGGAAATTACGCACCAATCCGCCGATAGGTGAGGCGCCACCATACGCGGAATTAACTCCGATGCGTCTCAGCGCGTTTATAGCGCGTGGGCGTTAGCCCAAAGCTGCTCATATGCATAAATCTTTTGCGTGGCCACGTCATCCTCGACACGCAGTACGCTTGCCGGCGACCTGTCCGCAAAGTTCTTGAGTGATTGCGTAAGTGACCAGACCTGCGCACCATCGATGATGATCAGGCGGTCATGCAACACGCGTGGGGCCGTTAGCCGTGTCTCAAGGGGGCGGATATCGCGATATTGTTGCACCCATCGCGCGGCCGCTGGTTTCAGCGTTTCCGGTTTGGTGTAGTAGCTGTCTGTGAGCAGGCGTATGGCCACCTTTTCGGGAGCGAGAGGCGCGAAATCAGTGAGCACCACGGGTCCCATGTACGCGTCGACGATAAGGGCATCGTTCTTCGCTTCGCTTAGCACCTTTCCAATGACCTGGAACACATCAAACACTGCGCCCACAGGAATGAAGGCTCCCTGGGTCAACAACAAAGGAGTCAACGCTTTACCTTATAGAAATCCAACAGTAACCGCATCGGCCCTTGCGGCTTGGCGCTTTCCACCTCGGCTTGAATTTGCGACACCCGTGGAGCGGATATGCCGGCACGCCGCGCAACCTTGGCGATCGGTTCGTTCACCGCGCGCCGCAGTAGATAAACGGCACAACGATACGCCTGCGCGTGGCGGCGGTCGAGCACTGCATTTCGCGGAAGATCGAATGCCTTCGCAACGTCTGTAAGCAGTTCGTCTGAACTCGGGCGGGCGGGCTCGCGCTGCGCGCGGGAGACATCCGCACTGCGCTTGCCTCTGAGACGGTGCTGCATCTTGTCCCGGAATTTCTCATCTCCCAGCCACATCTGCCCGCGCAAACCCTCCCACACCGAGGGTAGGCCGGCGCCCTGCGCGACGAATCGGCGGTAGGCTGCGCCGCTTCCGCCAAACTGCCCGCGCACCTCATCCACCGCAAGCCACGTCGGCACCGTGCTTAGCCCTGCCGTCGCACGGTAGCTCGACCACTCCCAGCGCTCGGGTAGCCGCACCATTTTCGCTCGTACCGGGTTGAGCACGACGTAGCGGATCAATTCCTTGAAGTAGCTGTCCTTGTCCACCACGATCGCCTTGTAGCGACCTTGGAGCACGTGGCCCACCCGTCGGTGACGTCGGTTGAAGCGCTGCGTGTAGACCTGATTGAGCCGTTGCATGCCGCGCGTCAAGTTGGGCTCGGGCGTTTCGATGAGCAGATGGTAATGATTGCCCATCAGGCAATATGCGTAGAGTCGCCAGCGCTGCTGGGCGATCTCGCGGCCGAGCAGATCAAGAAACGTTGCGCGGTCCTCATCATCGCGAAAGATGTCCTCGCGCGCATTGCCGCGCGCGGTGACGTGATACAACGCACCGGCGAATTCCAGACGCAGCGGACGGGACATGCGGCGATGCTAATATGCCTACCCTATAATGTAAAGCGTTGACCCCTATGCGCTCCTTTGTGCGCTCGTCCGTCCAGTCTCGCTTTGTATACCTCCATGCGGACCTTTTCGGTGGCCGTCAGCCAGCCAACAAAAAACGATGAAAGAGCAACGATCACCGTATGTCAGCGGCGGCGTGAATTTCGTCTGAATTGGCCGGTTTGGAATTCATGGCAGGAACGGGGGCTGTGTCGAGTACGTGACCGGAGAGATTGAAG
>Ga0156176_1011_pt1 | contig 12913 bp, 14 predicted proteins | sample RifCSPlowO2_12_FD_107829 | JGI IMG/M metagenome (GOLD analysis project Ga0156176, IMG submission 107829) | Betaproteobacteria bacterium RIFCSPLOWO2_12_FULL_62_58
GCATCAGCCAGCGAAACCCTTTTTTGAGGATCGCCTCGACATTCCCGCTGTCCACGTGGGGATGGCCGCAGGGCACGTTGTATTGCTTGCAGATGGCGACGATCTCGTCGATTTTGGATGCAACCTCGGGATGGTCATACTGGCGGGGATGTCCCATGTCCTGGGACAGGTCGCCTTCTCCGATCAGCACGACGCCGATTCCCGGCACCTCATCGAGGATCTTCGGCAGGTTTTTCACTGCGCGCACCTCCTCGCACATGATCACCACCAGGATCTCGCCCTTCGGATTGAGCGGCCAGACATCGGCGCGGGCATAATATTCCTGCTGCGTCAGCCCCCAGTAGCGTGCCGCGGTCCTCGGGGCATCGCCGCGCTGGCCTGCCGGCTCGAAGTGAGGCGCGGATGGCGGGCGCGGATAGCGGCACGCGGCGACGGCATTGCGCGCTTCCTCCACCGTGCTGACGTGGGGCCAGATCACGCCGTACAGACCGATATCAAGCACCTGCTTCGCGATCCACTGATTCATTTCTCCGCCGTTCGGCGGGATACGCACCATGGGCGTCACCGCCGGCGCGAGGGTGCCCGCGTTCACGATCTGCTTCCGGTCGAGCATGTATTGCAGGCAGTCGCGCAGCCCCCGGATGTCGTACGGGTTGTGCTCCATCTCGAACACGACGCCGTCGTACGGCGCGGCATTGATGGCCTGTGCCGCGCTGATCTCGGGCACCGAGAAGGTGACGAAAGCGGGCTTGCCCTGTTCCAGGGCTCTGATTGCGCCATTCAGGCGAGGCGTCTCAGCCATGGTGTTGCTCCTTTGTTCATTCGAGCTTAGTACCCGTGAGTTTGATGAGCTTGCCGTACTTGTCGTAGTCGGATTTGATCCGCGCCGCGGTCTGCTCGGGAGTCATGTACCACGGTTCAAATGACTCGAGCTTGCTCCTCATGTCCGGGCTGTCCTGCGCTTTCTTGATCTCGGCATTGACCCGATCGACGATGGCCTTGGGCGTGCCGGCCGGCGCAAGCACGCCGACCCACGCTCGAAACTCATACCCGGGCACGCCCGCCTGCGCCACAGTCGGGGTATCCGGAAACTGCGGCAGCCGCGTATCCGAGGTCACCGCAAGCAAGCGCAGGCGCTTGGCGTTGATCTGCGTCAGGACCGCGGCTGGACTTCCGACCAGGAACTGCGTCTCTCCGGAAACCAGCGCCGTGGTCGCCGGCCCGCCACCCTTATAGGGCACGTGCACCATCCTGGTCCCGGTCATCGACGTCAACAAGGCCACCGCAAGGTGCGAGAAGCTGCCGCTGCCCGACGAGGCGTACAGAATCTGGTCGGGACGCGCTTTTGCGAGCGCGACGAGTTCCTTGACCGATTTCACCGGCAGCGACGGATGAACCACCAGCAGGCCCGTCTGCGCCACGAGCAGCCCGACGCCGACGAAATCCTTGAGCGTGTCGTATGGCAGCTTATTGTAGATGTGCGGGTTGCTGACATGGCTCGTGGAATGCACCATGATCGTGTAGCCATCGGACGGGGATTTGGCGACCAGATCAGCGCCTATGCTTCCCGTCGCGCCAGGGCGGTTATCGATGATGAACTGCTGGCCGAGCGTCTCGGAGATTTTCTGGAAAACGATGCGTCCCGTGACATCGGTCAAGCCGCCTGCCGGCCATGGTATGACAACGCGTACCGGCTTGCTGGGGTAGCCTTGGGCCAGGGCCCACGAAGGGACGATCAGGACGAAAACTATCGCAACGAAGGCAACCGTATGTTTGGCAAGGCGCATAATCATTCCTCGAGGTTGAGGCGGGCATTATGGAACGCCGGGGCGGTAAAGTGAAGTGCAGCGCGCCGGCCTATTGATCTTTACGAAACCGGATGACAATCCGGATTCGCTCGACGCTCCCCTCTCCGCTCGGGAGAGGGGCGGGGGTGAGGGTCGAGCACTGTAACGCAGTTACGTAATGCTCGATAATTACAGAAGCGAGGAAGAATGATCGTCGATTGCCACGGACACTATACGACCGCGCCCAAGGATTTGGAAGAATATCGAAAGCGCCAGATCGCGGGCCTCAAGAACCCTGCGCACGTCCCATCCAAGGGGTTCCTCAATATCACTGATGATCAGATCCGGGAAAGTCTCGAGCATGCGCAGCTCAAGATGCAGCGGGAGCGGGGCACCGATCTCACGATTTTCTCGCCGCGCGCGGGCGGCATGGGGCACCACATCGGCGACGAGACCACGAGCAAGCACTGGTCGGAGACCTGCAATGAATTGATCCACCGGGTCTGCACGCTCTACCCCGAAAATTTCGTCGGCGTGTGCCAGCTTCCGCAAAGCCCCGGCGTGCGCCCGACCGGCTGCATCGGAGAGTTGGAGCGCTGCGTGAAGGAGTTCGGGTTCATCGGCTGCAATCTGAACCCCGACCCCTCGGGCGGCTACTGGACCGACCCGCCGCTGACCGACGAGTGGTGGTACCCGCTTTACGAAAAGATGGTGGAGCTGGATGTCCCGGCCATGGTCCACGTCAGCGCGTCCTGCAATCCGAATTTCCACTTCACCGGAGCCCATTACATCAACGCCGACACCACGGCGTTCATGCAGTTCATCACCTCCGACCTGTTCAAGGACTTCCCCACGCTGAAGTTCATCATCCCGCACGGCGGCGGCGCCGTGCCGTATCACTGGGGCCGCTATCGGGGGATCGCGCAGGACATGGGCCGGCCGCCGCTAAAGGAACTGCTGCTCGACAACGTCTTCTTCGACACTTGCGTGTACCATCGCCCTGGAATCGAACTGCTGCTCAAGGTCATTCCCGCGGACAACATTCTGTTCGCGTCGGAGATGGTCGGAGCGGTGCGGGGAATCGACCCTGAAACGGGCCACTATTATGACGATACCAAGCGCTACATCGACGGCATCGACTGGCTGAGCGCCGGGGACCGGGAGAAGATCTTCCACGGCAACGTGCGGAAGGTGTATAGCCGTTTCGAGGCGCAGCGCGCCGATGCGGCCGGGAGATCGTGAGGTCGGGAAGGCGTGAGATCGTCAGTCATGAGCGGTGAATCCTACTACTACTGTGTCATGAAGTTCACGGAAAAACATTCCTTCCCCCTCAGGGGGAAGGTTAGGGGGTGGGGTAATGCTAAGAATGGCTGCCACACTAAACCCATCCCCACCCTGGCCCTCCCGGTCCCTCATCCCCGACCCTTCTCCCGAAAGGAGAAGGGCGATTCGAGGCGCAAATTGATTGTCATCCATTTACGCAAGGCTCAATTGGAAGCCGCCGCCCCCGCTGCCGTGGACGCGATGCCGGCAGATTGATAAATCCAGTCACGAACGGTGGAGACGTTCTGCTGCGGCGGCATCAGCGGCGAGAGCTTCGATTGCGGCATCAGTTCGCGCAATGCGTGCGCGCAGGAAGTCGCATGGGAAGCGTCGTCGCCCGACATGACGAATGCCGGCACGCTCATCGCCATCAGTTGTTCGCCCGCGGCGCACGCGTCGGCGACAAAAACCAGCGCAACAGTTTACGGTAATGTGAAACAGACCACCATCGCCGACTGGCAATCAGCGGGGCGGCAGCTCGATCGGCTTGCCGTGCGGCGTCGCCCGCGCGGCGGCATCCCATTCGTCCACGCGCCGCTCCAGCACGTCCCCCGGGATGAGTTTTTTCTTGGCGACCAGCTTTTCGAGCGCAGCGAGCCAGTGCTCATAGTAATGGCTGCCGTCGTCCGGTTCCCCGCGCGCCGCGGCGGCCGCGAGTTCAGCGGCAAGAGCATCGGCCCACTCGCGCCACGTGAAGATGCCGCGCAAGTGAAGCGTCAGCGTCATCGCGAAGGCCTGGGCCTCCCACGGCGCCTTGAACACGGGCCCCTCGTCGTCTCGCGGGAGGGCGGGAAGAGCGCCGAGGTCGGCTTCAGGCGGGATCGAGGTGGTCATCCCAGAGGTTCACGTACACGCTGTCGCGCGCGGAGACGCCGGGTCCCCACAGTTCGCCCGCGGCGAAGCGCACGCCGTACAGATGCTGCGGTTTCTTGTCGCGGCTCATCGCGTTGGTGTCCGGGAAGACGAACACGCCGTAATCGCGGTCGATCACCCCGCGCCGCCCGCGCGCATAACGCGGGAGCCGCGTGTGTCCGGCCGGATGGATGTTGCGCGCGATGACGCGGTCACCAGCTTTGAATTTGGGCGGCACGTCGTCGTCGAGACGGGCGCGGATGCGGTTGCACAGGAGCGTTTCCACGCCGGCGACTCTGAGAATGCCCGGCACGCTCGCCTTTCCCTCGGCGCGGCCGGTCTCCAGCTCTTTCGCGGCCACCAGCTCCTGCTCGACGAGCAGCTTCTCCAGCGCGAAGAGCACGCGTTCGTAGTACGTTGCGGCGAGGTACGCGGCGGGCGGCATCTGCTCGACCGCGTAGCGATTCATGTTGGCATTCCACTTGCCGTGAAAGGCGGAAGCGAGACGGAGCGCAAACACGCGCCCCTCCCACTCCGCGTGGAAGACGGGCTCGTCCGTCTCGATCTCGACCGGCCCCATGCCGTGCATGCCGCCCATGTCGTGCACGCCGTTCATCGCCTGCTCCCCGCCGGCACGGTCACCTGCACGACCCCGATCATCGCATCGCGCGTGACGATCTCCGCCAGTTGCTCCTCGCTCCAGCTCTCCGTTCCCGCTGGACGTTCCGGCAGCACCAGGTAGCGCAGCTCGGCCGTCGAATCCCACACGCGCACCTCGACGTCGTCCGGAATCTCCCCGCCCAGTTCCTTCAGCACGCCGCGCGGATCGATGACAGCGCGCGCGCGGTACGGCGCCGACTTGTACCAGACCGGCGGCAGCCCGAGCACGGACCACGGGTAGCAGGAGCAGAGCGTGCACACGACCAGGTTGCGGACCTTGGGCGTGTTCTCGAGCACCACCATGTCCTCGCCATACCCGAAGAAGCCGAACTCGGCGATGGCGGCGCGTCCATCCGCGAGGAGGCGCTGCTTGTAGGCCGGATCGACCCACGCGCGGGCGACGACGCGGGCGCCGTTGCGCGGCCCCACCTTCGTCTCGTAGGTGTCGATCAGCTCGTCGAGCGTCTTTCGGTCGACGAGACCCTTTTCGACGAGCAGCGACTCCAGCGCCTTCACGCGCAGCGCCGGGCCGGATAGCGGGCGGTCGTGCTCGTCGCCATGATGGCGGTCATTGTGGTCGGTCATGGCTCCTCTACTAAGAAAAAGTGGAAATAGAGTCAGCGAGTGGAAATAGAGTCAGAATGCCCGATGAGGGGATGGAGCGCGACCATGTTGGCGGCTGATAGTGTTTCAACGGGTAGCAGCGTCCGTATATCAATTATCGATACGGACTCCCATTATGCTATTGCAATGATCCAAGTTGCAACGATGCGGACGGGTTCGCGACCGTCCGGAGCGTGCTCGGCGCGGTGGCAGCCGAATAGCCGCTATTCGAGGCCGGGAGGTACCGGCCTCTCGGGATTGCGCCCCATCGTCCTGCGGCGGGTTCGCCCGCCGGAAAACCGGATGTAAGTCCGTCGCTTTTTCTCCGGCTATCAACGGAACAAAGGAAAGATCTGCGTTCGGCTGTCCCGCGTTATCCTCAGAAAAGGTTTGCGTCCCGTTTATTCTTTCGTTTATTCTTTGGAAAGAATCAGGGGCAGACGCGATAGATCTCATGGGCGCAAGAGAAAGCAGGAAATTCATCGAGGCTAAGCACCGGGAAATCTCAGCGATTCTGAAGGAGATCGGCCTGGCGCGGTGATGTGCGGCTGACGATCATGGCGAAAGCAAGCTTTCTCACTGGTGGAGATGTTGCGCCCATCCGCAAGACCGGCCTGGGAATGTTCGGAGACATTGCACCGCTGTTCCAGCGGGCGGATGTTTCTTTCTTCAATCTGGAACTCCCTTTATCCGATCGGGGCGAGTTGGCTCGTGGCAAAGCGATATGTCATCGCGGCATGCCGGTAAACGTCGACGGTATTGTTGAAGCCGGCGTTTCATGCGTGAACCTTGCCAATAACCACGTCCTCGACTACGGCGATGTTGCGATGTTCGACACGATCGATCTGCTGGATCGAAAAGCGATCGGCCATTTCGGCGCCGGACGGAATATCGATGAAGCCCGCAAAGGCCATATCGTCGAGAAAAACGGCATGCGGATCGGTTTCCTCGGCTATACCACCACGTTGCCCACCGGCTTTGCGGCCACTGCTGAATGCCCGGGTGTCAATCCGCTCCAGGCCTATACTGCATACCAGCCACGGGGCAGCCTGCTCGAGTATCCCGGAACTGCGCCCCAGATTGCCAGCTGGATCGATCCCGCTCATCTGCAAAGACTGCGGGGCGATATCGAAACATTCAGAAAGCAGGTGAACGTCCTGGTCGTCTACGTGCATTGGGGTACCAGCATGTCGCCCCAGGTTCACGACTTCCAGCGCGAGATCGGGAAAGCGGCGATCGATGCCGGCGCTCATGCCGTGTTTGGCGGGCACCAGCATGTCATATCGGCGATCGAGTTCTATCGCGGTTGCCCCATCGTGCACGGCTCCGGAAACCTCCTGTTCGACACCTGGACTTCGTTTTTTACCGAAGAAACGCTGAAGACTTTTCTGTTCGGTGCCACGATTGAAGCGGATGGATTACGGGATTGCCATCTGCTGCCGGTGAAGACCGGGGTCGGCGTACCTCCTCGCCTAATTTCCTGCCGCGACCCGCTGTGGAAAGTGATTTACGACGATCTGGAGAGGCATAGTCGCGCTTTCGGAACGCAACTCATGGCGCGCGAAGATGCGATCGAAGTGCGCTGCAATTAGGTTTCCGGAATCAATTCAAGCCGGCCGTTGAACGTTCGCGATGACACGCGCGAGCAAGTGCGCGATTCCCGACGGGGATTTCTCGGGAGAGCGTGTCGGAACTGCCTCCGGGCGGTGAAGACTAGACCATGCGAATGGGCTTGTTCGGATAATCCTGGCCAGACACCACACCCGCCCCCAGAACCATCGGGCCAACCGACAACATCCCGGCGACAAACGTGTCACTGACATGAATCCTTCCCGCCTTTCAATGCGCCGACCATGTCCCCGGGGTTCTTGATGCAGGCATCTCTGCATGCCGTTTATTGCTAGAATCTTGTCAGTCAAGACTCGGGGGGCGACTGACATGGCATCCATCTGGTTCACAGGGAATTACGACGATTTGTCCACGGACCGCGGCTACCAGTTTAAATTCTGCTGCGAAAAGTGCGGCAACGGATATATGTCGACGTTCAAAATGTCGACGCTGGGCATGGCCTCTTCCGCGTTTCGCGCCGCCGGCAACCTCTTCGGCGGCATCCTGGGCAGCGCCGCGAACAGCGCGTACGAGATTCAACGCGCGGTCGGCAGCACCGCGCACGACGCGGCGCTCAAGGAAGCGGCAGAGGAGATCTCGAAGCAGTTCAAGCAGTGCACCCGCTGCGGAAAATGGGTCTGCGAGCCGGTCTGCTGGAACAAGAAGATGCAGCTCTGCGAAGGGTGCGCGCCCGATCTTGACGAAGAGATGGCGGTGGCGCAGGCCGAGGCTGCGAAGGAACAGATCCGCGAGAAGGCGAAAAGCGTCGACTGGGTGGCGCAGCGCGACGTCGCCACCGTAACCGGGGTGGTCTGCCCGGCGTGCGGCGCGAAGACCCAGGGTGGCAAGTTTTGTCCGGAGTGCGGCGCAGCCGTGTCGGCAAAGAAGCGCTGCGGCAAATGCGGCGCCGAAGCCGACGGGAATCCGAAGTTTTGCCCTGAGTGCGGGCAGAAGTACTCGTGATCTCGTCTGACTCCGAGGCACGCCGGGCGACCGGCTCCCGGAGTCTTGCCGGAGCGGACATTCCCGCTGATTGTTAATCCAGGCCCTGCGTCCGAGCCCTGATTGGCGAGCCGAGCGGGGCTCGAACCCCTCAGCCGATCCGATTTTGTTTTGACCTCTCGCCAGTGTTCGGTCCTGGCCGTTTTCAGCCCTTAACAGGCGCATTATTGATAGCCCTGCCATTCGCAGGTCTTCCGTCCGCCTCTTCGAGCATCCTCACTTCGTCGCAGTAAAGATAAAGCGGTTCAGACAGAAAAACCATTCTCCATCTGCATGACGCGCGCGAAGATCCTGTTCCCAGGCAGCGACATCGGCGGCAGGCACGCCGTCCTCCAGGGCGGCCTCGCATGTGCCCTGGATGCTCTCGACCCCGAACAAGTCCGGGTCGTAACGGGTCTCGATCATGGAAAAGACCTGCGCGTCGGCGAGCGTCAATCCAGCGCCGAGGAATAACCCGTGTAACTCGCGAGGGAGATGGGGGTGGGCAAACTGCCTCGCTCCCCGCGCGGCAACCATGCGGCGCGTAAGCGCGGCATCGCTGGATCGCCAGGCGCAATAGTCCCAGTCTGTATCGAGCACCACGAGACGTCCGCCTTTGCGCAGAACGCGCGCGGCCTCCCGGATTGCACGTCCCACGTCGGAAACATAGCAATAGACCTGTGTCCCGACGACGAAATCAAACGTGTCGTCCGGGAATTCGAGGCTCGCTGCGTCACCAACCTGAACTTTGACTATTCCGGCGAGCCCACGCTTTTCGGCGCGGGCAGCCGTCGCGTCTACGGAATGGGAACTCGTGTCAGTGGCAACAATCCGTCCCGCAGGCGCCACTTCAGCGGCGAGTTCACACGCAAGGAAACCCGGCCCGCAACCGACATCCAGGCCCGCTTCTCCGGTGCGAGCCCCGATGATCTCGCGAACCCGCCTTCTCTGATCGACAAGCTGAGCGGTCGAATAGCGCCTGTCGAGGTCCGCCACCGCCTTGGCGTCATCATAGGTGCGCACTGACGATCTCGCTTTTCCCCGAGAACCAACGCAGTTTCGGTCAATCCGAAGCAGCTTCTCAATCGATCCTGAGCCCGATCGCCTTCACCACTTTGGCATACTTCTCGGTCTCGCTCCTGAGATACGCGCCCGCCCGCTCCGGCGTGGACCCGGCCGGCTCGACGCCCATCCCGGCGTAGCGCTCGCGCACGTCGGCGGCCTCGAGCGCTTTCACCGCTTCGCGGTTGAGCCGCGCCACGACATCCTTCGGCGTCGCGGCGGGGACGAGCAGCATGCCCCACAGGATGTGCTCGTAGCCGGCGACGCCGGCCTCCGCGATCGCGGGCACTTCGGGCAGAACCGCCGCGCGTTTCGCGCCGGTCACCCCCAGCGCCCTCACCCTGCCGGCCTTGACGAGCGGCAATGCCACCGGCACGCCCGCAAAGTACAGCGCGACCTGCCCGGACATCACGTCGCCCAGCGCCTGCGGCCCGCCCTTGTAGGTCACATGCACCATCTTGAGCCCGGTCATGTAACTGAACAGCTCCGCCGCGAGGTGGTCCGAATTGCCGTGGCCGGTAGAGGAGAAATTGAGCTCGCCCGGACGCGCCCGGGTGAATGCGACCAGTTCCTTCACCGATTTCGGCGGCAGCGAGGGATGCGTCACCAGGATGTGCGGGGTCGCGCTCACCTGTGACACCGGCGCGAAATCGCGCAGCGCATTGAAGTTGAGCTTGACGTAGGCGGTCGCGCCGGTCGCGATCCCGGCGTTGGCGAGCAGCACCGCGTAGCCGTCGGGAGGCGTGCCAGAGCGAGGAGCAGGGGCCCCATTTATGGGGATGCGACCGCAAAGGCACGCATGAAGACCGCGGTTCATACCGGCACGCTATAGCCCGCTCCCGGGTCGCATCCACGCGCCAAGGCGCGCAGAACCTGCTCCGCCGTCCGCGGTCTCCTTCGCGACCAGCTCCGCCGCGATATTCGCCCCCGCGCCCGGCCGGTTGTCCACCACCACCGGCTGGCCGAGGCCGTCACCCATTTTCGTCGCGAGCACGCGCCCGATGAGATCGGTGGTGCTGCCGGCGGAAAAGCCGACCACGATGCGCACCGGCTTCGCCGGGTAGCCTTGAGTCCAGCCTGGCGTCACACACAGGGTGCAGGCTCCAAACATGACGATACGTGCGGCGTTCTTCACCATTGTTCCCCCTTCCTGTTCTTGGATAGCGTCAACAGCGGCAAGACTAGCACACCGTCGCCGAGTCTTACCAAGCGGCGTCGAGGATCCGGGAGTCATCCGGCGCATCCTGGAGCACCTGGGGCTGTGGGCGCCGTCCGCCGCCGAGCGAACTCCGCCGCTCGGTGCCGCGAGTTGGCCCCGGTACGCCAGCCTGCCGCTGACCTGCCTGTTCCCGACATCGCCTGAGTTCGAGCGCGCGCGCCGGCGCTTGACCCGCTTCGTGCGCCGGGCGCATGATCTGCCGTAAAGCGTGACGCCGTATCTCGCGTTGATCGGCAAACAGCAACGCCTCGGAAAGCCGGGGAATCCGGGCACTTATGCGTGCCTTACACCTAAGGAGAGTGTCGATGAATTACCGCAAGGCGGAAGCGAAAGAAGCTTCGAAGGCGCAGTTCCGCGGAGTGTGGGCTGCCATCACCACACCGTTCACGCCCGATCTGGAGATCGACGAGGCGGGCTTGAGAAGCAACATGAAGCGCATCGCGGATCTCAAGATCCAGGGCGTTTTCTGCACGGGCGTGATGGGCGAGTTCTGGTCGCTCAAGAAGGAAGAGCGCAAGCGCGTCGTGGAGATCGTGGTCGAAGAAGCGCATCGCCGGGGTGTCAAGGTGATCGCGCATACCGCGCACCATTCGGCGCACGAAACGATCGAGCTCACGCGTCACGCCGAGCAGGCCGGCGCCGATTTCGCGATTCTCATGAACCCATACTACCCGCCGCAGAGCGAGCAGACGATTTACGAATGGTTCGAGTACGTCGCGTCTCGCGTGAACATCGGCATCTGGATGTTCGATGCCGAGTACGCCGGCTACGGCCTGTCGCCCGAATTGACCGCGCGCATCGCCGGCATCGAGAACGTCTGCGGCATCAAGATACCGCGGCCGCTCGAGCACTACGCGAAAGTGCAAGCGCTGCTCGGCGGCAAGATCGTGATGAGCGAGCCTTCGGAAGGCCAGTGGATCAAGATGATGCGCGATTACGGGCAGAAAGTGTTCCAGTCATCGCCCGCGCCGTACCTGTTCCAGACGCCGACTTCCATGCCGATGCACGAGTACACCGAGCTCGGGCTGCAAGGCCGCTACGCGGAAGCGGAAAAGATCGCAGCCCCCATGCAGCCGCTGCGTGAGATGGCCGGCAAGTGGATGCGCTCGAAATGGGTCAACGAGAAGCTCGTCCCGATCGCCTACATCAAGGCGTGGAGTGAGTTGATGGGCATGGCGGGTGGACCGGTGCGCCCGGGCTTGCCGCAGATCACCGAGAAGGAGCGTCAGGCCCTGCGCCTCGATCTCGAGCGCACCGGATTGCTCGCTCACGTCCCCACCGCGAAAGCCGCGTAACGCGAGCCGCCGCTGGCCGGTCGTCTGTACTGCTGCGGCGTTGTTCGTGTTCTCGTCCTCCGCTCTGGCGAGCGCAGGCAAGCTGCGCGTGGCGTGGCTCGGGCGCTGCGAATCCCTGCCGGGTTGGTTGAAGCTCGAATAACAGGAGTTCTTTCTGGAGACCTGAACATGCGTCAATCCGGCGTCGCGCCCCGCATGCGCGCAATCGGCTGGATCTTCGCTGCCGCAGCCGCAGTGTTTTCCTATACGGCCGATGCGCAGGTCACCTATCCTGCCAGACCGGTGCGCATGATCGTGCCGTTTACACCGGGCAGTCCGATCGAGATTCCTGCACGCGCAGTTGGCCAGCGGCTCGCCGATACGATGGGCCAGCAGTTCTTGATCGACAACCGTCCGGGCGCGAGCGGAACGATCGGCACGGAGCTGGTCGCCAAGGCGCCGCGCGACGGCTACACCATCATGGTCACCAATTGTTCGCACTCGTCAAACCCGTCCCAATACAAGAAGCTGCCGTACGACTCCTTGGCCGACTTTGCGCCGATCACGCAGATCAACGCGACATACGGGAACCTGCTGGTCGTTCATCCGTCGGTTCCGGCGCGCTCGGTGAAAGAGTTCATCGCGCTCGCCAAGGCGATGCCCGGCAGACTCAACTACGCCTCGGCCGGCATCGGCAGCCCGCCGCATATTACCGGCGCGGTGTTTGCCTCGATGGCCGGCATCAAACTCACGCACGTGCCATACAAGGGCACCTCGGTGGCGTTTAACGACGTGCTCAGCGGGTATATCGAAGTGATGTTCGCAAGCCCGACGTTCACCCGCTCGTTCATCCTGGCGGGCCGCGTTCGCGCGCTCGGCATCGGCGGTCCGCGCCGCACGCCCATGTTTCCCGAGGTGCCGACGTTCAACGAAGCGGGACTGACGGGGTTCGACGTAACGTGCTATCACGGCATGTGGTTCCCGGCCGGTGTGCCGGCGGAAATCGTGCGCCGCGTGCACGCGGAGGCAGCCAAGGCCATCGCCCTGCCGGAGGTGCGCAAACATCTCATGGATAACGGCCTCGTTCCGGTCGGCAGCTCGCCGGAAGAGTTCGCCGATTTTCTCCGGAAGGACATCGCGCGACAGGCGAGCATCGCCAGCAAGATCGGCATTACGCCGCAGTGACGAAGACCTTGCCGCGCGCGCGAGTGAGGCAACGCGGCCCGTGCTTGCGGATGCCGCTCTCTCCCGCCCTGACGCTCTCCCGATCTCCCGACTTCACTACTCACTCTTTTTTCCGTCGGCCTTCATCTCCACGATCCCCATCCAGAACTGGGTCTTGTTGCCCGTTTCGACGTCATATTTCCGCACGAAGTCGAGTTTTCCGTCGTTGCCGATCCGGAACACGCGCTTGCCTTCGAATTCCACGGTGCTGTCGGCGCGGTTCGGTACATAGACGAATCTGCCGTTGGGGTGCACGTGTATGGCGCCCCCCAGTTGCCGTGGCCGCTCGTTATGCGGCTCGGCCAAGGTGTCCTTCACGA
>Ga0156176_1272_pt2 | contig 12847 bp, 15 predicted proteins | sample RifCSPlowO2_12_FD_107829 | JGI IMG/M metagenome (GOLD analysis project Ga0156176, IMG submission 107829) | Betaproteobacteria bacterium RIFCSPLOWO2_12_FULL_62_58
CCAGTCACGAGCCACCAGTCACGAGCCACCAGTCACGAGCCACCAGTCACGAGCCACCAGTCACGAGCCACCAGTCACGAGCCACCAGTCACGATTCACCAGTCACCAGTCACGCCTTCCCAAAATCACGCCAGCGCTCCCGTTTCGGCGTACTTGTGTAACTTTTCCTGCGACAAAGTGACGCCGAGTCCCGCCCCGGCGGGGAGCGATACGGTGCCGTCCTTGTTCATCTCAAGCGGCGGATCGCAGATGTCGTCCGCGAGGCGCTCCAGCGGCGAGCCATAACCCAGCACGCCGTGTACGCAGGGGAGCGCTGCGGCGAACTGGATGATCGCCGACGTGCCGGGTGACAGTGGATGCTTGCTGCCCATCAGCACCCCCATCCCCGCCGCCTCGGCCATCTCGGCCATTCTGCGGCTCAGGAACAGGCCGCCGTTCTTTATCGGCTTCAGGCAAATCGTGTCCGCCGCGCCCGCCCGTGCGATGTTCGCCACGTCATGCGGTGTCCACGCGCTCTCGTCGGCGGTGATTGGCGTATCGAGCGCGATGCGCACTTCCTTCATGCCCTGGAGGTCCCACCACGGCACCGGCTGCTCGATCGCCTCGATGCCGTAACGTTCCATCTTCCGCAGTGCTGGAATGGCGACCTCGACGTTGTAGGCGCCGTTCACGTCCACCTCCAGCGGGTAGTCGGATCCCACCGCGTCACGGACCGCCGCGACGCGCTCGATGTCCTCCTTTACGTCGAACCCGACCTTGATCGTGAGCATCGCATAGCCCATCGATTTCAGCCTCACGGCGTCATCCGCCATTTCCTTCGGCGTCTTGACGCCGAGGCTGCGGCTGACCTTGAAGGTGGTGCGATGAATGCCGCCCAGCAGCTTCGCCACCGGCCGGTCGATCGCTTTGCCCATGATGTCGTAGAGTGCCGTGTCGATTGCGGCCTTGGCGCAGAGAAAGCCGGTCCGGCCCTGGTTGAAGCCTTCGAGGCGGTCGATGACGAGCCCGATGTCGAACGGGTCCATCCCGATGAGCAGCGGCGTAAAGTATTTCTTGATAGTGATATAGATGGCTTCCTGCGTCTCGCCCCCGCGTTCGATCAGCGTCACCCCCGTTTCGCCCACGCCCGTGACGCCCTCATCGGTTTCGACGAGGACGATGATCTGCTTCTTGTGCCGCGTCTCGCCCGGCGCCATCCGGTATGGATTGCGGTAGGGGATGGTCACCCTGTGGCATTGAATGTTTGTTATCTTCATGCGATCTCTGTCCCGGCTTATTGACGTAGACGCGCGCCTACTGCACTTGCACTCCGGCGGCCTCGATGACCTTCGACCACTTCGCGATTTCGGACTGCAGGTACTTCCTGAACGCCTCGGGCGTACCGCCTTCGACTTCCGCCCCTTGCTTGGCGATGGCTTCGACAAGGTCCGGCGCGCGCAGGCTTTCGTTGATTTGACCGTTCAACTTCGCGACGATGGGTTTCGGGACTCCGGCCGGGGCCAGGATGCCGTACCAGTTCTTGGCCTCGTAACCGGGCACCCCGGATTCGGCAATGGTCGGGACCTCCGGAAGGACCGCCGACCGCTTGACGGAGGTGAGGCCCAGCGCTTTCACACGCCCTGCCTTGACGTGACCAAGCGAGGCCGGAACGGAGGCAACCGTGATTTGTATCTCTCCGCCGAGGAGGGCGTTCAGATTGGGACCGCCGCCCTTGTACGGGACGTGCGTGACTTTGATCGCCGCCATGTTCGCGAACAGTTCCCCGGCGAGATGCGTGATGCTGCCGGTGCCGGCCGATCCCATCGCCAGCTTGCCCGGGTTTGCCTTGACCACGGCAATGAGCTCTTTGGCCGATTTTGCCGGCACTGAAGGATGTGCCAGCAACAGGTTCGCGTTCGACACGATCATCGTGATCGGCGCGAAGGAATTGATGGGATGGTAGTTGAGCTTCTTGTACAGACCCGCGCTCGTGGCGTAGCTCGCGGACACCGCCATCAGCGTGTGACCGTCCGGCGTGGCATTGGCTGCGATTTCGGAACCGATGGTGCTTCCCGCGCCCGGACGATTGTCGATCACCACCGGTTGTCCCCAGGTCTCCGCGAGCTTTTGCCCCACCAGCCGCGCGAAAATGTCCGCAGCGCCCGCGGGCGGAAAGCCGATGATCACCCGGATCGGCTTGGTCGGGTAAGTCGCTTCCGCAGCGTCCGCCTGCTGGGAGCAGAGAGCCGCGGCGACACACAGCATGGTCAACGAAAATCTAGGTTTCATGACAGCCCTCCTCGCTATTGGGCGTTTTCTAATTTCTTGACAGAACCACCCCGGCGGCTTCGCCGCCACCCCTCCTTGATAAGGAGGGGAAAACCACCCCGGCGGCTTCGCCGCCACCCCTCCTGGATAAGCAGGGAAAAACCACCCCGGCGGCTTCGCCGCCACCCCTCCTGGATAAGCAGGGAAAAATTCTCTCCCCTCCTCTTCGAGGAGGGGTGGCACCGAAGGTGACGGGGTGGTCGAAGTTGTTCCGTGAAACTCCATCATGACAGACTCTTCCAATTTCCCTGTGCCGCAGCTCGCGGCGGATCCTGTGGCTTGTTACGCCGCGGCATCGTGCACGGCGCGCACGCGCTGTGAGAGCGCGGCCTGCACTGCGTCTACGACGCCGGACAATCCGGACGCAACGTGAACCCCGGCCCCACGCAGCATGGCGACCTTGGCGGCGTGGCTTTCCGCTTTGGATCCGATGAGCGCGGCCGCGTGCCCCATCTTCTTTCCGGGCGGGGCCGTGTAGCCGACGATGAGTGCGGCGACAGGCTTCGCGTCGTGCCGTGCAGCATACTCCGCAACGAAAGTCTCCTCCGAGCCCCCGATCTCGCCCAGATACAGCGTGGCGCTGGTCTCGGGATCGCGATGAAAGAGTTCCAGCGCCTCGGCAGCGGTCGTGCCCTTCACCGGGTCGCCGCCGATGCCGACCACCGTGGACTGTCCGATGCCGGCGAGCGTGAGCCGCTTGCAGCACTCGTACGACAGCGATCCGCTGCGCGAGATGACGCCGACGCTGCCGGGGCTGTAGCAGAAAGAGGGCATGAAACCGAGTTTGGCCTTGCCGGGGGAGATGAGCCCCGGGGTGTTGGGTCCGACGAACGCGGCGCCGTGCACTTTGGCCGCGGCGCGAATCTCGATCGCGTCCTGCACCGGCAGCTCATCAGCGGTGGCGACGACCAGGCGGCAGCCGGATTCGATCGCCTCGAGCGTCGCGCCGAGCACCGCTACGGGCGGCACGAAGACGATGGCGGTGTCCGCCGCGGTCGCCTCGCGCGCCGCGCGCACGCTGGCGAAGACCGGGACGTCACCCACCCGCGTACCCTCGCGCCCGGGCGACACGCCCGCCACGATCTGCGTGCCGTACTTGCGGGCGTCCTCGACAAAGAACGTTCCCATCTGGCCGGTGATGCCCTGGATCAGCACCCGGTTGCTGCGGTCGAGGAGGATGCTCATTGCGGACCTTGCGCGAGTTTGACCGCCTCGGCTACGGCGTCCTCCAGGCGGGCGTGGTTGTGCGCGCCGAACTGGCTGAAGATCCCCGGCACCTGGTCGACGTTGGTGCCGTCGAGCCGGAACACGACCGGCTTTTTGCTCTTGCGCCCGGCCATGATTTCCTTCATCGAGTTGGCGACCCGCTGCATCTGGGTGCCGCCGCCGAAGACACTCACCAGGATGACCTTGACCTGCGGGTCGGCATCGAGCATGGCAAACGCCGGCCGATAGCCGCGGGTCGAGGTCGGCCCGGGGCTGCAGTCGAGAAAGCACGCCGGGCGCCCGCCGAATTCGGCGATCATGTCCATCGCCGCCATCGTCATGCCGGCGCCGCCGGAGATCAACGCGATGTCGCCGTCGAGCCGCACGTACATGTGCTGCATATTGAGACAATCGCGCAACAGCCGGTCGGCGCGCTGTTTGGCGTGTTCGCGCTGGTCCGCGATCTCGCGGTTGCGAAACGCCGCCCATTCGTCGCGGACCACCTTGGCGTCGGCCGCAACGATTTCGCCGTCGGCGAGCTTGACGAGCGGGTTGATCTCTATCGTGGTGCAGTCGCGGAGGGCGGCGGTGCGCACCAGCCGTTGCGCGAGCGCGGCCACCTTCTCGCGCACCTGGTAATCGGATTCGACGTTCTTCAGAACCTCCCGCATCTCGTGCGTGCGGAAGCGGTGCGCCGCGCCCACGGGATAGCGCGCCGGCGGCGGGCCATCCTCGATATCGATGCCGCCGCGCGGTGCATACATCACGAGGTAGCCGTCGGCGCGGCCGTCCACGGTCACCGAGAGATAAAGCTCGCGCTCGATCGCAAGCCACGGCTCGATGAGCAACGCTTCCGGGCGCTCGCCGCCGAATTCCGTGGCAAACAGCCGCTCAATCGCCGCGGTGAGCGCCGGTCCGTCCCCGGCCTGAGCGACACCGCCCTGCTTGCCCCGTGCGCCGCTGCGCACCTGGGCCTTCACGGCGACCGGGTAGAGCTCGATCCTCGCGGATGCCCGGTCTGCCGCCGCCTTGCCCGGGCGAATGACGAGGCCCTGCGGCACCTTGACCCCGACCGAGTCGAGCAATGTTTTCGCTTCGTGCTCGAGCATCATCATGGTGCGTTTCGTCTCCTATCGAGCTTCGTGCAGATCGGTGACAACCCGGCTGCACCACAAATCACCCCTCGCCGTTCCCTCATCCCTGACCCTTCTCCCAAAAAGGGAGAAGGGGAACTCGAGCCTCCCCTCTCCCGTTCCCGGGAGAGGGGCCGGGGGTGAGGGCTAGAGGGGCGGGGGTGAGGGTATGACCGGGCGTTGCAAGCGGTAACTATACGGCAGCCGCGTTATGCAAACAAACAATGTAAAGTTATACTAATCCGAAGCCGCGCGCGAGTTTTCGGACGAGTTCAGCGGCACTCTGAGTATCGCGACTACCCATACGCAGCTTGGTGATTTAGGATCGATGCCGCGCGCGGGTCCGGCGATGTTTCTCACGCGGTTCTGCGCAGCGATTTCCGAAGACAACAGCGTTGAGGAGGGGGAGCGGGTATGCGGATCGTCGCCATGATTTCGTGCTATGCGATTCTGGCGGTCGCCCATGTGCCGCATGCCGGCGCGCAACCGTACCCGCACAAACCGTTACGATTCGTCGTGCCGTTTCCGCCGGGAGGCGGGGCCGACAATCTCGCGCGCATTGTGGGGCAGAAAGTGGGCGAGGATCTGGGACAGCCCCTCGTCGTGGATAACCGCGCGGGTGCGGGCGGGAATATTGCGGCGGAAGTGGCCGCACGTTCGTCACCGGACGGATACACGCTGCTGCAGGCCAACGTGGCGCATACGATTGCCAGCAGCCTCTACCGGCAACTGAATTACGATCTGCTCAAGGACTTCGAGGCGGTGACGCAGCTCGCGTCGGTTCCGTTCGTGCTGCTCGTGAATCCCGCCGTGCGCGCGGGCTCGGTGAGCGAGCTGACCGAGCTCGCCAGGAAAAGCCCGGGACAACTCAACTACGCCTCTTCCGGCAACGGCGGGCCGAGCCACATGGCGATGGAGCTCTTCAGGTCGATGGCCGGCGTGGAAATACGCCACATCCCGTACAAAGGCGCGGGGCCCGCAGCGACGGACGTGATCGCCGGGCGGGTACAGATGATGTTCTTCACCGTGTCGGCGGCACTGCCGCACGTGACATCCGGGAAACTGAAAGCGTTGTCGATCGCCGGCGCACAACGCTCCCCGCAGCTTCCCAACGTGCCGACAATGGACGAGGCAGGCCTGCCCGGATTCGAAGCGAGCACCTGGTTCGGAGTGATGGTCCCTGCGAAAACGTCTCCCAGGATCATCGAAAGGCTGCACGCGACGTTCACCGCCGCGCTCCATGCGCCGGAGGTCCGGCAGCGCCTGGTCGCCCAGGGCTTTGAGCTTATCGGCAGTACGCCGCGGCAGTTTGACGCCTATGTCAAGGCCGAGATACCCAAGTGGGCGAAAGTGGTGCGCGCGTCGGGTGTTGTGGTCAACTGATCGGCAGCGGGTGACGACGCGACGATGAGCGGGCAGCGAGCACAGCATCCGGTGCGCCTGGTCATCGGTTTCTCGCCGGGCAGCGCATCCGACTTCATCGCCGGATTGCTCGCGCCGGAACTTTCCCGGCGCCTGGGACGCGAAGTCATTGTCGAGCGACACGCTGGGAACAACGGCGCGATCGGCGCACGCCGGGTGGCGGCAAGCGATCCCGACGGCACGACGCTTTTCATGGCAACGCTGGGGACGCATGCCCTCGCACCGCACTTCGCGCCCGGCCTCGGCTATGACCCGGTCAAAGACTTCCGGGCGGTGTGTCTTCTGTCGCGATCGCCGCTGGTGCTCGCCTGTCATCCCGCGATTCGGGCGGCTTCGGTAGACGAGCTGATCGCCATCGGCCGCTCGGGCGCGCACCGACTTACCTTCGCATCGTCGGCGGTGGGCGGCGCGCCGCATCTCGCGGGAGAGCTTTTCAAGACCATGGCGCGCATCGAAATGACGCACGTGCCGTATGCGCGCACGGAACAGCTATACGAGGACTTGCAGAAGGGGCGCGTGGCGCTGAGTTTCAACAACATCATGTCGATGGCGCCGCGTTTGAGACAAGGGATACTGAGGGGACTCGCGGTGACCGGATCGCAACGCAGTCCACTGCTTCGCGAACTGCCGGCCATGGCGGAAGCAGGATTGCCCGGTTATGAGGTCACCAATTGGCTCGGCATCGTCGCGCCGGCACGCACGCCGGTCGACACCGTACACCTGCTCAATGCGGGAATCGTCGCCGCCTTGCGCGCGGAAGCGATTGCAGAGCGCCTTTCGCCGGCGGGCATCGAACCGTGTGGCGATACCCCGGAGGAATTCGCGCGGCACATCGAAAAGGAACTTGCGCGATGGGGTCCCGTGATCGCCCGCATCGGGATTCTTGCGTAATGGACTGACATGGGGTTCACATCGATTGATTCACGCGAAAGGAACAGACGATGCCAATCAACGCGATGATTTTCGAGCCGACGGCGCCGACGCGAAACGCGCCCCGGCAGCTGCGGCGCGTGCTGGACGGGCTCGAGGGCAAGGTGGTCGGCTTCATCGACAATGTGAAGCCGAACTTTCATTTTCTGGTGGATGATCTTGCCGAGCTGCTCGTCAGCAGGTATGGAGTCGCCTCGGTCGTCAAGCACCGGAAACGCACGGCATCGATACCCGCCCCGGATGACATCATTGCCGACGTCGCCAAAACATGTGATCTCGTGATCACCGGGTCGGGCGACTGAGGGTCGTGCACGTCGTGGAGTATCCACGACAGTGTTGAGGCGGCAAAGCGCGGGGTGGCGGCGTTGACGATTTGCTCGACGTCCTTCGTCGGACTGGGGCGGACCCAGGCATCGGCGCTGGGGCATCCGGGCCTGCCCATTGCGGTGATCCCGCACCCGTTCGGTCTTCGCACCCGCGATGAAGTCCGCAAGATCGCCGAGCAGTGCGTTGAGGATATTGTTCGCAGGGTACGTGAAGGCGCGGGCCCGGCCGCAGAAAACGTTGCGAAGGCCGCGGCGCCGGCAGATGGACGCCCGATGCGAGTCGAAGCGCCCGCCGATCTGGAAGAGTTCAACCGGTTCTGCCGCGCGTGCGGTTGGAGCGATGGGCTGCCGCTCGTTCCGCCGACGGTCGAACGCGTCGAAACCATGCTGCGGCACACCCGCCGGGCGCGCGACGAAGTGATTGCGACGGTCGCACCCGGCTTCGGCGCGGCCACCGTCGAGCACATCGCGGCCAATGCGGTGATGGCGGGATGCGAACCGGCGTATCTCCCGGTCCTGATCGCTGCAGTGGATGCACTGGGCGATCCCGCGTTCAACCTGCAGGGCATACAGGCGACGACCAATCCCGCCACGCCGTGGATCATCGTCAACGGGCCGATCGCGCAGGACCTCGGGATCAATGCGGGACTCAATTGCCTCGGGCAGGGTACTTGGGCGAATGCGACCATCGGCCGCGCGCTGCGCCTGGTCCTGCAAAACGTGGGTGGGGCGCGCCCCGGCGAAATGGATCGCGCCACCCACGGACAGCCGGGCAAATTCACGTTCTGCTGCGCGGAAAACGAGGCGGAGAGCCCGTGGGAACCGCTGCATGTCGAGCGCGGATTTGCGCGCGATCGCAGCACGGTGACCGTGGTCGGCGCATCCGGCACGCTCAACATGAACAGTCATGCAAAAGAGGCCGATGACCTGCTGCGCGTGATTGCGGACACCATGGCGTATCCCTTGAGCAACGACTACTACTTCGGCGGCGAGCCCTGGATCATCGTGTCCCCCGAACACGCCGAGGTTCTGAAGCGCGGCGGATTCAGCAAGGCCGACGTGAAACGCCGCCTGTGGCAACAATCCAGGCTCGCGGCAAGCCGGTTCGCGGCGAGGGACCGCGCTCGCGTGCAACATATCCGGCGCGCCGAGTTGGGAGAGATCAATTCGGATACCCTGGTTCCTGCCTCACCTGGTTCCGATGGAGTCGGGATCGTGGTGGCAGGAGGGCCAGGCACACATTCGGTGTATGTGCCGACTTTTGGCGTTACGCGTGCGGTTACGCGTGCGGTGTCGGCCTACTGAGCTTTACCTATCCATGTGACACCAAACCACACCACCCCGCCTCCTGTCGGAGGCACCCCTCCTCAGGCAGGAGAGGAAAAGTAAATCTCCCCTCCTTTTCAAGGAGGGGTGGACGCGAAGCGGACGGGGTGGTTGCGTCGCGCGACTTACTCCTGGGTGTCACGCGGTTACGTAATCCTCAATAGTCGCGAGCCACCTGGATGTCCTGACCGGAGCGGGGATTGGTGATAATCTTCGCCCACATTGAAGAACGCGAACCTATCTCGATATAGGTGCTCGCATAGGCGGAGCAGTTCCATGAAAACCAGATTCCTGCTTCTCGGTCTGAGCGGCGCCCTGCTGGTGCCTGGATCGAGCGGCGCCCAGCAGTACCCGGCGCGCCCCATCCGCCTCGTCGTCGGCTTCGCGGCGGGCGGCGCCACCGATCTTTCCGCCAGGGTGATCGCTTCAAAACTTTCCGAAACGATCGGTCAGCAGGTGGTCGTGGACAACCGTCCCGGCGCATCCGCAAATCTGGCCGCCGACCTCGTCGTGCGGAGCGCCGCGGACGGCTACACCTTCTTGCTGGCAAACGCAACCATCGCCATGCCGTCCCTTTTTGCGAAACTGCCGTTCGACGTGAAGAAGGACCTCACGCCCGTTTCCCTCGTTGGATACGGCCCGCTGTTGCTGACCGTGCATCCGTCCTTGCCCGTGAAATCCGTGAAGGAGCTCGTTGCCCTCGCGAAGCGCAATCCCGGGACGCTCAACTACGCCACGGCCGGTGTCGGCAGCATGACTCACCTCGGAATGGCGCTGTTCATCTCCCTGGCGAATGTTCGGATGGTGCATGTCCCCTACAAGGGCGGAGCGCCGTCGGCGATAGCCGTCATGACGGGGGAATCGCAACTCACGTTCAGCTCGGTCGCCGCCGCCCTCGGCCCGGTGAGGCAGGGAAAGCTGCGTCCCATCGCCGTCTCTGCTGCAAGGCGAAGTTCGACGTTGCCCGATGTCCCGACGGTCAGCGAGGGTGGCGTAGCCGGTTACGACGCGAGCTCCTGGTATGGGTTCTTTGCTCCCGCCGGCACGCCGCAGCCGATCGTCTCGAAGCTGGGCGATGAAACGATGAAAGCGCTGGTCGCCGCCGACCTGAAAGAACGGCTCGTCAGCCAGGGAATCGAACCGGCGAAAGGCGGTGTGGAGGAGTTCGCCGGTTACCTCAACGCCGAGATCTCCAAGTGGGCGCAAGTAATCAAGAGCGCCGGGATCCCGCCGCAATGAGTGAGCGGCGCCCCGTCACTTTTGCCAGATTCGGGCATGGCGTCAACCTGTTGGCGCCCGAGCGCTGTGTCAGCGAGGTCCGGAAATTCCTCGCCGAGCAGCGGAGGACTGCCGCAGCCTGAGCAACTCGAGAGCGGGTGGTTCGGACTGATCGCGCCTGCGGCGATCCCCCGCGACGTCATTGCGAAGCTCCTGCGCGACGAACTGCCGAAGCGGGGGAAAGTCGCGAAGATCTCCGGCGCGAAGGTGGATTGAAACGCCTTGGGCGGGAAAGAGTGACGCGATAAGACCGTGAGTCGGGAGCTCGGGAAAAACTTTTCCCGTCACTTCGTCACTCGTCACTGCACTCCCTCAACGATTCGGATGTCCCTCTCCGCCGCGTTGCCCAGCAGCTTCAACGCTTCCTGATAACCAGGGCTGTCGTGCGCGGCGGTCGCCTGCGCCACGCCGTCGAACTCGATCACGACCACGCGCTGGTTGAGTCCCGCCTCGTAGGTTTTCGCGGGCGCGCCGCGGACCACAAAGCGCCCGCCTGCCGCCTGGATCGCCGGGCCGGCGAGCTTGGCGTAAGCGGCCACGCGTACTGACCAGAGATCGCCGATCTTCTTGAAATGGAGAGAGGGATGCCGGGAATCCGATTTCAGAAGTTCGTAGTTTTTGTCGGCGAGGGCGCGGACATCGGTCGGTAGCGCCCCGTACAGCGCCCAGAACTTCGGCGACGCGAAATGCTTCAAATCTCTCGGGCCTTGCCAGCCTGATAATCCGCGAGTGCTTCGGAAACGAGCCCGTCTAGCTTTCCAGCCTTCGAATCCGCCTCGATCTGCTTATCCCAGAGCAGGTGGTCAAATTCGATAAACCATGCACGAAATTTCGACAGCTCCTCGACCGGGAGATTCTGGATTTTGTGTTCAAGCTCTTCGAGATCACTCATGATTCACCGCCATTTGCATGATCCAACGATCGTGATTCTACGCCAGTCCGTTCTCGTCGCAACGTTTTGGTGAACGGCGGGCCTTCACGGACGGTCGATACGCGACTGCGCTTGCGGCCCGTCCGTTCGACCTGAAGTTCGGCGTCATTCCCCTAAACCGCGGGACCGCTGCCGCGACTTGAATGCCACACTGACAAGACTTCGAGGCGATGTCCTCGAACACGGTAGTAAACCCAATACCGGATGCGATCAAGATGGAAGCGCCGCACGTCGGGTGAACTCGCTTCCTTGACGCGAATCCCGATGTCTGGCTGCGCAAGCAGAAGATCGAGAGCGGCTTGTAGATCTTGACGTACGGCGCCTGGAGCTGCTGGCCTGTTGACCGCCCACCACTGGACAATGCGTTCGACCCCGCGAGCGGCGCGTCGCGAGACGAACAGTTCAAGCGACATTCCTACCCGTAGCGACGCAAACGAGCGAAGAACTCGTCGCCCGGAATCATCTCTCCCCGATCGGCTTCGGCGATGCCGGCTTCGAGCTCGGCCAGCTCTTCGGGAGAGAGGTGAACCTCCTCTTCAGGCTCACGCGTGAGGATGAAGACGTCCGTTCCGTCTTTGAACTCCGGATCGTCCACGATGATCGTGCCCTTGACTACAGTACCGGTGGCGACTTTCATAAGCAAATGATACTCCGGACCCGCACCGAATGCACAACTGACGCCGAACGTCCGCGTTCAACGGCGCGGCTTCATGTGCGTCCGTTGCGACGCATAGTTATGCCACGATGAAACGATGAACCTCGCCGATACCTCACGGCGTACGCAGTTCCTCGCGGATCACCCGGCGAAGCGTGGATTCAATCTGCTCGCCCGTCATGGCCTGGTGGAGCGCCTGATTAATAAGGGTCTGGTAGCCGCGCTCCCCGGCCTTGGCCTTGAAGAATGCAATGATTGAGCCATCCAGCATGATTGAAACGCGCTGCTTGCCCAACCGTTCATTGACCGCAGCGGCGAATTCTTCGCGGCTGACATCCTTCAGGCCAACGCGCAGGCGTGGCGACTTAGAGGTAGCGGGAGAGGGTTTCGATTTCATGTAGTTCCGCCTTTCGCATGGAGATGATGTGAATTTCCTCTTCGGTTTCCGTGTGGCAGATCGTCACGATGGCCGTGCCAAGAAAGCCGGTAGAATTGAAACGCTGCTCACCGTCGTAATCGCGGGTATCTTCTACCGTGAAAGTCGGCCCGTTGAATACCTGCTCGGCGTTCTCGAAATCAAAGCCGTGCTTTTTCAGGTTGGTCGTGCGCTTGGCGGCCTTCCACGTGAATTTCATGGGTTTTATTATACATACGATAATATATATTACAAGTGGTTGACCGCCATCCTGCACCCCCGTGCGGGCGAGGCATAACGTTTAGTTGACCGACACATCGTAAACCAAAATCAGTATCGCAGGTGTGGCGGTGTCGGTCGAACGCCCAGTTGGACGAGCCCGGCGGGGCACGGCGTATATGGGAATTGTAGGAACGGTTGACAGCGACTACCAGCGCGCCGCAGGCGCAGCCGAGGGCGCGTGGCGCTGGATTCGGGGCTCGATTTGAGGGTCAGGGGTGTGGGTCAGAGGTTTGATCGAGGCGCGAGCGGCTGGCTGCGGGTGCAGGCGCGAGCGCGGTTCTGCGTCGTGCCGCGCATGAGGGAGCAGGCGGTTCAGTGCAAGCTCGGGGGCGGACCGGTGCCATGGATGAGTGTCGATGCGAACACCAATCTCGAGCCGCAACGCGGGCAGCGCGCGGCCTCGGGTGTTTGGCCAAAGCGCGCCAGGAACCGCGGCGCGCTGAGCGCTTCGGGTTCTTCGACGGGAGTTTGTCCGAGCGCGGCGCGGGCTCGATCGAGCGCGGCGGCCTGGCGCTGGCCGTAGAGCCCGTAGCTGCGCACCGCTTGCAGGCGCGGCACGGGAATATGAGCGACATAGCGGCCGAGGAAGGCCTCGGGGCTGAGCGTCATCACCAGGCAATCGTCGCCGGCATCGTC
>Ga0156176_1051_pt1 | contig 12832 bp, 12 predicted proteins | sample RifCSPlowO2_12_FD_107829 | JGI IMG/M metagenome (GOLD analysis project Ga0156176, IMG submission 107829) | Betaproteobacteria bacterium RIFCSPLOWO2_12_FULL_62_58
CATCCCCTCGGTGCCGCCGTATGATGGCAGCCCGCCGCCCGCAAACCGCCCCGATGGCGTCACAAGCGGCCAAAGTTACCTTTTGCGTTCGGGGCGTGGTTTCTCCGTTGCTGAGCAATATCCTGCTCACGCCGTTTGATCGGGAGATGCGACGCAGGGGATATCAGTTGACGCGCTATGCGGATGATTGGGTGGTCACCTGCGCATCCGCAGCGCAAGCGCGAGCGGCGGTGGCGGCGGCACAACGTATTCTGAGCGAATTGGGCGTGCAACTTCATCCGCAGAAGACGCGGATCGTGCATGTCCGCTACGGGTTCGAGTTTCTTGGCTACAAGATCAAGCGCGGAGGGCAGCTCGATCTGCCTACGGGCAAGATTCGTAGCGCAGCACGCTCGGGGGCGCTGTATGCGTACCCGCGCGAGAAATCGATCCGGCGGTTCATGGATCGGGTGCGAAGCCTAACCCAGCGGCGCATGCCGCTCAAGACCGATGCGCTGATTCGGCAACTCAACCCGATGCTGCGGGGCTGGGGCGAGTACTTCAAGCGTGCCCATGTCCGGAAGATCTTCAACCGACTCGATCGTTGGGTTGTGCGGCGCATTTGGTCGCATCGATTCAAGCGTTGGCGTTGTGCGGGCTGGCAGGTGCTCCCCGCTGCCAAGCTATACGGAGAGTTGGGGCTGGTGAACTTGGTCGGATTGATTCCTTCGCTTGCTTCTCAGAGGAGCGAATCTTCGTGAAAGCTGGATGCTGGAAAACTGCATGTCCAGTTTGGGCGGCGGACGGAGGCCAGCGCGGGAGCGCGCCTCCTCCGACCCGACACCGCGGTCGCAAGGTGCGGTCACAGGCGGGGTTAGCAAAGCCACGCCGAGGGAAGGGAGGCAGGAAGAGAGAGGGCTGAGCTGTTGAGCCATGCAGACCGCGAAGGGAAGGTGCCAAGTGCCGCGAGCGCGGCTAGGCGAGTGCCCGATGCACTGGGAGAGGCGTGCCTCAGAACGGTGGCATCGGCGTGGTCTCACGGGGAGGTCCTGTTGACGGTTCTGGTAACGGAACGCCGAGGAGGAGATGGCCATGCTTCTTCGCAGTGTGGTATGCGCTTCACCCGTGACATACTGTGCTGTGCTGTCAATCCCGATGTGGAAACTCTCGACTGGAGAACCGTGTGCGGGAGAACCGCACGCACGGTTCGGAGGGCGGGGAGGGCGAGCGCTCTTCCCGACCCCTATCAATTTACGAATTGAACATGTGGAACCGCCGTATGGGTTCCCGTTTTCACGGGAACGACATCTTCACGGGAACGACATCTTTTGTGCGCCCCCGATCGTTCACGCGTTTCAGCTTAAGGTAGTGCCATTCGACGCTGGCCCTGTTTATTTGGCTTTCCGCCGATTGGCTTCCACCCAGCCGTCGACCAAAGCGACGGTCTGATCGATCACATCGGAGCGCATGCCCTTCTGCGCCGCTATGGTTTGCACCAGACGGTCTACCCGCTCGATATTGGGCGCGCCGGCAGCCAGAGCTCGCGCCGCAGAGGATGGGCTTTGAAGCGATAGTGCCGCATTGGCGTATTTCTCAAATGGCACCAGGTCTTTCTCATCCGCACCCAAAGACGTGCACAGCTTGACCACCCAGTCGTAGACCGACCGCGACGCCTCGATGTCGCTATGCACGGCTTCCTTGATGGATCGCATAGCATCTTTCTGCACGCAGCGATAGTTCCCGGCCAGCAACATGCTCCACTTCGCCAGCGGAACGAAGATGGAGTCGTGTACTTTGAGCTTGACCGGCAGCTCGATCTTGCCGGAACCCGTGTCGAACCGCACCGCTTCGATATCCGACTCCAACTGGCGCAGGATGGCGGTGTGCGCGTCTGAATCGAACCGCGCCGATTTGAAGTTCGTCGGCAGCCTGACTTGCAGCACATTGACCTTGTCTTCCGGCGGGCGGAAAGCCTGCGGGTCCGGACTGCACAGCGTCATCAGCTTGGGGTCGAAGCTGTCCCAGACGGTGGGATCGGTATAGCAGCCTCTGCATGCATCGGCATTGAGACCTGGAATGCGTTTCAGGTACGGCAGCGGCGGCATGTTCATGATCGACATGCAGGGCACTCTGGACTTGGCTACCGCATCCAGCAGTTCGCGCACGCCGGGCGAACGGTACTGTGGCTCCTGCATGGCCAATGCCACCAGATCGAAGTCAGCGGGCTTGAACGCCGTGGTGCCGCCGGCGGACAACTTGCCGGGCAATTGTTGAGAATTGATCTCGACGAGTCCGGCCCGGCCTTTGACCGGCAGGCGCACGATGGCGCCTTCCTTGTTAATCAAGTCCGCCTCGGCGGGGAGGCATACCAGCTTCACCGTATGCCCCGCAGCCGCGAGTTTTGTTCCCAAGAGCGAACCGTAAGACGCGCCCATGATCAGAATTTTGTAAGTGGTTGGCATGAAAAACTTCTCCTTCGGTTAGGTGGCAAAGCGGGCCCGAACCGGCGAACCCGGATCTTGCGTTCCATTCCTTCGCCGTTTCCGCAAGTTTACCACCGCAGGCCCGGGCGCTCAGCCGATTTCCCCCGGTCACCCGCCCCGAATCGATCTTGATTGGTCGACTTGGGGCGGAAAATACACTCCGACGAGCGTAAAATGGAACAAAAACCGGGCGTCAACGCCATTTATCCAGCCACTCCGTGTAACACATTCCCCAAAGAAAGGAGAAACCCCGTGCAGGACATGATTGACCGCGGACTATCCGAGGAGCAGCGCATGATGCGGGACACCATACGCGCTTTCGTCGATGACTTCGTGACCCCCTTCATCCGCAAGAACTGGGAGAAAGAGTGGGACATGAAGCCGGAGAACCGCCCGTCGCGCGAACTGCTCGAGGAGGCGCAAAAGATCGGGGTCCGCACGCTGGGAATTCCCGAGGAATTCGGCGGCACGCCGGTCGACCCCAAGACCGAGGTGCAGACCTTCGCGATGGTGGCAGAGGAAATCTCGCGCGGCGACTCGGGGCTCGGCGACAAGCTGACGCAGATCTGGAAGATCTCGAAACTGCTGCAGAACATCGCGCCGCGCCACCTGCAGGAACGCTGGTTTCCGCGCATCGTCGAGGACCCCTCCTTCCTGCTCGCGCACTGCCTGACCGAACCGCGCGGCGCTTCCGACCGCTGGCTCCCCTACGACGTACCCGAAGCGATGATGCACACCAAGGCCGAGCTGAAAGGCGACAAGTGGGTGATCAACGGCCGCAAGCAGTTCATCACCAACGCTTACGATGCCAAGCTCTACGTCGTTTACGCGACGACCAAGCCGGGCGCGGGCATGACCAAGGGCACCTCGAGCTTCCTGGTGCCGCGCGATACGCCCGGGCTGTCGGTCGCGCGCTGCAACGAGACGCTGGGCGGGCGCTTCATGAACAACGGCGAGATCGTGTTGGAGGACTGCGCGGTGCCGAAAGACCACTGTCTGGTGGAAGACATCGCGCTTACGCGGGCGGGCATCTACTTCCGTCCCGGCAAGATCATCGTCGCGGCCAAGAATCTGGGCGTCGGCATGGCGGCGTTCGAGCGCACCGCCGAATACGTGCAGAACTACGTGTAGGGCGGGCGCATCCTCATCAAGCACCAGGCGGTTGCGATCCGGCTCGCCGACATGGCGACCAAGCTCGCCGCGGTGCGCGCCCTGATAAACGAAGCCATCCGGGCGGTCGACGCCGGGGCGCCGGACGCCGAAGCACTGTGCGTGATGGTCAAAATGTATGCGTCGGAAGAAATATTCAAGGTGTGCCAGCACGCGGTGGAACTGCATGGCGGCAATGGCATCATGCTCGAATTCGGCATCGAGAAGCTGCTCCGCGACGCCTCGTTGTTCCTGCACCGGGACGCAACCGTCGACATTTCGCGCTTCAAGATCGTGAAAGCAATGTTCCCGCAGACCGCGGGCATTTACGCCGGGCCGGAGAAGTAACCGGGACTCGCTATGCCGGATACCGATGCAACCGCCGATAAACGCAGATAAAAAGCAGAAAAGATACTGCACCTGTAGGGGATCAATCGGCGTTCATCGGCGTTAGAACCGGCTTGCCGGCGAAATGCGCGCGGAGATTCGCCAGCAGCTTGCGTCCGCGTTCCTCGCGAATCTCGAGTGTAGCGGAGCCCATGTGCGGGGACAGCACGACGTTGTCCATGGTTGTAAGTTCCGCCGGAACCTGCGGCTCGTCCCAGAATACGTCGAGACCGGCGCCCGCGATGCGCTTATCCTTTAACGCCGCGATCAGCGCCTCCTGATTCACGACCGGACCGCGCGCGATATTTACGAGAAAGCTTTCGGGACGGAGCGCGGCGATGACCCGCGCATCGACCAGGTTGCGGGTCGCCGGGGTCAGCGGGCAGATGACGACCAGGCAGTCGGATGCGCGCGCCATCGCTTCGAGGTCCGGATAGTGGGGATAGGACACGTCGTCCTTGCGGTGTGGTCCGTGGTAGCACACCGACATGCCGCACGCCTGCACTCGCTTGGCGATTTCCCGGCCGATCCTGCCGAGGCCGACGATGCCGCAGGTCTTGCCGCCGAGATCGCGGCCCGCCGGAAGCGGCCCCTGCGGCCACCGGCCCGCGCGCACGAACCGGTCGCCCTCGGCGATGCGCCGCATGACCGCGATGACCAGTCCCAAGGCGAGGTCCGCCACGGTCGGGGTGATGAAGTCCGGCGTGTTGGTGACGATCATTCCGCGCTCCCGGGCCGCCGCCAGATCGACCGTGCCGTGGGGGTTGCCGTAAGACGAGATGATTTCAAGTCGTGGCAGCGCGTCCATCCGGGCGCGGCTGAAACCGACGAGACCCGTGGTCACGACGCCGCGCACGCGCCCTGAGACTTCCTTGGTGAACGCGTCCGGATCCTGCGCCGTCCACAGCTTGTGCACGATGAACTCACGCTCGAGCTCGGCAAGCGTCGGGGCGTAGAACGGCCTGGTCACCAGGATGTCGGGTGTCATCGGTTCACTTTATTTGCGTCAGGGCGTGAAGGCGTAAAAGGCAGGATTCAGGATCAAGGATTCAGGATCAAGGATTCAGGATCAAGGATTCAGGATCAAGGAAAATCAGTCTGAGGGCGTATGGGCGAAAGACAATCCTCTCCCGACCTCCCGCTCTCCCGCCCTCCCGGCTCTTAGTAATGCGACTTGAAGCTTACCCCATCGCGTTTGATCAGTTCATCCAGATCGATGTAGGACCGCTTGGTTTTCTTGTCCACCGTGAACTGCATTTTCCGGTTGGTTTCCGTCGTGGCGCGTATGTCCAGCAGCTCCAGCCCCTCCTTGACCTCCCATTCATGGGCGCCCGCGATCCCGGGCGGCGCGTAGATGATGGATCCGGGACCGACTTCGTATTCCTTGCCCTCAAAATCCCGTACGGTGGCGTGCCCGGAAATCACGTAATAACAAGCCTCGATCGGGTGCCAGTGGAGCTGCTCGTAGGTCCCGGGCAGATAACTCGCCCGGCCCAGCCGCACCCTGTCGGTCGCGTGTACCTCCGGCCATCCGACCAGCCGTTTGTAGGTCTGGCCCTCCGTCACGCCGCGCTGCCCTTGGAAGTCCGCCTCATTGATCACCTTCACGGTTGATTTTACTTCCATCTTGACTTCTCCTTTGGCTGAACATCTGATTCGATCGATGGCGCCGGTCGGCCATTCCCTAGCAGCCTGTCGGACTTAACAGTCCATACAGGCTGCTAAAGGCAAAACCGGCTGACAATTTTGAAGGAAACCCACCCGATGCGGTCGAAGGTGAAGCGATGCAAGGGTGAATTGGCATATTTGTCATCCGCTTTTGCGTTTTTTCCTGGCGCCGGTTTTGCGTTAGGAGTTTGTCGGGGCTAAGTCCGACAAACTCCTAGCGGCATTGAGCTACCGCAATTAGACCGCACCGGGGTCAAGTTAGTAAAGCCCGTTCCGATCAGTCCCGGAACATGAAGTTGGCCGCCTTGAGAAAAAGTGTGCGGTTGACGCCGTCGGAATGCAGGAACGCCGCCGCATCGCGCACCAGCTTCTCGACCCCGAACTCCTTCATGTAGCCATGGCCGCCGTGGATCTCCATGGTCCAGGTGGCGATCTTCCATGCAGCCTGTGCCGCCATGGCTTTGGGTAATGCGCCGAGTGTCCTGTCCCAACCGTGTTCCGGGTGGTCGGCGAGCCAGCAAGCACGGTGTATGTATGATCGCGAGGCGTCGATCAGCATGCGCATCTCGGCGAGCTGCGCCCGGATGCCGTCATGCTCGATCAAAGGCCTGCCGCCCTGCACGCGGATTTTGGCCCATTCAATCGCCTTCTGGTGCAGCGCGCCTGCGACCCCCAGCACTGTGGCGCCGGCATACGCGTTACTTTGCGGAAAGAATTCCGCCAGCACGTTGAAGCCTTTCCCGACATTGCCGACCACGTTTTCGTCCGGGATAAAGCAATCCTGGAATATAAGCTCGGCGTTATTGGCAAGCCGCTCGCCCATCTTGTCGTGCACGCGGCCGATGGTAAACCCGGGCCGGTCCCGTTCCACCAGAAAGCAGGTGGAGCCTTCGGCCATCGGTTTTTCCCGCTCGGTCTGCACGAACAGCAAATAGTGGCTGGCCCGATTGCCGTTGGAGATGAAATGCTTCATGCCGTTGATAACCCAACCCCCGGTAGTTTTCCGGGCGCCCGTGCGAAATGGTGTCGGATACGGAAGGAAATAGTTGGAAGCATTGTCGGGCTCGGTGATGCCGATGGCCAGCATGCCGCGCGGGTCCGCGGCAAATTTGGGCAGGACACGGCTTTGCTGTTTTTCACTGAGCGCTTTTTGCATGATCTGGGCGATCTTCAGGGTTTGCGCAAAAATGACCGAGACGCCGATGTCGCCTTTGCCAAGCTCCTCGATGACCATCGCGGTGGTCAACGAGTCCGTGCCGAGACCCCCCCATTTTTCAGACAGGGTCATGGTGCGAAGGCCCACCTCGTGGGCCTTCTCCACGATTTCCCAGGAGAAACTTTGCGCCGGGTCGGGGTTGGCGTCCAGTTTCGCGGCCCGGGGCGTGACCTCTTCTTCAACAAAACGCGCAACGGTTTCCAGGATCGCGCGCTGGTCATCGTTCATTACGAAAATGTCTTCCATTGATGCCTCGTTCCGTTTTCGCCACGCGCCCCACCCGGCTGAAGGACGCGGTCGGCGCGGATCAGTCTGCGACGGTGATCTTCGCCGCCTTGACCACTCGCTTCCACGTTTCCACGTCGCGCCTGATCAGGTTCAAAAACTGCTCTGGCGGACCGCCGGCAAGCTCCAGCCCTTGTCCCGCCATCCGGCTCTTGATCTCGTCCGCCTGGAGCGCTCTTGCGACTTCATTGTTCCACCGCAGGACGATGTTCTTGGACAGGCCCTTCGGTCCCAGGATGCCGTACGAATTAACCGCCGCGTAACCGGGCACCGTCTCGCCGACGGCGGCCACATCGGGCAGCGCGGCCGAGCGCTTGGCGGTGGTGACGGCAATGGCGCGCAGCCGTCCCGACTTCAGGTGAGGGATGGTCGAGACCACGCTGCCAAAGGTCAGCTGTATCTGCCCCCCGATAAGATCGTTCAACGCCGGGCCCATGCCCTTGTACGGAACGTGCGTAAGATCGACCTTGGCCTCCAGCTTGAAGAGCTCGCCCGAAAGGTGCGCGAGACTGGCAGTGCCGGTCGAGCCGTAGTTCAGCTTGCCGGGGTTGCCCTTGGCGTAAGCGATGAGCTCTTTGACGCTTTTGACCGGCACCGCCGGATGCGTCGCGACGACCAGCCCCAGTTCCCCGACTAGAATGATCGGCTGGATGCCGTTTACCGGATCGTATGGCAGCTTGTAGAGCGCGGCGGTGGCGCCGTAGCTGCCGGAAACCATGACCAGCGTGTAGCCGTCAGGGTTGGCGCGAACCGCGGTCTCGGTCCCGACCGTGGCGGATCCGCCACCCCGGTTGTCCACCACGACCGTCTGCCCGAGCCTCTCGGAAACCGGCTGCGCGATAATCCGCGCCACGATGTCCGTGCCGCCACCGGGAGGAAAAGGTACTATCAGCCGGATCGGCTTGGACGGATACCCCTGTCCTGAGCCTGTCGAAGCGGCCTGCGCCACCGCCGCACCGGAAACCAGCGAACATGACGCGATCACAAGCAAACCGGGCACGATTCGTGACAAACGAAGCATGGACTTCCTCCTCCTTTGATTCTTAAATAGCCGTGAAATCGGGAGATCGGAAGTCGTAAGATACTTCCGCCTCGCGTTCATCCGATCGGCCGTTTTTAGGTCTGGCCCCCCGTTACGCCGCGCTGCCCTTGGAAGTCCGCCTCATTGATCACCTTCACGGCTGATTTCACTTCCAGCTTGACCTCTCCATTGGCTGACACTCTGTTGCAATATTTTAGCGCTCACTCTCGTTGCGCGCTTAGTTTGTTACATTCGATTTCAGGCACTACCGGCGGGCCTGATCCCATGCGGGGAGTGCAAGCAAGCTGAGGCGGTGGTGCAAGGCGAAAGGCTGTGCGTGCAAAGCTGCTAGATACCGGTGATCAGCGGTAAAATCCCCCCAAATAGGCCCTCGCTTCAGTCGGTGAGAGCAGGGGACGCAAAAACCTTTGAAAGCTACTCGCAAATTTAACCCGCAACCCGCGTCAGCAAGCGCCTGACGCTCGTGAAGTTTGGATCGCAGTCCCTTGTCACCGCTAATTACGACTTTACCGCCGTCGGCCGCAAAACGCTGCAACCAAGGAACGTCGCTTTGATCTCTTGGCACCGAGTAATCTCTGGCAGATAGAGGATGCTTTCGGCGCTGACGTAGACTATGCGATGCTGATAAAGCTCTACGGCACGCTAGGCCATACAGCGGAAGATGCACACCGTTATAGTCCGGCGGAATGTAGCGGCACGATGAAGCGCAAGATTACGGGCAATCCAAACGTAAAGGACGTATCAACAAGCTACATCGAACGTGCCAATTTAACTATGCGGATGCATATGCGCCGGTTTACGCGCCTTACCAACGCATTCAGCAAGAAACTAGAGAATCACGTGCACGCGGTAAGCCTTCACTTCATGTTCTATAACTTCTGCCGGATTCACAGCAGCCTTCGCATTACTCCCTCGATGGCCGCAGGCATTGACGATCACGTTTGGAGCATGGAAGAAGTCGTAATGATGGCTGATACGCAAGATGTAACAGAAAGAAAATCTAAGTGAACCAGTACCGGGAAAACCAGCGCCTATACGCAGAGCATTCGCGTGGGTAAAATACTGCCATGCAGCCCCTTCTCCTCGTAGCACGTTGGCCTGAGTCCATCCGGTGGTGGCGGTAGCACGCCACGCCAAGACATTGTCCCGCTTGCCCGAAAATTCCTCGGGCAGCAAATCAAAATGGTGGTAAATCGGCGGTAATCAGCCGACAAAACCGACAAGTGAGACACGTAACATCACGCATAAACAAGTAGTTAGGCCATACCATGCTGCTGATGATCGACAACTACGATTCGTTCACCTACAACCTGGTGCAGTATTTCGGCGAGCTCGGCCAGGAGGTGAAGGTATTCCGCAATGACGAGATCACGGTCGAGGAAATTGCGGCCCTGAAACCCGCGCTTATCGTGGTTTCACCCGGTCCGTGCACGCCGAATGAAGCCGGCATCTCGGTGCCGCTGATCAAGCGCTTCGCCGGTGACATTCCGATACTCGGCGTGTGTCTCGGCCACCAGAGCATCGGCCAGGCGTTCGGCGGCAGGATCGTGCACGCGAAGCAACTGATGCACGGCAAGACCTCGGCCATCGAGCATAATGGAATCGGCGTGTTCCGGGGCCTGCCCCGGCCGTTCCAGGCTACACGCTACCATTCGCTGGTGATCGAACGCGCAAGCCTGCCGGATTGCCTCGACATCACGGCCTGGACCGACGACGGGGAGATCATGGGGGTGCGCCACAAGACGCTTCCGGTGGAAGGCGTTCAATTCCATCCCGAGTCGATACTGACCGAGCACGGTCACCGGTTGTTGAAGAACTTCCTAGAGGGAGGAGGTCAATGACGCCGCAAGAAGCGTTGAACAGGATCATCGATCATCGCGAGATCTTCCGCGAGGAAATGCTGTCGCTCATGCGCAGCATCATGAGCGGGGAAGTGTCGCCGGTGCTGATCGCCGCCATCATCACCGGGCTGCGCGTGAAGAAGGAAACCATCGGCGAAATCGCCGCCGCAGCCGAGGTGATGCGCGAGTTCGCGACCAAGGTGCCGGTCCCTGATGAGCCCCATCTCATCGACACCTGCGGCACGGGAGGCGATGCCGCGCACTCGTTCAACATCTCGACCGCCGCGATGTTTGTGGCCGCGGGGGTGGGGGCGAAGATCGCCAAGCACGGCGGGCGTTCGGTTTCCAGCAAGTCGGGCAGCGCCGATGTGCTGGAAGCGCTGGGCGTCAACATCAATCTCAAGCCCGAGCAGGTGGCGCGCTCGATTGCCGAGGTGGGGGTGGGTTTCATGTTCGCGCCCAATCATCACGGGGCGATGAAACATGCCGCGCCGGTGCGCAAGGAACTCGGCGTGAAAACCATCTTCAACATCCTCGGCCCGCTCACCAATCCCGCCGGCGCGAGGCAGCAGGTGATGGGCGTGTTTCATCCCGATCTGGTCGGCATCCAGGCCCGGGTGCTGCAGCGGCTCGGCAGCCGGCGCGTCATGATCGTGCACGGGATGGAGGGACTCGACGAGATCTCGATCAGTGGTCCCACCCTGGTGGCCGAGTTGAAGGACGGCCAGATCCACGAGTACACGATCGCACCGCAGGATTTCGGGCTCTCCACTCGCGGCAATGCCGCCATCCGCGTCGACGGCATCGGGCAGTCGAAGGCGATGATGCTTGCCGCGCTCGACAACCAGGACAGCGCGGCGCGCGACATCGTGGCGTTCAACGCCGGCGCCAGCATTTACGTCGCGGGTTTGGCCGGCACGCTCGCCGACGGTGTCAAGAAAGCGCTGGCGACGATCGCGAGCGGCGCGGCACGCAGGAAACTCGACCAGTTCGTCGCGTTCACACGGAATGCTTAAGAGGATGACGAAATCCGGCATAAAGCGCCTCGTAAACGAATTCAATGAAACCTCTGCGCCTCCGCGTCTCCGCGGTTAGTTCAAATGGCTGACATCTTGCAGCGCATCCTCGCTGTCAAGGTGGAAGAAGTGGCGCACGCCAAAGCCGCCAGGCCGCTGGCTGAAGTACGATCGGCCGCGCAGGCTGCGGCGCCGGCACGTGACTTCGTGGGTGGGCTGCGCGCAAAGCTTGCCGCAGGACTGCCGGCAGTGATCGCGGAAATCAAGCAGGCGAGTCCGAGCAAAGGCGTGCTGCGTGATAATTTCGAGCCGGCGGCTATCGCCCGCAGCTATGACAGGCACGGCGCGGCATGCCTGTCGGTGCTGACCGACGCGCAGTTTTTCCAGGGCGGGATCGAACATATGATGCTGGCGCGCGCTGCGTGCGAGCTGCCGGTGCTGCGCAAGGATTTCGTGATCGATCCTTATCAGGTTTACGAATCCCGCGCCGCCGGCGCCGATTGCATCCTGTTGATCGTCGCGGCGCTCGACCTGCCGCGGATGCGGGAGCTGGAAACCGTCGCGCACGAACTGGGGCTCGGGGTGCTGGTCGAGGTACACAACGGCAACGAACTCGATCTGGCGCTGCGGCTCACGACGCCGCTCATCGGCATCAACAACCGCAATCTGCGCACCTTTGAGACGCGGCTCGACACCACGCTCAACCTGCTTGATCGCATCCCGCATGAGCGTTTGGTGGTGACCGAAAGCGGCATCCTCGGGCCGGAAGACGTGAAGACGATGCGCGAAGCCGGGGTCAACTGCTTTCTCGTCGGCGAAGCCTTCATGCGCGCAACCGATCCCGGCGTCGAACTCGAGCGATTGTTCGGAAAAGCCGCCTGACCGGCGTTATACTGCCATCATGATCGACATTGACCGCCTGATCATCGGTTTCGACAAAGGCTTGCGCACATTGTTTGCGCCGGCACAGACCCTGCGGTCGGTGCCGGGGGAGGCGTTGAGCGAAACCCCGCTTAATGAGCAGGAGCGTCTACTCGCCGCGGCGTTGATGCGCGTCAATCACTGCGGGGAAATCTGCGCTCAGGCGCTGTATCAGGGGCAGGCGTTGACTGCGCGCGATTCGCAGGCCCGGGAAGCGTTGGAGAAGGCGGCGCAGGAAGAGACCGAGCACCTGGCATGGACTGAACGCAGGATCGAAGAGCTGGGCGGCAGAAAAAGCCTGCTCAATCCGCTGTGGTATGCGGGCTCGTTTGCGCTCGGCGCCGCGTCAGGGCTGCTGGGTGACCGCTGGAACCTCGGGTTTCTTGCGGAAACGGAACGCCAGGTGGTCGAACATCTCGAAGGGCATCTGCAAAAGCTGCCTGCCGAAGATCAGAAAAGCCGCGCGATCCTCGAACAGATGAAAGACGATGAAGCACGACACGCAACAAGCGCGCTCAAGCACGGTGCAGTCGAGATGCCGGAACCGGCCAAACGCGTAATGCGGCTCGCCTCCGGGGTGATGACCCGCACCGCGTTCTGGATCTAGAAAATAGCCGCCAAGCCTGTCCTGAGCTTGTCGAAGGGGCGCCAAGAAATTCGAGGATCGAGCGGCTCAACGTCGTGCTGTGCGGCGGGCCCGCACGATGGCAAAGGATGGCGCACCGCTTCTGGCCCGTCCGCACCAGCTACAAGTTCAGGACTCCTGACATGGGCGCAAGAATCTATGCAACCTCAGGTGCCTCGTAGACCAGCGTCAAGTCCGTGCCCGGATAGCGAACCTCGAG
>Ga0156176_1243_pt1 | contig 12652 bp, 14 predicted proteins | sample RifCSPlowO2_12_FD_107829 | JGI IMG/M metagenome (GOLD analysis project Ga0156176, IMG submission 107829) | Betaproteobacteria bacterium RIFCSPLOWO2_12_FULL_62_58
CGGCGAACAGAGCTGCGTGCAGCGCGAGGCTCAGAAAAAGGGCCGCCAGCAACACCCGTAAGGAGCGCTGCCGATGGCCCGGCGCAGTCTCGCCAGTCGATTCAGGAATGTCGGATGAACGTGCCATGGCCCAACGGGCGCTCGAGGGATCGCGCGGCTTTGGTCCGCGCTGTTGTGAAGGCGCGCGAGCCTGCTACCTTAGCACACGGGACCTTGCCAGCGAATTTTTCGGCGCCTCAACTCGCAGGGTGTTCAGGCACGGACCGGACCGCGCGCGCAGGTACGCTAGACTGACCGTCGCGAGATTCACGACTGCCCTCCCAGCGGGTAGTGATTGGAGATGCGCTGTCTGTCCTGCGGCAGGCTGGCGAGATACTGCGCGAGCAACAGGTTATTCATGACCGTGAGGCTTGCCACCAGATGCAGCCGTTGCAGCACGATGCCGATGTGGCGCCCGCGAAAGCGGTCGAGCCCGGCGGGCGAGAGCGCCCCGATATCCTGCCCCGCGACCGTCACCGTTCCAGCCGCCGGCCGCAGGATGCCGGCGAGAATATGCAAGAGCGTCGTCTTGCCGCTGCCCGACGGCCCCACCACGAGCCAGTGCGCGCCGCTGCCGGCTTCCCAAGCTGGGACGTTCAGCACTTCGGTGCTGTCGTAAGCATGCCTCAAGTCTCGCAGCACGAACACGAGTCACCCCCGTCATGATACCCACCTGCCACGCAAACAATTTTGCCGGTTCGCGCGGCCGGGCGTTCATTATCCGCTCTTCCCGCTCTCACGCGTCCTAATGCAGAAGCGACTCCGCTGTCCCGATGGTGGCAATTCCGACCGCCACCAGCCCAAGCTGCCACCCGATCTCGCGGGCGCTGTTCTGCCGATGCATGTCGGGAATAAGATCCGCAACCGCGATGTAGATGAAGCAGGACGCGGCAAGCAGCAGCGCATATTGCACCATGGCCTGTGCCCCCTCAAGCATGAAGTAACCGATTATGCCGCCCGCTACCGACGCCAGACTAGAAGCCAGATTAAGCAGCAATGCCCGCCCCCTGCCGTACCCTGCTTTGAGCAGCACTGTGAAATCTCCCACTTCCTGTGGAATCTCATGCGCCATGATCGCCAGCGTGGTAGCAATGCCCAGCTTGAAATCGGTGAGAAACGCCGCAGCGATCAATACCCCATCGACGAAGTTGTGAAACGCGTCGCCCACCAGGATCAGCATCCCCGAAGGTTGGCGCGTCCCGAGGTCCCCGTGTTCATGGCCATGACGCCATAGCGCCGCCTTTTCCAGGACGAAGAATGCCAATATGCCGGCTAACACGATACTGAACGACATTTTCGCATCTACCGATTTCTCGAATGCCTCCGGCAGCAAACTGAGGAACGCCACTCCGAGCAGAACGCCCACGGAATAGCTCACCATGCGCGGCACCCAGGCCGACAGCAGTGAGTAGGTGACCGCGGCCGCCAGCAGCAAGCTCACCGCGCCGCCGGCGAGCCCGGCGCCGATGATCCAGAATAGCGTTGCGTCCAAGGCGCGTTACCTGATGCAAATCAGTTGCATTAATAATGCCTCGTCTACGGAATCGCCGTTTGCGTAACGCAGGTCAATGCCGGTGTTGTGCGTAGCGCCGCGGCCTGCGCTGTGCCGCCCGCGCCGGCACGCAGCCTGCGCACAGCCCCTTTACCGTCAACTCAATCTCCTGCGAGCGGTAACCGGATGGCAGCGGGATGCCGCGCCGCGCCGCTACCTTATCCAGGCAGATGATCTCGCCGCAGTGGTTGCACTTGAAGTGCGCGTGGTGCTGCGTGTGCTTTTGCTCGGCTGCGTTAAAGCGCCATACCCGGTCGCTACCCGGAACCCTGTGGGCCAATCCCCGGACGGTGAGCCATTCAAGCACGCGATAGATCGTCACGCGGTCTATGCGAAGGGTGCGATTCACCTGCCGCTCGACCTCGTGGTGCGTGAGCGCGCGCCGCGCTGCGAGTAGTACGGCGAGCACTCCCACGCGCGGGCGGGTCACTCGCGCACTGGTGCTCTCCACCATCTCTTCCGCACGATCTAGAAACGCTTGCGTCATGTACTCACCCCGGCGCCATTAAACCACGGGGCGGGCCTTTGTGCAATCCGGTTGCATTAAGGGGGTGCTATACTGGCCCGGCATGAAATCGTTGCTGCTCGCGCTGATCGATGCCTACCGACTGCTCCTGAGCCCGTTCTTCGGCGCCCGGTGCCGCTTCTATCCGACGTGCTCGAGCTACGCGCGCGAGGCAATCGAAGTGCACGGGTCGCTGCGCGGCTCCTGGCTCGCCGCAAAACGCATCCTCAAATGCCATCCCTGGCATCCCGGCGGCGTCGATCCGGTTCCCCCGGCACCAACGATGAACGCGGAACGATGAACGCGGAACGGAAAACCGGGACTGATAGCCGCTAAACCGTTCATCATTCATCGCTCATCATTCATCGTTATCCTGCCACGCGGCACAGCAATCCTTTCAGATAATCCCCTTCCGGGAAATTGAGTGCGACGGGATGATCGCTGCCCGGGCCCAGCCGTTCGATAATCTGCGCTTGGACGCCCGCGTCAAGCGCAGATCCGGCGACGATTTTCTGGAACAGATCGGTCGCGACGCCCCCCGAGCACGAAAACGTCATCAGCACCCCGCCCGGCCGCAGCAGCTTGAACGCGAGCAGGTTGATGTCCTTGTAGGCGCGCGCGGCCTTCCCCGCGTGCGCGGCGGTCGGTGCAAACTTGGGGGGGTCGAGCACGATGAGATCGAAGTCGCGGCGCTGGTCGCGAAAGCTACGCAGCGCCTGGAACACGTCGGCCTCGAGCCACTGCGCCGCCGGCAAACGGTTCAGCTCGGCGTTGGTGCGCGCGAGCCCGAGCGCATCCGACGAGCTGTCGACAGCAGTGACCGATCTCGCGCCGCCGGCGAGCGCGTTGACGGTGAAGCCGCCGCTGTAGCAGAAACAGTCGAGGACGTCGCGTCCGCGCGCCAGCGCGCGCAGGCGCAGGCGGTTGTCGCGCTGGTCGAGATAGAAGCCGGTCTTGTGCCCGTGCTCGAGATCGACCACGAACTCGAGTCCGTGCTCGCGAATGGCGAGCCGCTCCGGCAACGGGGTGCCGTGCAGTAACCCGCTGCGCAACGGGAGGCCCTCGAGCTCGCGCACCTCGGCGTCCGACCGCTCCCACACCCGCCCCATACCGGGCAAGCCCTGCAATGCCTCGGCGATATCTTCGCGCCAGCGCTCGGCCCCCGCGCTCGTGAACTGGACCACCACTGTATCGCCGTAGCGGTCGGCGACGATGCCAGGCAGGCCGTCGGACTCCCCGTGCACCAGGCGCACCGCGTCCGTGCTCCCGCCCTCCAGCAGCGCCGAGCGCATGTTTAACGCCTGCGCAATCCGCTCGCGGAAAAAATCGCCGTCGATCGCGCGTTCGCGCCAATCCCAGACACGGGCGCGGATCTGCGAGTGCGGGCTGTAGGCCGCAACGGCGAGAAACTCGCCGGCACTCGACCGCACCTCTACCGTGTCGCCCACCGCGGGATCGCCTTCCACGCGCGCCACAGCGCCGGAGAATATCCACGGGTGACGGCGCTTGAGCGACTTCTCCCGCCCGGGCTTGAGGATAAGCTTATGCATTTTGAGACCGCCCAGCCCCCATCCCATGCCCTTCCCCCGCAAGCGAGGGAAGGGAATCTCGAGCCTCCCCTCTCCACGCGGGGAGAGGGGTCGGGGGTGAGGGCCGAACGCCGCTAGACGCAGATAACGGCAGAAGCAAGACCGCCAAGGCCACCAGGAAAATCCGAGAAGCGATGGAACGGCAGATTAATGCAGATAATCCCAAAGCTGAACTACCAAGGGCTTAGGACGCGGCTCACGGCGCCTGCATCCAGTCGTAGACTGCAGCAGGAACCGCGATCAGGGCGCCGAGGGCCCACAGGAGCCAAACGGCGCGGACCACCTGCCACTCATGCTCGCGAAGAAAACGCACGAGCGCGTGTTCCGCATTTCCGATCCGCTCCTGCCCGGCGATAAAGAATCGAATAACCACCGGCGGCACGCTGATGATGAAGCCGAGGAACGCCAGCCCCATGCACCCCCACACGACGACGAGATAGGGTAGCGGCGGCTCAACGACCTGTTCGAGCATGCCGCCGACCCCGCCCAGCACGACCAGGATAAGAAAGCTGCCAAAGCACAAGACACGCCACGGTCGCGGCCCCACGGGAAGCTTCCGGCCGAGGAAGATCTGTGTGCGTTTATCGGCGTTCATCTGCGGTTCGATTGTTGTCCTGTTTTTCCTGGCGTCCCCTCGACAAGCTCAGGACGGGCTTGGCGGTTAATTCTGTTTCTTGCTTTTCCTTCGCGTCTCAGCTTTTTCTCTTCGCCCGCGGATGCGCGGCATCGTAGACCTTCGCCAGATGCTGGAAATCGAGCTGCGTATACACCTGCGTCGTCGAGATGCTGGCATGGCCGAGCATGTCCTGCACCGCGCGCAAGTCCCCGCTCGACTGCAGTACATGGGAGGCGAACGAGTGGCGCAGCGCGTGCGGATGAACCCGGCTGCCGAGTCCTTGCTTCACCGCCCACTGCTTGAGCCGAAGCTGCACCGCACGCGGGCCCAGGCGCGTGCCGTTCAGGCTTACAAACAGCGCATCGTCCTGCAAACCGGCGATCCGGCTGCGCTCGGCGAGCCATGCCTGAAGCGCCGTGAGCGCGTGGCTGCCGACCGGCACGATGCGCGTCTTCGACCCCTTGCCGGTCACGCGCACGGTGGCGTCGCCGAAATTAATATCCATCGGCTTAAGCCCCGTGAGTTCGGACAGCCGCAGGCCGGAGGAGTAGAAAAGCTCGAGGATCGCCTTGTCGCGCACGGCCAGCGGCCCTTCGCCGCGGATGTCCATCAATCGCCCCGCTTCATCGGGGGACAACGCGTGCGGCAGTTTTTTCGCCGCCCTGGGGGCGCGGATTCCGAGGCAGGGATTCTGGCCGAACCCATGGTCGCGCGAGAGATACTTGAAAAAGCCGCGCCACGCCGACAGCATGCGCGCCAGCGATCTGCCATCCAGGCCGCGCGCGTGCAGTTGCGCGATGAAACGCCGTATCTGGTGTACCTGGAGGCGGTCGAGGGGTGTGCTGCCCGCGAGCCCGATCAGCGCATCGATGTCACGCTTGTAGTTGCTCCCGGTGTGGGCGCTCAGCCGCCGCTCGTTGGCGAGGTGGGCAAGGTAATGACGCAGAAATTCCTGCGCCGTCGCGGCTTGCATGTCGCGGGCCTGTTGGGCCTCACGCCTCACGCCTCGCGCCTCACGCATTCAGGTGCCACGCCAGGGCCGCCGCAATGAGCTCGCCGAGGCGCTTCAGGTAGAGCGTGCCCATCTCCGGGTAGAAGCGCTGCGGGTCCTCGCTGGCGAGCGCGAGCAACCCGAACACCTCGCCAGCGCGCAGCGGCACGTAGGAGAACGAGCGCAAATGCGGCGCCGCTTCGCCGAACAGGGTTGCGGTGTCGACCATCGCATGCGCGCAGCAGTAAGGGTGGGTCAGGCTTGCCGCGAAGTCGCGCACCGCGCCGCTGACGGGAGAGAATTCCGGCAGATCGGCCCGTCCGTCAGTGCGCCACGCCCGCAGCACCACGTGCGGCACGGCGAAATCCTCGCGCAGGTTGAGATAGACCGAGCTCAGCACAGCGCTGAGATCGCGCGCAGCGAGCAGCGCCAGCGTAAGCCGGTGCGTTTTTTCTCCGATGGCGTCGTTTTCCTCGCCGAACTGGATGATTTCGCGCAGCTTGGCCTCGAGCTGCTTGCTTTTCTCGCGCAGGGTGAGGATCTGGCGTTCGCTGATCGAGATCGTGCGCCCGCCGTGCGGGTGCGGAATGAAGATTTCGGCCAGCGCGTCGGCGTACTGTTCGAAGAATTCGGGGTGCTGCTGCAGATAACTTGCCACGTCTTCCGGTTTCATTTTTCTCCCTGCGTTACAAACTGAGTTCGCCTTCGAATACGGTGACCGCCGGGCCGGTCATCATCACCGGCCTGCCTTCCCCTGCCCATGATATACCGAGGTCCCCGCCGCGCGTCGTGACCGTGACACGCGCATCGAGCAGGCCGCGGGCGATGCCCGCAACTGCGGCCGCGCACGCGCCGGTGCCGCAGGCGAGCGTCTCCCCCGCTCCGCGCTCGTAGACGCGCAGCCGGATGTGACCGCGATTGACGATCTGCATATAGCCGGCGTTCACCCGTTGCGGGAAACGCGGGTGCTTCTCTATCAGGGCGCCTTGGCTTGCCACGGGCGCAACATCGAGGTCGCCGACGACCTGCACCGCATGGGGATTACCTATGGATAGGACACTGATTTCAATGGTTTCCCCGTCGACTTCCAGCGCGTAGGTGAGCGCTTGCTTCGAGACATCGAACGGGATAAGTGGCGGGGCGAATACCGGAACGCCCATGTCCACGGTCACCCGGCCGTCGGGTTCGAGTCTGGGCACGATGACGCCGCTCAGCGTGCCGACGCGGATCTCCGTTTTCGTGGTTAAACCCCTGTCATGCACGTAGCGCACGAAACACCGCGCCCCGTTCCCGCACTGCTCGACCTCGGTGCCGTCGGCGTTGAAGATGCGATAGTAGAAATCGGTACCAAGCTCACGCGGCGGCTCGACTTGGAGAATCTGGTCGCAGCCAATGCCGAAATGGCGGTCGGCGATGAAGCGCAGTTGTTCAGAGGACAGACTGAGTGGGCGGGTTGATGCATCAAGAACGACAAAGTCGTTGCCCAGCCCGTGCATTTTAGTGAACGTTAGCTGCATTTAGGCGCAATATACCTCGAAATCGCGGTAGATACAGCGGTCCATCACCACCGTCATCCCCGCTTCCCGGGCGCGCCTTGCGGCCGGTTCGTTAACGATACCCTCCTGAATCCAAAGGGCTTTCAATCCGAGGGCCAGACATTCGTCAACAACGGCGTCAATGAACTCGGAGCGACGGAATACGTTGACCAAGTCGATCGGGATCGGAACGTCGGCCAATCGGGGATAAGCTTTCTGCCCGAGCACCTCCTTGACCGCAGGGTGCACGGGAATGACGTTGAACCCGAACCCTTGCATCGCCCGTGCGACGCCATGGCTCGGCCGCGCGGGGTTCGGCGACAGGCCGACCACGGCGATGTTCTTCACGCGCTTCAAGAGCGCGCAGCGCGCCCGCGCATCGGGATTTTCGAACATTCCAGAATCCGTCACCGTTCACTGTTCACCGATCACCTCTTTCTTCATCGGCGCTTTCGAGCGCCTTCACCATGATGTAGTCGTCCATCACGAAACCGCCGCCGATATCCTTCATTGCGGCCTCGCTCACCTGGAAGCCGTGCTTGCGGTAAGCGGAAATCGCAATTCGGTTGTTCTTGTTCACCGCCAGCGTGAGCCGCGAGCAGCCCTGCACGCGCGCGCGCTTGCACGCGTGCGCGATCAGCATGCCGCCATACCCCTCGCGCTGGTGATCCTGATGCACATACAGCTTGTCAAGCTTCATCTCGCCCGGTTGCGCGGTCAAGAAATATGAGGCGAACCCGGTGATCGCATCGCCCACGAGCAATTTGTCCCACCAAAGATCGTGACGCCGCAATTCGGCACGAATGACCCGCGGATCGTAGCGCTGCTTCAACATGTATTCTATCTGGGCAGCACTGATGATGTCTGCGTAGTGCCGGCGCCAGATCTCGCCAGCAAGCCCGGCGATGAACTCCACGTCGTGCGGGTCGACGGGGAGGATTTTTGCGCTCGCGGGTGCCGATTCGCCCGAGCAGGCTTGTTGGCTGTTATCCGCGTTCATGGACGCTCCAGCAGCCTGTCGGACTTGGTATCCGACAGGCTGCTAACAGCAAAACCGCCTGCGGTTTTTGAATGTACCCCGGATTAACAACCGCTCGTGCCCTCCCAAAAGCACGCGAGCAGGCCAGAAATGAGGTTTTCACTGGCTTTTCCTCCCGTATTCGCGCAGGCGGTTTTGCATTAGGAGTTTGTCGGGTCTAAGTCCGACGAACTCCTAGTAAGACGTGCCCGTCGTCGTGTCGGTGATCGAGGGCGCATCGGCGTCATTGGAACTAGCGCTACTGCCGTCGGTTCCCTGCGGCGCGCTTGCGCCCAGGGTTTCGCTGGCTAAGGCGGCGAGCGTCGCACCCACAGCCGCGCCCCCGATTATCCGCCCCGCTTGATCGACACCCCGCGCGCCACCGGCAGCGCTATCCCAACCCCCGCCCGCGCCGCCGCCGCCGCTTTCCCCTCCCTTGCCCCGAAACTCATCGCGCTCGGAACCGGCACTCGAAGTTCGGCTATCATCCCTATGTTCGGTGTCACGCGTATCCTCACGGCTGTCGCGCAAGTCGCGTCGGCCACGCCGAACGACGTTGCGCAGCAGTTCTTCGAGTATGCTTGCTTCGTCGACCGGCGGCGGCAACGGCTTGAGCATATTCCCCGAAAGAGGCTGGGTCTCCGCGTGTTTCCCCCAGAACTGCCACCACGAGGGGGCGCGGAGCGATACCAGCTGCAGCGTCATATCCTCGCTCGCCTGTAGCCGTTCGACGATCGTGTCCAGCATCGTATTGGTCAGACGCAGTCCTCCTTGAGTACGACGCATACGCCCGTCGCTGCCGGTCGGTCCGCCGTAAACGAGTAGCGCGAGCCGCCCGAACGACTCGGCGTCGAGCGCCACTCCAGATTCGGGCTCGAAAAGCAACAGATGGCCGCCGTACTCGCCGGCGCGGTCGGGCGCCGTGGGCAGGCGACGCAGCATGCGGTAGTTACCGAGCGGCGGGTGTCCCCATAGTCGCAGCGGATCGCAGCCAGGGTTGCCCCGTTGCGCGGCAATGGCCGGCGTAGCCGAGGCAACAGCATGATCGGTAGCTATGGTCTTGAAACCATCGCGCAGCGTCGCGAGCGCAGTGCGTTCGCGCGCCTCCGCTACCTGCACCCGCAGTGTAAGCATAGCCCCCCCCTTTCAAGCGCACCTGAACAGATTACGATATGCGGTAACCATCCGCTTCATTGAAAAACGCCGAACAACGTGGCGCCGCCCGGCCTCCGACAGGCACCGGGCCCACGCCGGGTCGCCGATCACTCGTGCCAGCGCCGCGGCGATTTCGCACGGGTCACACCCCGGGAGCAACAGGCCGGTGCGTCCGTCGATCACCAGTTCGCGCGTGCCGCCGGAGTCGTTGGCGATCACCGGCAAGCCGGCGGCGAGCGCTTCCAGCACCGCGTTCGGGCAACCCTGGCGCTCGCCCAGCACCAGGGCCACGCTAAACCCGGCAAGCCGCTCAGGGGCGTCGGACACCGCACCGTGCAGAAACACACGCGTCCCGAGATCGGGTCCGATCGCATTGAGCAGGTCCTGCGCATATGCGGCGTAGCGCTGCTCGGCCCTGCCAAGCAGGTGCAATTCGGCGTGCGGATACTCGCGCCACAGCACGCGCATCGCCGCGACAGCCTCGATCAGAAACTTGCTCGGCGCGATGCGGCCGCTCACCACGATGCGCGGCACCGCTGCGGCGGCCCGCATTGGCGCGCAGCCCTGGCCGGCAACACCGTTCGGTATCACCGACACCTTGCCAGTTGCCGCCGGCGGGGCCGCGCCGCAGTATTTCAGTACCAGACGATCGAGGCGCGCGTAGTACTCGTCCTCCGAGAACGCAATCCACTCCTGAAAGGCCCTCGTCGCTCGCATTTCCTCGAAGCTGTAGCCTCCAGGCGAGACATCAACGAGCCGCACCTCCGTAACGCCGAGGACTTTGGCGAGCACGAGCTTCACCTTGGCATCAACGTTCCAGAAACAGACCGTGCCGAAGCGGCCGGCCACAATGCGCCGCAAAATCGCTTCGGCGTGATCGAAGCAGTCGCGCGAGGCGGCGCTTCGATACACCCGCAGCTCCGCCTGCTCCAGTTTGTGGCTGAAATGGGCGCTCGAGGAATTGCCGCAAACGGCGATCTCGAAACGCAACGATTCCTTCAGGGCAAGCGCAAGATTGACAAGCGAACGCTGCGCCCCGCCGGCATTGAGATTGGCGGTCACGAACAACACGTCAGCCCCTCGCTCAAGAGGCGGCAGCAGATGAAACAGCGTCCACAGCCGATGGCTGGGGAAGCCCCGCCAAGCGGGTAACGCAGGACGGCGCCGCAATGCGGTATCGACCGCGCAAGCCCAGGCAATATCCGACGCGGCGAAGGGTAGCAGCGCAAGTCCCGGCGCAGAGATTTCACCCTGTCCGCCGACGTCGCTCGCCACCACGGGCAACCCCGCGACAAGCGCTTCCAACGTCGCAATCGAGAGCCCCTCGTAGCGGCTGGTGTTAAGCAATAGGTCGAACGCGGGCAGACAGTCCGCCGCATTCGGCACAAAGCCCGGCAGGCGCACACGTTCTTCGATCCCGAGCCGCATCGCCTGTGTGAGCGCGGCGCGCCAGGCCAGCATGCCGTCGCGGCCGATCGGGCCGCCAAGGATGACGAGATACGCGTCGCGCCGCTCCACCAGCGCCGCAAGCACTCGCAATGCCCGCGGATAGGCCTTCTGCGGTTTCACGGCGCCGATCATCCCGATCACAAGGGCCTCCTGCGGCACTGCCCAGCACACACGCCATTCGCGCCGCGCATCCGGACGCGGCGTCGGCGTCCCGGGAATATGGTGAATGACAACGCTCGGCGTGCGGCACCCCGCCGCCTGCAGCTCCTTTGCGGCTGTCCTCGACACCGCAATCACGCAATGCGAATCCGAAAGTGCGTCCGCCGGCTCGATCCATCCGGCCGACGCGTTATGCAGCACCGGAACGGGGTACGCGCCGCCACGTGTCAGCGCTTGGCGCTCGGCTGCCGTGAGCATATGGCACAGCACCACGCGATTTCCGGCTGCGGCTATCGCTGCGCCAACCCCTTCAAGTTGCGGGATAAGGTCCTTGCTCCCGAGCCGTGTGACCTCCAGGCCGCGCGGCACGGGCCACTCTGGCTGCACATCACGCAGCACAACGATCCGCACGCGATACCGCTTCGCGCAACTTGCCGCCCAATCGAGCAGGATACGCTCAGCACCACCCAGCGCGAGGCTCCCGATCACGGCGCTCACGACCGCGCGTCCCAGCTCAATGAGCGCGGGCTCGCCCGGTGAGGCCTCAGGGGCGATCAACGTCGCGAGAGCTTCCCGTCGAACCAGCGCTGCAAAGGGGGTATCCGCGGCGTTCATCCGTTCACCAACCGTGTCAGGCCTCGCATCAGAGTTAGCCTGCCGCGAAGCGTTCATCACTCCGGTCAATAAATCTTCTCCTGCCCGGGCGGCCTCGTCTTGAAGCGCTTGTGGAGCCAAAAGTATTGCTCCGGCATTTCCAGCACGCGCTGCTCGATGAATTCGTTCATCCGCCGCACGTCGGCTTCGACATCGTCGGTTGGAAAGCCCGTCCACGCAGGGTAGAACGTGAGCACGTAGCCGTCGCTGCCCGGCAATTGTCGCGTCACCGCCGGCACGACTACGGCGCCGGCCAGGCGCGCGATGCGAGATAACCCAGTGATCGTCGCTGCCGGTACGCCGAAAAACGGTGCGAAGATCGAATCGCGGCTGCCGAAATCCATGTCGGGCAGGTAGTAGAACGGCAATCCCCCGCGCATCGCCTTGACCACCGGCCGGATGCCGTCCTGACGCGAGAACAGCACCGGCGTCACAAACCGGGTGCGGCCGCGCAGCAGCACGCGGTCAAACACGGGATCCTTCTGACGGCTGTATACCGATATGCCGCGCCATTCGGTGATGATGCGGGCGCCACCCATGTCGAGCCCGACGAAATGCGGCGCGAGCCAGATCACCGGACGGCCGGCCACCGCCTGCCAGTGCGCCAACCCATCGACACGCACCAGCCTTTGGATCCGCTCCTTGGACCCCCACCACAGGAGGCTGTGCTCGAGCAGGCTTCTGCCAAAAGCCCGGAAATGCGCTCGCGCAGTCTGTATACACTCGGCCTCGGTCCGTTGCGGAAAACACAGTTTCAGATTCGTAAGCGTAACCCGCCTGCGCTCCAGCGCGAACAGGTAGAGCAGCATGCCCAACGCCCGCCCGAGCGGCGCGAGGAGCCGCAATGGCAGGAAATGCAGCAGCCAGATGACGGCGAGGCCGAGGCGCGTCAGCATTGTTCGCAACGATGAATGATGAATGATGAATGATGAACAAAATCCGATGAGCTGTGCGTAACAAAATGCCCCGCGCTCCTCGTTCCGCACTCCTCGTATCGCTTTGAATGTTCCGCGTTCATCGTTCCGCGTTCATCGTTGGCTTTTCCGCTCCCTCCGGCACCTTGTACCGGTTGTAGCCCCACAAGTACTGCGCCGGGCAGCGCCGGATCAGCGCTTCGATCGTCCGGTTGAGGGCGACTTCGTCAAGATTCCCGGTCGGCACCGATTGGAAAAGAAGATGGTAGCCGCGCCCGTGCGGCAGTCGTTCGGCGAACACCATGACGACTGCGGCGCCCGACGCTTTCTGCAGGCGTCCGACCAGCGTCATGGTGTACGCCGGACGCCCGAAAAACTCGGCCCATGCGCCTTCACCCACGCCCGGCGCCTGGTCCGGCAACAAACCCACCGCCTCGCCGCGCTGCAGCGCCTTGTAGAACATGCGCACGCCCCTC
>Ga0156176_1235_pt1 | contig 12352 bp, 13 predicted proteins | sample RifCSPlowO2_12_FD_107829 | JGI IMG/M metagenome (GOLD analysis project Ga0156176, IMG submission 107829) | Betaproteobacteria bacterium RIFCSPLOWO2_12_FULL_62_58
CGGGTTTGATCTCCCGCACCACAAAGTCCCGCACCGTCTCGCGAATCTCCAACTGTTCAGCGGTGAGATGAAGATCGTACATATTGTCAGCGTCCCTGAGTTATGGTCAATTATTAAGTCATACGAAAGCTTCGCCGAGTTTATGCCAAGGATAGTACCCGAAACAAACCCAGCAACACTCTTGGAGTGTTTCAGGATCACGTTCACGCTCCCATCAAGTAGCCACTTGCGTCGCTCTTGTTCGGATCGACAGGAGTCTCTCACAGAGCAAGCTTCTAACAGCCCAGCGCGGCAAATCTTTCGCCGTTGACCTTATCTTCTCTGCGATGCGACAAGTTTCATGCTTAAATTCAAATACACGAAGAGACAGCGTGAGTTATTGATCTAGGTCAAATTGTTGTCTTGTGGGGCGGCTTCAACCTGGATGTGCGAGTATAAAACGCCCAGTGCATCAGATGAGAAAAGCCACGAGGAACGTGTCGGCAGTCCTGAGTGCGGCGGTGCTCGCGCTGCTACCTGTCCCACCCCTATCGGCTCAAGGCTAGCCGTCAGGCGCCGCCCGCGTCACGCGCTCCGCGCCGATCATGCCCGCCGCCCCCGGATGGTTCTCGAGATTATGGAACTCTTTGACGCCGAGTCATGGGGCCAGCGAAAGTAACCACCCCGTCAGCTTCGCTGCCACCCCTCCTTATCGAAGGAGGGGAGAACCACCCCGTCAGCTTCGCTGCCACCCCTCCTTATCGAAGGAGGGGAGAACCACCCCGTCAGCTTCGCTGCCACCCCTCCTTATCGAAGGCGACTATATACTTGACAAAGGCGGGAACATGAACCAGCATTTGGCCGACAGGCCGGTATCCGATAAGCGCGGCTACTTCGCGCGCTTCTTCGGCTTCGCTTTCGGCGTAAACGGGGCTGGCGGGCTGCTCAACATTGCCCGCAATAGGTCATCCGTTCGCCGTAGCGCTTCATCTCGTGGCAACAATTCAAGCGACCTAGCTTCGGCTGCTTGTTGCGCTGCTGATCGTTTGCGCTTGGTCATGTCGGGGAGTGTACGCCGTGGCTGAGAACAAATCAATCAATCTTCCCTTGGCTTCTGAGGATACCGCAGGCTTCCAAGGACATCTTCAGGAACTCATCCTTGCCTACGTTCAATATCGTGGCCGAATAATCTCTTGGGGTACTCGCCTTGAGGGTAGCAACGACCTTCGCACTGATGTATTCCGGTTTGGTGAACGCCATGTAGATGCTAAAAATGTTTTGGACATCTGACGTGCGCTCCCCGAGGTCTCGCAGCGTCTGTATGCCACACAACATAAACATCAGATTACCGAGCGGCACAAACTCTGTGATCCCGTCAGGGTTACGGTCCGCATGTTTGAAAAACATGAAATCTTTCCGTAACCAGTCTCTGACAGTGGCTCTATGTTCATCCTTGATGAACTCACCGTCAAAAATTAAGTCTTTGCGCTCCTTGTGTTTATTGATGTCATGGATGATCTGGTACGCCGCTCCCACCAAAGTATGAATAGAAACCGGGTCCCCATCTGCAAACCATAAACGAATCGCGCTATCGAGTTGCCTTTTTGCGGCGTCCATTTTTGAAACCGAGAACTTCTTTGCTTCGTTCTCGTTCATTGGGTGCGCCCCCTTTAGCGATCAGAGGCGCGATACATCAAGCGCTTACCACTGATGCCCTTCAGCAACGCTTGCGTGCGTTCTGCGTCGTTGTATCCGGCCTTCGTCCATTTGCCGTCTACCTTAACGCGCGTTTCGCGATGGTTGTAGCGGAAATCAAACTCTGTGGTGTAGCGCTCTAGGTGGTGAGAACTCACATGCTGGTACACGCCATACATCCCGCGCTTGAAGATCGAAAAGAAGCCCTCGACCGTGTTGGTGTGGACGTTGCCGCGCACGTATTCCCCGGCGCTATGATTCACCACGTCATGGCCGGCAAATTCCTTGTTCATGTTGCGGTATTGGCCTGCGTCATCAGTCATAAGGTGCGCGTTTGGTGCCGCATTCTCTTTGAGTTTAGGCTTGAGCGTGTTGGCGGTTACGTCGGCAACGTGGAAAGAGCGAACGTTTCCCTTGCGCTCGACAAGCGAAAAGATGGCTTCCTTGTGGGCATAGCCACGGCGCTTCTTCATGCCGGGTTTCCTGCCGATAAAGGTTTCATCGGCTTCGATCGTGCCGCTACCACCGCCAAGCAGGCCGCCACCGTTAGGCTTCATTGCTTCGCGCAAGCGGTGCGTCATGAACCAAGCCGTTTTATAGGTCACGCCGAGCATACGTTCTACCTGCTTGCTGCTGACGCCCTTCTTGCTGGACGCTATGAGGGTAGCGGCAAACAGCCACTTATCGAGCGTGACCTTGCTATGCTCAAATACTGTCCCTACCGTTACCGTAAACTGGTCGCGGCAGTGGCCACAGTCGTATACGCCGGGACGGTGTGCGTTGCCGTTAAGCTTGCTCATTCGATCCATCGCGCCGCAGTGCGGGCATACCGGGCCTTTGGGCCAGCGCACGGATTCAAGGTGCTGGCGGGCTATCTCGGGATCGTGGAAGCGTGGTTCGTCAAAGAAGTATTCAGTCATGATGTTTCTCCGATGTATGGCTGAAGTATGAAGGAAAGGAATGTCTTTGTCAAGTATATATTCGCCTTATCGAAGGAGGGGAGAACCACCCCGTCAGCTTCGCTGCCACCCCTCCTTGTCGAAGGAGGGGAGAACCACCCCGTCAGCTTTGCTGCCACCCCTCCTTGTCGAAGGAGGGGAGAACCACCTCCTCTATTTGGGGAAGCGGATTTTTCTTCCCGTGGTTCTATCCAGAGGATGGACATCGCGCAGCAGCCGCTCATCAAAGCTCAGGGGCGTGATGATGTCCGGCTCTTTTTCGCCGACGAATACCTGATTCTCCAGCCGGATGCCGCCCACGCCCGGTTTTCCCGCATACGGTTCGATGCTGAAGAGCATGCCCGGCTGCAGGGGGACGATGGCGTCCGGCGTGAGATTGGCGACCCACGGCGGCTCCCACGGGTTGACTCCCGCGCCGTGCCCACCCGAGAGATCATCGGAATTGGGATTGGTCTTGGGATTATTCAAGTGCTTGCCGATGTCGCCATTCGTCTTTCCCACCACCGCTTCCGCGCAGGCGTTGAACAGCGTGTTGTAACACTCTTGATGGAGATCGATCTGCTCCGGGGTCGGCCGGACATTCCCGCAGAGGAAGGTTCGCGTAAAGTCTCCCCAGTAGCCGTTGTAGCAGGCGCCGATATCGACGATGACCAGATCGCCTTCGCGGATCACCCGGTCGGACGTGAATCTTCGATAGGGAGCGGTATACGGACCGGAACAGACGATGTTGGCGCATTGGGTCCATTCGCTGCCGAGCTCGGTGAATTTTTGCCAGGCAACGGCCAGCAGCTCGCATTCCTTCACGCCCGGCTTCAGATCGTCCAGAAGCGCCTGGAAACCGGCCTCGGTAATCATGGTGACGATCTTCTGGCATTCGATCTCATCCTTGGTCTTGATCACCTTCGCCTGGGACAGGACCTCTTTCCCATCCACAAACTGGGCTTTGGGAAAACACTTGGGCAGCCACTGGGAAAGGCCGAAGGACAACAGGTCCACGCCGATCTTGCCTTCGGCGAGCTTTCCGATTTTTCCTTTGATCTCTTCGGCCCATTTCCTGGTGCCGCCTTCCGTCCGGATGAAGGGGCGTCCGAGAATGTTATCGGGATGAAGCCAGGGCATGCGCTGCCGGGCGTGGACGATGTCCAGCGTGCACAGGATGGGATCTCCCCCCCTGGGCAATACCGCAGCGGCCAGGCCGAGGATGGTCACCGGTCCGAGGTGAGAGCGAAAGCCGGTCAGGTACCGCACATCTTCGAGGGCGAAGACAAACAGGGCGTCGAGTCCTGATTTTTCCATGGCCGCTTGAGCTTTCTGCAGCCGCTCCCGGCGCATCCGGTCGAAATTGACCCGTTCCTCCCAATCAACGCCCATCAATCCGAATTCCGACATTCTTTCTCCTTTTCTCCCGAGTCTATCGGGGTTTTGTTGGAACGCGGCAGCAGGGTCACGTCCTCTGCTCCTTTGCCGCCGATGACCTGCGAATAAATCTTTTCAAACTCTTCTTTGAGCCCGCACATATTACACTGCGAATTTGAGCCCGCGTAGCGCAATGGCGTTTGATATAGATCAAACTTCCCCATCATTGGCCTCCGGTAGCATAATTAGCCACCGTCGCCGCCAGCATCCGAAAAGTACAAGCTCACATAGCGAGAGGAGGACAATGAAACAGACCATCCAATGCATCATGGCCGCCGTTTGCCTTTTGGCGGCCGCGCAGGCTCAGTCCGCCGACAATTACCCGACGCGCCCCATACGCATGATCGTGCCTTTCGCGCCAGGCGGCGCATCGGACTTCGTCGCGCGCATCATCCAGCCGAAGTTGAGCGAGGAGCTCGGCCAGCAGGTGGTCGCCGACAACCGCGCCGGCGCGGCCGGCAACATCGGAGTCGAGCTCGCTGCGCGCTCCGCCCCCGACGGCTACACCGTCCTGCTCGGAAACGTCGGCACCATGGCGATCAACCCGAGCGTGTTCCCGAAATTCCCGATCAAGCCGCTGCGCGATCTCACCGGCGTCACCCTCATCGTTGACCTCCCGGGCGCCATGGGCGTGCACCCTTCGATACCGGCGGCGACGGTGAAGGAGTTCATAGAATACGCCAAGGCGCGCCCCGGGCAGCTCAGCTACGGCTCGACGGGCGCGAGCAGCGCGCAGCGCCTCGCCTTCGAGTTCTTCATGAGCAAGGCGGGGATCAAGCTCCTGCACGTTCCCTACAAGGGCGGTGCCGGGCCGGCGACCACGGCGGTGCTCGCCGGCGAAGTCGCCGCGACCATGGTCACCACCGCGTCGTTCGTTCCGCACGTGAAGTCGGGCAGGATCAAGGTGCTGGCGGTGATCGCGCCCAAGCGCGTCTCGGCGCTGCCGGACGTTCCGACCATGGTCGAGTCGGGCTTTCCCGAGTTGACGCTCGGTTCCTGGCAGGGCGTGTTCGTTCCTGCGGGCACACCGCGGCCGATCGTGAAAAGGCTGTATACCGCCGTCACCCGGACCATGGAGGACGCGGAAGTGCTCAAGCGGCTCGGGACCGCCAGCGCGCAAGTGACCATCAGCAAGTCACCCGAGGAATTCGCCGTGTTCCTCAAGAACCAGAACGAATTCTGGGCGAAGATCGCGAAGGACGTCGGCGCGTCAGCGGAGCAGCAGTGAACGCGTGAATGGGTGAAATCCGCGGCTCACGAATCGCCAGTCACGCTTCCAAAATGACAAAAAAGAAATACCGCTTTTTGTTGATCCAGGCGTTCCATCTGCCCAAGACGTCACCGTACCTGCACCGGCCGGTCGAGGGGCCCAAGGAAACACGGCTGATGAATTACGATGCCGTGAAGCCCCTGCTCGCGGACGTGGAATGGGATCTTCATCCCGGCCCCGTGGCGCCTTATGGCGACTGGCCCGTGGAAACGCGGGAGGAGTTCTGCCTGGTGGCGGCCGGACGGCTGCCGATCGTGCGCGAAGCCTGCGAAAGCGGCAAGTATAACGGCATCGTCCTGCTGGGCGGGGGAGAGCCCGGTTTTCCGGAGGCGAGGGAGATCGCGCGTCAATTTGGCATCCCAGTGACGGCCTGCGCGTTTTCCCAGATGCACATCGCCTCGATGCTCGGCAACAAGTTCAGCGTGATCGACCTCGCCGAAAACCACAACATGTACTACTACGATCTGGTAGTCCGCCACCACTTCACGGAGCGCTGCGCCTCGATCCGGAACATCAACTGTCCGCTTCCGCGCCCGCCGCAAACCGGAGAGTCCGCCGTCCATCTGGAGAAAAACAAGGCCCTGCGCGGAGAAAAGTCCGAAACGGTGGAAGCCGCATTACGCGAGGCGGTGGCGGCGATCGAGGAGGACGGCGCCGAGGTCGTCACCTTTGGCTGCTCCGCCATTTTCTGGATGCAGCCGATACTGCAGCAGCGGCTCAGCGAGCTGGGATGGGAGATCCCGGTGTTGGAAGGCTACAGTTGTGCGATCACGTTGGCGAAGACCATGGTCAGCCTGGGAGTGGATGCCAGCGGGCTGACGTTCCCGAGCGATCGCCCGAAAAAATGGCGCAGGAAGAAGGTCTTCTAGCAGCCTGTCGGACTTAACAATCCGTACAGGCTGCGCGCCTCCGATTATTTCACCGGGGGCCAAATCCGCTGGGCGACAATGGGGGACTCGGGGGCGTGGGTCAGCTTCGGAATGAACCTCTCGGTCCAGGCCAGCATCTCGGGATACAGATTCCTGAGGGTGGGCAGATGCTCAGCTCGTGATTCCAGCGAGGTGAATTCATACAGAACAAGATGCTTTGCCCACCCCGAAATCGAAACCAGCTTCCGTACTCCGACGCACCCGGGCAATGCGCTCAATGCCGACATGCGCCAATCGGCGTACCAGGAGAGCAATTCGTCCTCCACCTCGCAGGAGCCGACATTAAAACTGCCGAGTTGAATGCATGGACCGGGCGTCAAGCTGCCGCCGCGGGATTTTGCTCCGGGGCCATCCACGCGCGCTTCTTCGGTCGTAATACAGACGCGTTCGCCGATTCTCATCGACAGCATCTTCTTGTCCGCTTCGGACAACTCCGCGTGCAGCTTGCCCGGACCTGCCTTGATGAACGCGTTTACGCCCTTGGAAAATGCGTGCGCCGTTTCGGCGCCGAAAATCAACACGTAATCGTTCCCGGTTGGAACCGAGCGATCGTTCGTATGGCGTATGTGGGGCAAGGGCGGCATCTTGGTAGACGCATAATGTGCCGCCCACAGAACCCCTGGTTTCCCGAGTATCCCCGGAATGTACGTGCCATACAGCCAGGAAAGATAGGCGTCCCGTCCCGCGTCCGCCAGGTTGTACCAGCTGATCCAAAGCCCTTTGTCCAAGATCGTCTTCCCCTTTCGAAATTACCGCTTTCAGATCCGGCTATCGGTCACCGGCTCGAAATGCTCGGCGAATGGCGGCTCCACCCAAAACTCGCCGAGCAGCTTGCGAAACTCGTCTCTCCTCGGCGATTGCCGGAAGTTGACCATGTGCGCCTCGATGCTTTCCCAGCGAATCAGATAGAAATACTTGCCCCTGGTTTCGACACAGCGTTGCAGTTCGTGCGAGATGTAGCCCGGGGTGCTGGCGCTGATGGCCGCGGCTTTCGGAAAAACAGCCTCGAACTTCGAGATCAGCTCCGGCTTGATTTTCATGATGGCGACTTCAAGAATCATAACGTCTCCTTGGCTCCGACGGGTTGATGGTCTGTGACAGGCCGGCTGCAGACGAAAGCTAGCTTGTGTGTGCCGGATCTGTCAAATCGACATCTCCGATGAATTCGTAGTACGCTTTCTCTGTTTTGGGGCTCCGCTCAGAAGACGAGCTTCTGGCGGGCTTGATCGTGATCTGCGCTCCGGCGAACGGGCGCGATCAGGCGCTGGCGCGGCAGGGGCGGTCTAACATAGTGGAGGCAGGATGCAGGAACTGAACCCGACAGGCAAGCGCGCGGCGCTGGTGACCGGGGCGTCACAAGGGATCGGCGCCGCGATCGCGCTGGGGTTGGCGCACGACGGATTCGACGTGGTCGTTTCGGCGACGCGCGCCGAGAACCTGGCGGGAACGGTCGCGGCGCTCGCGCCGACGGGCGTGCGCGTAGTGCCGGTTGCGCTGAACCTGCGTTCGCTACCCAGCGTGGAACAGGCGATGGCTGAGGTCACCCGCGCTTTTCCCCATCTTGATGTGCTGGTCAATAACGCGGGCGTCACTCTGCGCAAGACGGCGTTGGAGGTAACCCCGGCCGAGTGGGAAACGGTGATCGAGACCAACGTGACAGGGACTTTCTTCCTCAGCCAGCAGATGGGCCGCCATCTGATCGGCAGCGGGCGAACGGGGTGCATCATCAACATGGCCTCGACACATGGCGTACTGGGATTTGCACAGCGATCGACCTATGGCATATCCAAGGCGGCGATCATGCAAATGACAAGAATGCTGGCAATCGAATGGGCGGAACACGGTGTACGTGTCAACGCGGTTGCGCCCGGTACCGTGGAAACACCGTCGCGCGCCGCTTTTTTTGCGGCCGAACCCACGGCGCGGGATATGATGCTCAACCGAATTCCGCTGCACAGGTTCGGCACTACCGAGGAAGTGGCGGAAGCGGTGCGCTACCTGGCAAGTCCGCAGGCATCCTACATCACCGGGCAGACGCTGCTGCTGGACGGCGGGCTTACTGCTTACTGATGGGGAACCCGCGAACGGTGAGCGGCCAACAGCATCTCGCGCGGCATGGGTGGAAGGTCGGCAAGCACGGCTGAGCGGCTCTTATTGCGGTTTGATGCCAGCCGTGCGTACGACCTTGGTCCACTTGTCGGTTTCGGCACGGATGAAGCGCGCAAATTCGTCCGGCGTATTGCCCACCGCATCCGCGCCGTCGGCTGCGAATTTTTCCCTGATTGCGGGCGTTTGCAGAACGGCGGCCGTCGCGGCGTGCAGCTTGGCGATGATCTCACCGGGCGTTTCTGCGGGAGCGAACAAGCCGTACCACTGCGTCACCTCGTAACCCGGAAGCCCCGCTTCCGCAACCGTTGGAAGATCCGGCAAAACGCTGCTGCGTCTGGCGCCGGTAACGCCCAGACCGCGCAGGCGTCCGCTTCTGACGTGCGGGAGTCCGGTGAGCATCGTCGCGGTCGCCACGACGACGTGTCCGGCAAGCAGATCGATTATGGCCGGGCCCAAGCCCTTGTAAGCTATATGGACCATCCTGAGCTTCGCCATGCTGAGGAACAACTCCATCGACAGATGCGGGTTCGTTCCCAGTCCCGCCGAGGCAAAATTGAGCTCTCCGGGACGCTTGTGCGCGAACGCAATCAGCTCCTTCACCGATTTGACGGGCAACGATGGGTGCACCACGAGGATGTTGGGGGCCGAGATCGTCTGCGTGATGGGAGCAAGGTCCCGCAGTGCGTCATACGACAGCTTCTTGTGCATCGAGGGCAGGATGGCAAGAGTGGATATTCCCATCAGCAGCGTATAGCCATCGGGCGGCGACCTGGCGACGATTTCGTTGCCGATGATGGAGCCCGCCCCCGGGCGATTGTCCACGATCACTTGCTGGCCGAGGCGTTCGGAGAGTTGGGGTGTAAGGAGCCGCGTTAGGATGTCCGTGCCGCCGCCGGGCGATGAGGGCACAATCACCCGCACCGGGCGGTTGGGATAATTCGCCTGGGCCACGCTCTCTCCGGCTAGTGCGGCCATCAGTGCGGCGAAAAGCAAGTACGCTCCGTTTCGAAGTTTCATGCCGATTCTCCTCCTCATGTCACATGCAACGTATATCATACGGGACGTGACTCGAGAACGGTGAACTGCGTGCGATAAGCGGTGAGCGGAGAGCGGTAACCACCGGCTTGGCAAGCCGCGGGTCACCGGTCACGATTCACCGGTCACGATTCACCGGTCACGATTCACCGGTCACGATTCACCAGTCACGATTCACCAGTCACGCATTAAAGGGGAATTTGAACAATGAGTGGGCAGCTTGATATCCGGGTCGAAAACGCCGCGGACCGCCACCGTGCGCCGTTTACCGAGATGACAACCGCGCAGTGGCATCGTATTGTCGGCATCATCGTCGACGCAGCATTCTTCCGCGCACGCGCGGCGATACCGAACATGCTGCGCAAATTATTTGTCTCGGCGCTGGCGTCAACAGCGCTCCTTTCGTGGAATTCGTCCTGGGGTCAAGCCTATCCCAGCCGCCCTGTCCGCGTGATCGTGGGGTTTGGCGCGGGTGCGCCGGACACGGTGGCCAGAATCATGGGCCAGCAGCTCGCATCCCAGATGGGGCAGCCTGTCGTGATCGATAACCGCCCAGGTGCGAACGGCATCATCGGCGCCGACATCGTCTCGAAAGCGGCCCCTGATGGTTACACGCTGCTGCTGACCTCCGCTTCGTTCGCGGTGAATCCCAGCATGCAGCGGAAGCTTCCATTCGACGTGATCGAGGACTTTGCGCCGGTCACCAACGTCGCATTCGGGGAGGCGAACATCCTCGTTGTGAATCCGTCCGTGCCCGTGCACTCGGTGAAGGAACTGATCGTGCTGGCGCGCAAACCCGGCAGCCGAATCTCATACGGTTCGGCCGGTGTGGGGAACATAACGCACTTGGTGGGAGCGTTGTTCAACGTGCGTGCCGGGACCAACATGGTACACGTGCCGTACAAGGGCGCCGGTCCCGCCATCACCGCGTTGTTGAGCGGAGAGGTCCAGGTCATGTTCGTCACCACGCCGCTGGGGCTTGCCCACATCAAGGCGGGGAAGCTGCGTCCGTTGGCCTACAATGGCGCCACGCGTGCAACGTTCCTGCCTGAGGTGCCGACCATGGCGGAGGCCGGCGTATCCGGAACGAGCGTGGATGCGAGCTGGTACGGCGTCTTCGCGCCGGCGAAAACGCCGGACAGGATAGTCGCACGAGTGCAGAGTGAAATTCAGATTGCGATCAAGGAACCGCCGGTGCGGGAGCGGTTAATGGCGCTGCAGTTGCAGCCCGCCGGAAATACGCCGGCCGAATTCAAAGCCTTCGTGCAGAACGCGGTGAAGCGCTACGCCGAGCTGGTGCGCCTGGCTGGAGTTGAACCCGAATGACGGAGAACGAGTATTCTCACTTACCAAAGAGGGGGTTGGATGGAAGGGAAAGTCAGACGCGTGGTCACGGGCCACGACGGGGACGGAAAAGCGATAGTCGTTTCGGACGGTCTCGCGCCGGCGGTTCGCACCAATCCGCTGCGCCCGGGCCACATTTCCACGGATATCTGGAAAACGGACGGTGCGCCGGCTCACATCGGAAACGAATCCGATCCCACGCTCGGGCCGCGCCAGATACATCCGCCCAAGCAGGGTACGGTCATACGCATCGCTGACGTCCCGCCGGAATCCGACGCGATTCGGAATCTCGATCCGGCCAAATCGCGGGAATTGTTCAAGGCGATGGGAAATGAAGGCGCCTCGACCTTCGGCCGGGGCGGACGCCATCCGCTCATGCACCGCACTGAGACGATCGACTATGCGGTCGTTCTTTCCGGCGACATCTATCTTCTGCTCGACGATGCCGACGTGCATCTGCGCGCTGGGGACGTCGTGATCCAGCGCGGCACCAATCACGCCTGGAGCAATCGCTCGGATCAGCCGTGTCGCATGTTATACGTCCTCATCGACGGCCAATTTGATCCGGAGCTGGCGGCGAAGTTCAAGGGCGGCTGAGGGGGGCGACGACGATGGCATGTCCTGTGCGCCGGCATGACTACGAGGAATCAGTTGTTCGCGGTTCGCATCGCATTGCATCATCATGTCCTTGAAGCTCCTGCGGATGATGCAGTAAAGTGTTTTTCCATTTGCGACAGCCTGGTTCCTTTTTCGTGAGTAGAACAGAAATACTAAAGGCGCGTTTCAGAATGATTGGTAGCTTTCTTCACACGGCCCGGCTATGAATGACGGCGCGGTGCGTTACCGGCGGGACGGATTCGTGGCCCGCATCACCTTCGACCGCCCCGAAGCGCGCAACGCCATGACGTGGACCATGTACGAGCAGCTCCGCGAGGCGTGCGATCGCGTGCGGGCCGACCCGGAAGTGCGGGCGGTCGTGTTCCGTGGCGCGGGCGGCAAGGCATTCGTGGCGGGCACCGATATCGGCCAGTTCCGCGACTTCAAGTCAGGCGAGGACGGCGTGAATTACGAGCGGCGGATCGCAGGGTATCTCGCCGCGGTCGAGACGTTGCCGGTGCCGACACTCGCCGTGATCGAGGGCTGGGCGATCGGCGGCGGCCTCGCCATTGCCGCCGCGTGCGACCTTCGAGTCGCAACGCCCGGATCGCGTTTCGGCGTGCCGATCGCGCGCACGCTCGGCAACTGTCTGTCGATCGCAAACTACGCTGCCATAGTGGCGGTCCTGGGATTAGCGCGCACCAAGCGGATGCTGCTGCTGGCCGAGAACCTGGCCGCGGATGAACTCGCCGCTGCCGGGTTTCTGGCGGCGATCATTCCGCCGGCCGATCTCGACGCGCGCGTCGCGGAGCTTTGCAGCCGTCTCGCCGGCAACGCGCCGATCACGATGCGGGTGACCAAGGAATCGCTGCGCCGGCTGCTGCACGCCGGGTTGCCCGATGGCGAGGACCTGATACGAGAGTGCTACGGCAGCAAGGATTTCCGTATCGGCGTCGACTCCTTCCTGGAGAAGCGGGATCCGGCTTGGACGGGAAAGTAGGGTCGCGGCGGTTCACTCG
>Ga0156176_1010_pt1 | contig 12183 bp, 11 predicted proteins | sample RifCSPlowO2_12_FD_107829 | JGI IMG/M metagenome (GOLD analysis project Ga0156176, IMG submission 107829) | Betaproteobacteria bacterium RIFCSPLOWO2_12_FULL_62_58
GAAAAAACCGACCGCCATCTTGACCGTGGAAGCCTCGATCCTGAGCACCAAAGGTGTCACGTCAGAATAGAGCTCGAAGACCCCCTCGATGGGGCCGTCACGTTGGCGGATGGGAAGGTAGGATTCCACGAGGTCCCGGTTCTGGGCCGTTCCCTCGAACGAACTGATCCTGTTGCGGAATGTCAGCCTACTCGCCGGCCTGCCCTCCCGTGCCGCGATAATGAATCCCGGATTGTCGGTCGCGTAGCGACCCATCTCATCCGGCTCGGAAGAATAAACCGTAAGCCCTTCAAGGTCGTAGATCTTTACTTTCAGGACCGGCAATCCGGCCGTCAGCGACGTCAGGACTTCATGGATAGCGCGCGTTTCGGGCCGCGCGGGCAACGCCCCCTTCGGCGAATCCAAGGCAGATGTTACGTAGGAAGAGAACCGAGGCCAGATCGTGTTGGCGAATGCCTGTGCCTGGGCCACGTTCTGGCTCTCGGCGAATGCGATCAGGAGGTCCACCTCGCTCTGCCGGTAGAAAACGACGGCAGCGCTCACCGTGGCGAAAGCGATCGCGCTCGTAACAAGGAACAGACGAACGAGCCTGAACATCGTCATCCGCCTCCGGATGAAAAATAGATGCTAAGTAGGGCCGCGCGAGTTAACCTCTGGTGGCTTTCTCAACCAAAGAAGGAGACCGGAAGATGAACGCGGCGACCCATAAGGTGAAAGGTAACGCAAAAGTGCCGATGTTGTAAGCGGCGGCGGCAAAAAGGCCGGACGGCTTGCGCCATCCGGCCTTGTGAGCCTTTCCAATCAAGAAAGACCTTGGCCACGTTCCCGCTGTGGCGGAAAACTAGTATTTCACTTTGATCTTATCCAGATCTTCCTTGGTGATGGCCGGCACCTTGCCTCGCGCTTCCCAGCGGTTGAGTTTCCAGGCGTCCTTCCCCACCCACTGCTTGAAAAGATTCAGGTTTTTCTGGCGCTCTTCCTCCGTGGCGCCGAGCTGTTGATACATGTTGCCGGGCTTGCCGCCCCCCGCGCCTTTGCCGTCATCGAGCCTTCTCATGATAGCGCCGGTGTCAGGCCAGCCGACGAAAGAAATCAAATCGGCATAGGTGTCCATTCTCGGCCCCTTGAAGGCGGCCTCGAATTTTTTCTTGTTCTCCTCGAAGTCACCAAGATAGGGAGCACTCGCACCATGACAAGCAGCGCATTTTTGCTCCCATAGCGGCTTGATGTGTTTTCGATAAGTGACATCCTGCGCCCACGACGCAACCGAAACACCTGCAACCAGGAATGACGCCAAGATCACTCGTAACATTTTCATCCTCCATGTTGAACGATGAACAACAAAAAACATGCAAAAAGCCTACCGGAACCGCCAAGTGAGACCGGCCGTCGCCTGTGTGGTGCGGGCGCCGCCGTCCATGATGTCGCGCACGATGCCGAAGGCGAAGTCGAGGTCCTTGCTCGGCGAATAGATGACGCCGAACTCGACGTAACCCATGCGCGCCTTGGCAGCCGGGTCCGGATTAGTCATGAGGCCGGCGTCGAGCGCCAGCTTCCAGCCTTCGGCCACATCCCATACCGGCGCCACCGACAGCCGATAGATGGTGCGCCGCTCAGCCGCATTAAGCGCATCGTCGGCATAATTCACCCGAGCGGCTACGAGGTTGGCGTGCACGGCGCCAAAACCGGTCTCCTGCGTCATCAGCAAGCCGACGCTGTAAGAGGTCCGTGCCGTGCCCAGCCCGCGCGCCTCTTTGTCCCTGGAAACCGGAAACTGGATTTCCGGCTTCAGGGCAAAGCTCAATTTGCTCGGCTCGTCGTCGTAAAAACGCCACTTGGCGCCGACGAACGTGTTGCTCCAGCCGTGCTCCACCGTCGCCGGGGCGGTCGGAACGATTCTCTGATTGCTGAGGCCGACGGAAAGATCGAGCGCATCGCTGATCCCGCGCGTAAACACCAGCGGGACTTCATGCGTGAGGTCCTTCGCACCGGGCGACTTGGCGACGGTGCGGTTGTATGCTACCTCGATCTGGTTACCCGCCGCGCCTTGCGTGCCGGTATCGTCGGTCACCAGCGGCTGGAAAGCCCAGGCGGCGGCCGGCAGCAGGGCAATGCACCCAAGCGCTTTGCGCGACAAATTGGACATGCTCTATCCCTTCAGGCCAGATCAATAAACCATCCCATCGGATCAATTGTGCAAAAAACAATGCGGCGGAACAATGGCCGATGGGCGCGAATCGGTTAGGACGTTCGGCCCCTGAACGTCCGCCGTTAGTCCATAGGCGCGTCAGACCCCGCCTGCTACAATCAATCCGCCGACATGAAACTTCTCGCCAGGTTAAGTCTCGTGCGCCTGCTGCTCGCGGGCGGAGGCGTCATTTTGCTGGCCGGGATGCTGGTCATCGGCACCTGGATCAGCATGGAGCTCGAACGCGGGCACATCGATCACGTAGGGTCGCTCACCAGCCTCTACATGCAAAGTTTCGTCTCTCCGCACGTTCAATCCTTACCCGGCAATGGACCGCTGCGCGAGGTAGACCGGAATGCGCTCGACGGGTTGCTTTCCGGAACGCCGCTCGGCCGGCAAGTCGTGGCCTTCAAGCTCTGGGCGCCCGATGGCAGCGTTCTCTACAGCACAAATCCGGCCCTCATCGGACGAAAGTTTGCAGTAAGACCGGCGCTTTCCTCCGCGTTCGCCGGCAAGGTGCATTCCGAAATAACCGATCTCTCGGACCCGGACAACGAGTTCGAGCGCAAGCGCTGGTCCCGGCTCATCGAAACCTACGCACCGTTGCGCGCCCGGAACACCGGAACCATCATCGCTGTCTCGGAGTTCTATCAGACAACCGACGACCTGGAACAGGAAGTGGGTGTTGCGCGGCTGCGCAGCTGGCTCATGGTGAGCGCGGCGACGCTGGTGATTTTTCTGCTGCTCGCCGCTTTGGTGAAGCGCGCGAGCAACATCATCGCCGCGCAGCAAAGCGAGTTGAGCGAGAAGGTGACACAACTTACCGCTTTACTTGCCCAGAACGGGCAACTGCACGATCGCGTGCGCCGTGCCGCCGCGCGCACCACGGCGCTCAACGAACGCTTCCTGCACCGGATCGCCGCCGACCTTCACGACGGACCGAGCCAGGGTTTGGCGCTGGCGCTGATGCGCATGGAATCATTGGCCGACGTGTGCAGCACCTGCGCCGCGAGTGTCGGCAAGGACCGCAGCGTCGGCGACGAATTCCACACCCTCCATTCCGCACTCCAATTCGCGCTCGACGACTTGCGCGCCATTTCCGGGGGGCTGCATCTGCCGGAGATTGAACGGCTGTCGCTCGCCGAGACCGCGCGGCGCGCGGTGCGTGACTACGAGAGAAAAGCGGGGCTCACGGTACCGCTCACGGTCGATGACGTCCCCGACGCGGCGCTGTTGCCGGTCAAGATCACCTTGTTTCGCATGCTGCAGGAATCGCTTGCCAACGGTTACCGGCACGGCGGTGCATCGGATCAGCGGGTGGAGCTGACGCGATCCGACGGTCAATTCGTGGTCGAAGTCACCGACAGCGGCAGGGGATTCGACCCTCAAGCCGTAGTCGCCGACGGCCATCTCGGGCTGGCGGGAATGCGCGAGCGCATCGAAGTTCTCGGCGGGACCTTCAGCGTGCGAAGCGCTCCGGGCAAGGGAACCGTGGTGCGCGCTGCCCTGCCGCTGACGCCGTTGGCGGAAGACCATGAGTGATCCCATCGGCATCCTGGTCGCGGACGATCATCCGCTGTTCCGCGAGGGCGTCGTGCACTCGCTTGCGTCGGAACCGGATTTCGCCGTGGTCGGCCAGGCCGCGAGCGGCGAAGAGGCGCTGCGCCTCGCGCGCGAATTTCTGCCTGACGTGGTGCTGCTCGACATCGCGATGCCGGGATGGGACGGATTGGTGACCGCAGAGAAAATCACGACCGCCTGCCCCGCGACCAAGATCGTGATGCTGACCGTGTTCGAGGATGAAGACAAGCTGCTGGCGGCGTTCAAGGCGGGCGCCCGCGGCTACGTGCTCAAAGGCGTGTCCGCACGCGAACTGGCGTGCGCGGTGCGCGCCGCGGCAAGCGGCGAAGTCTACGTGTCGCCGTCGCTCGCCGCGGGGATTCTGGTGGCGCTCACCCGCGGCCGCCCCCCCGACCCGCTGGAAGAGCTGACCGGGCGGGAGCACGAAATCCTCAAGCTCGTCGGGCAGGGACTGACCAACCGCGAGATCGGGGAGCGCCTGCATCTTTCGGAAAAGACCATCAAGCACTACATTACCAACATCCTGGAGAAGCTGCAGGTGCGAAGCCGCGTGGAAGCGGCGCTCGTCGCGGCGCGCCGCGATTGGAAAGAAGAAAGCGGTTGAAGGCCGGTGAGCGGCGAGCGACGCTCCTTCCCCAGCAGCCTGTCGGACTTAGGAGTTTGCCGAGCCAAAGTCGGACAAACTCCTAGTACTTGACGACCAGCCCTTTCTGCTGCGAATAGAACGCCGCGAGATCGGCGATATCGCGCTTGCTCAGGCTGGCTGTCTGCGGCGCCATGATCGCGTTCTTGCGCGCGCCCGACTTATAGTCATTCAAGGTCTTGACCAGGTAATCCTCATGCTGGCCGGCCAGCTTCGGGAAATCCGGCGCCTGGCTGTTGCCGTCCGGGCCGTGGCACGCCGCGCATGTTTTCGATTTCTCCTTGCCCGCGACCGGGTCGGCCGCAAGCGCTCCACCGCTCGAGAACAGCGCCGCACAGCACGCAGTCAACAACAGTTTGTTCATCGCTGAATTCCTCATTGGCCGGCCCCGGGATTACTTGGCTGCCGATTTCGCGGCGTCGGTGGCGTAGTACGCGGCCAGGTCGGCCATGTCCTTGTCGGAAAGCGTGGCCGCGATCGCTCGCATCGACGGGTGGCTGCGCGCTCCGGTCTTGTACGCCTGCAGCGCCTTGACGATGTAGGCGGCGTGCTGTCCGCCGAGTTTGGGCACGCTGTAGACCGCCGGGAACGCGGTCTTGTAGCCGCCGATGCCGTGACAGCCGATGCACATCGACGTCTTGCCTTTGCCTGCGGCCGGATCGCCCTCTGCGGCATGAAGTGCTCCCGCTGCCGCAACGAGGGCAGCCGCGACCACCGTGCTGAGCGTTGTGTGACGTCTCATGTCTGTCTTCTTTCTGGTTGCGGAGTGATTCTTTCGGGCGCAAATTATAACCGAAAACCGCGCGGCGTTGCTGCACCCGGCGCGATGCCCGATAATGCCGCAATCCGGCACCATACGCGCCCACCAAGCAATTGAACCCGCAACACCACGCACCCGCCCGCGACTGGGCGCTCACGCTGTTTCCATTCCTGCGCTGGCGGCCGTTCATCACCAGGGAATCGCTGCGCGCGGATGCAATGGCCGGGCTGGTGGGCGCGGCCATCGTGCTGCCACAGGGCGTCGCGTTCGCCACGCTCGCCGGCATGCCGCCGCAATACGGGCTCTATGCCGCGATGGTGCCGGCGATCGTCGCCGCGCTGTTCGGCTCTTCGTGGCACCTGGTGTCGGGTCCCACCAACGTGATCTCGATCTTCGTGTTCGCGAGCTTGAGCCCGCTGGCGGAGCCCGGCAGCCCGGAATACATCCGGCTGGTATTGACACTCACCTTCCTCACCGGCGTGATGCAACTCGCGATGGGGCTGGCGCGCATGGGGGCGCTCGTCAACTTCATCTCGCACACCGTGGTCATCAGCTTCACCGCCGGCGCAGCATGCCTGATTTTTGCGGCGCAGATCAGCAACTTCTTCGGCATCGATATCGAGCGCGGCGCGTCGTTCTCCGAGACGTTGACCGAGTTCATGCTCAACCTCGACGACATCAATCCCTACGTCACCGCGGTAGGGGCCGTCACGCTGCTCTCCGGCATCGCAGCGCGCCGCTACCTCCATAAGTTGCCTTACATGATCGTGGCCATGCTGGTCGGAAGCGTTTTCGCCGCCGCCCTCGACGCCTTTTTCGGAGCGGAAATCACGCAGATCGCGACCATGGGCGCACTCCCGGCCGCCCTGCCCCCGCTGTCCGCGCCGGATCTTGCGCCGAGCGCTCTCAGGAACACACTGTCCGTCGCGCTCGCCGTCACCATCCTCGCGCTCACCGAAGCGGTGTCGATCGCGCGCGCGATCGCCGTCAAGTCCGGGCAGCATATCGATTCCAACCGGGAATTCATCGGCCAGGGCCTGTCCAACATCTTCGGCAGCTTTTTCTCGGCCTACGCCAGCAGCGGTTCGTTCAATCGCAGCGGCGCAAACTATGAGGCGGGCGCGCGAACACCGCTTGCCGCCGTCTTCGCCGCCCTGCTCCTCATCGCGATTCTGTTCGCGGTCGGCCCGCTGGCCGCCTATCTGCCGCTTGCGGTGATGGGGGCGATTCTGTTCATGGTGGCCTACGGCCTGTTCGATCTCCACCACATCCGCAACATCCTCAGAACCAGCCGCCGCGAAACGGTGGTGATGCTGGTCACCTTCTGTGCCGCGCTGTTTGCCGACTTGGAGTTCGCGATCTATGCCGGCGTGCTGCTGTCGCTCATGCTGTATCTGACGCGCACTTCGCGCCCGCTGGTGCTGGACGTCAAGCCCGATCCCGCGCCAGACAGCTACCACTACACCGCGGACAGCAGGTTGCCCGATTGCCCGCAGCTCAAGATGCTGCGCATCAACGGCTCCCTGTTCTTCGGCGCGGTCGATCACGTGCAGCGCCACCTGGAGCAAATCGACGAACTTAACCCGCAGCAGAAGCACGTTCTGATCGTCGCGAGCGGCATCAACTTCGCCGACATCGCCGGTGCGGAAATGCTGGCGCAGGAAGCGCGACGCCGCCGGCGGATCGGCGGCGGGCTTTACTTCTATCGCCTGAAGGACGCCGCGCGCGCGTTGCTGGAAAAAGGCGGCTACATGGCGGAAATCGGGTCGCAGAACGTCTTTCCGGTCAAGACGCGCGCCATCGCCGCGATCTACCCCAAGCTGGACACCGAAATCTGCCGCATCTGCCGCGTGCGGATATTCCGGGAGTGCAGCATTGCGCTCCCCAACGGCGAGCCGCGCTCCGCCGAACGACCGCAACCGCAGGAATAGCCGCGTCTATTTCGCCGGGGCGGCCTGGCGCTTCTGCAGCACGACGGCGCGGTGACCCTGAAGCATTGCGCCGACGATGATAAAGCCGCCCACACCCAGCGCGATTACCAGAAACGCGAAGCTGGCGTAATTCAGCCAAACCATGGTACGGGGCCCAAGGCTCATCACGTTTAGCTGGGTGAGATAAACCGGCACCACCAAGCCGCGGCTCACGGCGACGATCAACATGATCGCAGCCATCACGACCTTGATCACGTATGGCCTCACGTAAGTCGTTCCGATGGCGCCGAGCTGCACGCCGAACAGCGAGCCGGCAAGCAGGATCAGCGTCAACCGGATGTCCACCAACCCGTGCAACGCAAACTTGATGCTGCCGCCCAAGCCCATCACAAATGCGATCACCAGTTCAGTCGCGGTGGCGATCAGTGCCGGCGCACCCAGCATGTAGATCATGCCGGGCACGCCGATGAAGCCGCCCACCGCAATCGTTGCCGCCAGCAGGCCGGTGGCAAATCCGAGCGGGACAGTGAACAGCGCCGATACCCGGATGTTGGAAACTTTGAAATGGATCATGGTACCGGGGATTTCGACCGACTGGACCCATTTGGCGAGCCGCGACGTTCTGTCCTCGGCGTGCGTGCTGCCCGACCGGTAGATACCGATTGCATCGCGCAGCACAAATCCTCCGACGATCACCAGCACGACGACAAACGCCAAGCTGACGTAAAGATTCGATCCCGCCTCACCGAAACTGGACTTGACGTAGCGCTGGAAATCCGCCCCCGCCCATACTCCTGCCGCTGCCGATGCAGACAGCACCAGCCCAAGCTTGATGTCGACGTGGCCGAACCTGTAGCGCCTGTAGGCGCCGACCAGCGCCTTGGGAAATTTATGGCACATATTGCTCGCCACCGCCACCACGCCGGGTACGCCCAGGCTCATCATCGCGGGCGTCAGCACGAACGCGCCGCCGGAACCGATGAAACCGCTGACCAGTCCACCGACAAAACCGATCACCAGCAGCGACAATACCTCGAGCGCAGTGAGGTCGATGAATTGCGCCGCCGTCGGTTCCATGGCCCGTTAACCCTTCCGTTTCGCCCTGATACCGACGACTTCCCAGAAGTATCCCGCAAACGCCCCATGCGCGAACGAAAACGCGAAAGCCGTGATGATCGGCAGCGCGGGATAGAAGGTGTCGGTGCGCGTGTAGATCTGCATGATTTCTGCTTCGTAGAGAAACAACAGCAGGTACAGCGACGCCGACACGAGACCGGAGACGACGAGTTCAACGTATGGCTTGCGCCCTGTCATGGTGCCATTTTCTCCTCTGCCTGCCAGCATGATATCAAAACGCGGCCGCAAGTCACCTTCAACCCCATGTATTGAATCAAACTTTCTGATGACCGCAGCAGCCGCCCCTGATGGTCCCGCCGCTGCGCTTCATCTGCGGCGGACTGCGACGCGCATCTCGTCCCAGCCCACTTCGGCTCGTAACCCCGAGCCGTATGGAGGCAGCTTTTCCCTGGACGTTATAATCTGCGACACCAACTGAAAAGCGCAGCGTCATGAGCAACCGCCTCACCAAAATCTACACCCGCACCGGGGATGACGGCACGACCGGCCTCGCCGACGGCTCGCGCGTGGCGAAGGACGCGCTGCGCATCGAGGCGATCGGCACGGTCGATGAACTGAACAGCGTGCTCGGTGTGCTGCTCGCCGAGGAAATTCCCGAGCTGGTGCGGGCCTGCCTCACCGACGCACAGCACGATCTCTTCGATCTTGGCGGCGAGCTGAGCGTGCCCGGGCACGCGATCGTGGGCGAGGCGCATGTCGCCCGGCTCGAGGCGCTCCTCGAAAAATTCAACGCGGCGCTGCCGCCGCTCAAGGATTTCATCCTGCCAAGCGGCTCGCGCGCCGCAAGCCTCGCCCATGTCGGACGCACCGTGTGCCGCCGCGCCGAGCGCCGTCTGGTTGCGCTGTCGCATCAGGACAAAATACCTCCGTTCATGCTGCAGTATCTGAACCGTCTCTCCGACCTGCTGTTCGTATTGAGCCGCGCCCTTAACCGCCACGCCGGCCGCGGCGACGTGCTGTGGCAGCAGGGGAAGAATCGATAACCGCAGATTCCGGGAGATCGGGAGATCGGGAGATCGGGAGATCGGGAGAGGATCCTACTTCGCGCTCACGCTCTCTCGCCCTAACGCCCTCACGGAATTTGTCGTTCTCCCGCCCTCACGCGCTCCGGACGCGCTGGCTGCCCAGCTTGTCGAATGGCTTGCGCGGTGCGGACTCAGGGACGAAGCCGCATTCGCCGATCTCTACCGCGCGACCTCCCCGAAACTGTTTGGCGTCGCGCTGCGTATATTGCGCAGGGAAGGCTGGGCCGAGGAAGTGCTGCAGGAGTCGTACGTGACTTGAGTTCGTCGAGCAAGGGAAGGATGGGGTCAGGCCTTTACTTTATAGTTCTCTGCAAGTCCGGAAGGATGGGGTCAGGCCTTTACTTTATAGTTCTCTGCAAGTCCGAGTAACGCTATAACGTAAAGGCCTGACCCCTTAGACTTGCAACGAATCGCGAAAAAGGTTCGGGGCTGGTTCGCTGCTGAAGCAATCAAGAAGGGCTGGGCAGGCATACACTTCCTCCCCGAAATTCAATCCGCGCATGGTGCTGGTTGCGTTCTTTGGCTTCCGCCTCAGCAAATCAACGTTAAGATCAACGTCACGAAGCAAACGCTGGTTCTGCTGGCGCAGCAAGAGTAGCTCGTGACGCAAAGGAAGGATGAAAGGAAGGATGGGGTCAGGCCTTAAGGAAGGATGCAAGAAGGATGGGGTCAGGCCTTTACTTTATAGTTCTCGCAAGTCCGAGTAACGCTATAACGTAAAGGCCTGACCCCTTAGACTCCGTATCGCGGCTTCCCTATCTCCTCCATGATTCTCTGGCAAAGTGAGGAAGAGACCCGTGCACGCCGCAGGGATCCACGACCGGAACGCGCCTCCGTGATGAGTTGGCTTATCGACGGCCAGCAACGAGTCATCATGTTAGACCGGACCATGAGTAGCGACGATGAAATTGAAGTTGTGTTCAATCCCAAGGAGGACAAGTTTCGTCTCGCTAATGCTGCCACAAAGGAAGGATGAAGGATGTGAAGGATGGGGTCAGGCCTTTACTTTATAGTTCTCTGCAAGTCCGAGTAACGCTATAACGTAAAGGCCTGACCCCTTAGACTTCTTAGACTTCCTATCTTTATTCCGCAGACCGCTTTGTCGAAATTGAGCCGCCGCAGCGGGTTCGGCGGTCGCTTCTCCACGCAGGCAAAGCCGCATAACCCAATCCACACTGACGCGTGCGAGCGCGCTGCTGTCTCGCGCGCGCAGGTGATTGGGACACGTTGGGCGTCACGGCGGCAGCCCTGAACGACGACACAAGGAGGCGACCCTCGTATCTGCGCGCTGAACTGCGATCAGTTCGTCCGATCCAACGCGCGGAGCAACGCTTCCGGGTTTAACGGCAGTTTATCTGCGGTTCCACAAAGCAGTGAATAGTAAATGGTGAATGGTGAACAGTAAGTAACTCCGGCAGGACGCGATGCGCGCTTTTACCATTCACTATTCACTATTTACCATTCACCGCCTTTTGGCGGTTCCTTCTGACGCTTTCTAAATGCTCGCAGATCGCCTTCGCACCGTGCGTGATGCGCGGCGTCTGGCGCTGGATTTCGTCCGGCGCAACGTAAAACACCGGCAGTCCCTTCAACCCTTCGATCGCGTAGCGGCGCCACTGCGCGACGAATTCCGTCGGATCGACGGCTGAACTTCCGCCGAGGATTACGTCAGGCCGCGCCGCAAGCACGGCTTCCAGCGACACCGAAGGCGTGAGGAGCGGCGCATCCGCAAACACGTTCACGCCGCCACACAGGCTGAGTACATCGCTGATCATGTGCTTCCCGTTCACGGTGAGCAGCGGCCGATGCCAGATCTCGTAGAACACGCGCAGCGGCTGCCGCGCGCTGTATTGTGCGCGCAGCGCTTCGATCTCGCGCTCGAACGCACCCGCCGCTCGTTCCGCGGCGTCCAACGTGCCGGCGAGCGCACCGACCAGCCGCGTGAGGCGCGGAATGTCGGGAAGACGCTGCGGTTCGGTCACGAACACGCGAAAACCGAGTTCTTCGAGGCGGGTCACATCGCCCGCCTGGTTGCCGCTCTTCCAGGCGAGGACGAGATCGGGTTTGAGCGCGAGGATGCGTTCGAGGTCGACGCGTGCTCCATCTCCGATTTGAGGCAGGCGCCGCGCCGCGGCCGGAAAATCGCTGAAGCGGGCGACACCGACCAGTTTGTCGCCTGCGCCTGCCGCAAACGCGATCTCGGTGAGATTGGGCGCGAGCGAAACGATGCGCGTCGCCGGCGCGGCGAGATGCAGCGCCGCGCCGCGGTCATCGCGCAGTTCGATCGCGCGTCCAGTCTGCGCAAACAATGCCGCGCAGCACAGCAACGGCGCATACCGTGCGGGACGGCGCAACATGAGGAAAAGGTCAACGGCGGCTACCGGCCGCCTTCCAGGTACTGAAGCAGCTTCGCGCTCGTCTGCCTCAGCCGCAGTGACAGCATCGTGACAAGCTTGACCAGGATCTTGGAACCGAGGCTCGGGTGATCGAGGATGATCTTCGCCATGTTGTCGCGGGTCAGCACGGCAAAAACGGTGGGTTTGGTGGCAAGGCAGGTAGCGAAGCGCGGCTCGCCGTCGATCATCGACATTTCGCCCAGCGTCAAGCCGGGGCCGACGCTGGTCATGTGCTGCTGCTCGCCGCGAACACCCTTCTTCAGGATGTCGACATCGCCGTCGATGACAAGCAGCATGAAATCGCCGACATCGCCTTCGCGGATGATGATTTCGCCCGGCTGCGCGCGGTAAACATCCAGATAGCCGGCCAGAACGGAGATGTCGTCGCGCGAGAACTCGAAGAAGAACTGCGACGTGCCGACCAGGCCGAAGACTTCCTCGGCCAAGGCGGCATTCTTGCCGACCTTTTCCAGATTGAGCAAGTTGCCCTGATCCGAAGCGAGTTCGAGTTCGTCTTCCGCC
>Ga0156176_1239_pt1 | contig 12144 bp, 10 predicted proteins | sample RifCSPlowO2_12_FD_107829 | JGI IMG/M metagenome (GOLD analysis project Ga0156176, IMG submission 107829) | Betaproteobacteria bacterium RIFCSPLOWO2_12_FULL_62_58
CTAACATAATGAAACGCGCGATGCGCCGTCACGATTTTTGCCAAGGGCGCGGCGCTCGATGCAGGCAATGTCGAAAACTTCGTCAATCCGAGCGACAATGCCATGGGCGCGCGCGTAAGACCAACCACTGGATTCCCGCTCCGGATTATAACCTGCCGGGACAGGCTCTAACTCATGCCACCGCCAAAACCCAGAAAGAAAGTCCGGCATCTGGATTCGACCGCATTGATCCCATATCATGCATTAGGACCCATACACGAGGAAATCGAAAGATGAAGCTGACGCTTTACTACGCCCCGATGACCTGTGCGCTCGTGCCCTACGTTACGCTCACCGAGGCCGGCGCCGATTTCGACGTGCGGAACGTCAACACGCGCAGCGGCCAGAACAGGAGTCCCGAGTTCCTGGCGCTCAATCCCAAGCACAAGGTCCCCGTTCTCGTGATTGATGGCGCGCCGCTGACGGAGAACGTCGCCATTCAGATCTGGATTGCGCGCCGGTTCCCCAAGGCGAGGCTCCTGCCGGCAGAACCCGCGGCGGAGATCAAGGCCATCTCGCTCATGGCGTGGTGCGCCTCGGGGATCCACCCGCACCTGACGCCCAATGCGCGGCCCCAGAGTTACTGCGATCTTCCGGGTTCGGAGGAAAGCGTGAAGCGCGTTGCCAACAAGATGCTGTTCGAGGATTTCGAAATCGCCGACGGGTTGCTGGCCGGCCGCGAGTGGTTCTGCGACCACTTCACCGCCGTCGACGCCTACTTCTTCTGGTGTTTCCGGCGCGCGATGTCCTTCAAGCTCGACGTCTCGGCGTTCAGGAACTGCGTGGCCCATTTTGAGCGCATGAAGCTGCGCCCGAGCGTGCACAAGGTCCTCGCCTACGAAAAGCAGGTGCAGGACGCGTTCGCCAAGGCAGCGTGATTATGGTTCAATCGGATTCGGGGAGCGCAATCATCGTGGACACACACGTTTCGCATCACCATCACGGCAACAGGGTGGAGGATTTCCGTCTCATCACCGGCACCGGCAAATACGCCGCCGACTGGAATGCGCCGGGGCAGCTTTATGGATACTTCGTGCGCGCGGACCGGGCGCACGCGCAAATCGTCGCGCTGAACACGGCGCGGGCGCTCGAATATCCCGGCGTACAACACGTCTTCACCGGCGTCGATGCGGTGCGCGCCGGCTACACCAAAATGCCGCATTCACTGACGTTTCCCGGGCGTAACGGCATGAAGGCGCGGGCGCCGGAGCGGCCGGCGCTCGCGCACGGCAAGGTGCGTTTCGTCGGCGAGGCGCTGGCGCTGGTGGTGGCGGAGAGCGCCGTCGCGGCCCAGGACGCGGCCGAGCTGGTCGAGATCGAGTACCGCGACCTGCCGTGCGTGGTCCGGCCGGAAGAGGCGCTTGCGCCGGGAGCGCCGCAACTGCACGACGACGTGCCGGGCAATCTGGCGTTCGAAGCCGAGGCCGGCAACGCGCAGGCCGTCGAAGCGGCGCTCGCCGGCGCCGCGCACGTGACGCGGCTCAAGGTTGAGTCTACCCGCGTCTCGCCCAGTCCGATGGAGCCGCGCGCCTGCCTGGTCGCCTATAACGCGGCGCGCGGCGAGTACGCGTTCAACGTGTGCATGCAGGGCGTTACCACCTTGCGCAAGATGATGTCGTCTTACACCAACGTTCCGGAAGACAAGCTGAAATTTGAAGCGCGCGATGTCGGCGGCGGATTCGGCCAGCGCACGCCGGCCTATCCCGAGTACTGCGCGTTGATGATCGCGGCGAAAGCGGCCGGCAGGCCGGTGAAATGGGTTTCGTCGCGCATGGAAGGGTTCCTGGCGGACAACCACGGGCGCAACAACATCATCAGCGGCGAGCTCGCACTCGACCGCGACGGCAAATTTCTGGCGATGCGGCTGGACTGGGTGAACGACATGGGCGCTTATCTGGCGCCGGGGGCGATGGGCCATATCCGCAACACCACCACCTGCATGACGGGTGTGTATCGCATTCCCGCTTTGTATGCGACGTACCGGGTTCCGCTCACCAACACCACGCCGGTTGGGGCGTACCGCGGCGCCGGGCGTCCGGACGTCGCCTACGTGGTCGAGCGGCTGGTCAATCAGGCGGCGGCCGAGCTTGGGCTCGATGCGGCGGAGTTGCGGCGGCGCAACTTCATCCCGCCGGGGGCATTCCCGTATAAGACGCCGACCGGTTCAACCTACGAGAATGCGGACCTGCCGGGCCTGCTGGAACAGGCGCTGAAGCTCGCCGACTGGCAGGGCTTTGCCGTGCGCCGCGCGCAGTCGGCGGCGGCAGGCAAGCTCCGCGGCATCGGTATCTCGACCGTGATCGAGCCCACCGGCGCGGGCAACGCGCCGAAAGACGAAATCGAGCTGCAACTCGACGCGAGCGGCGCCATCACCGCCTATACGGTTTCCAAAGCACAGGGACATGGCCACGAGACGACCCTGGCGATGATCGTGGCGGATGCACTCGGCGTGCCGCACGCGCAAGTCAAAGTGGTGCAGTGCGCGCCGGACACGCGGCTGCAGGGCAATCACACCGGCGGCTCGCGCACCACGGTGGGCGCCGGCAGCGTGTGCTATCTTGCGGCGCAGAAGCTGATCGAGCAGGGCAAGGCGCTTGCCGCTCTCGAACTGAAACTCGAGCCGTCGCAGATAGCCTACGCCAACGGCGAATTCCGTTCGGACGAATCGCAGCGCACCGTCACGCTGGCCGAGTTGGCGCGATCGAAGACGCTGAGCGTTACCGCCGAAGGCAAGTTCGGCTCCACCTTCCCCAACGGCTGCCACATTGCCGAAGTCGAGGTCGATCCCGAGACCGGCGCCACGCAAATCGTTTCATACTGCGCGGTCGATGACTGCGGCGTCGTCATCAACCACGCGATCGTCGAGGGCCAGTTGCACGGCGGCGTGGTGCAGGGCGCCGGGCAGGTATTCGGCGAGCACATCGTGTACGACCGCGAATCGGGGCAGCCGCTGTCCGCGAGTTTCTTGGACTACACCATGCCGCGCGCCGGGCTGCTGCGCAGCCTGCGCGGAGCGGAACATCCCACGCCGAGCAAGGTCAGCCCGCTCGGCGTCAAGGGCATGGGCGAATCCGGCTGCACCGCTTCGCTGCCCGTGCTCGCCAACGCGGTCATCGACGCGCTGCGGCCACTGGGCGTGCAGCATCTCGACATGCCGCTGACGCCCTCCAGGCTGTGGCACGTCATGCAGGCGGCTAAGCAGGGAAAAAGCTGACGCGGGCGGCTATGCCTACGCCATCGCGTACGCCCCATAGAAAAGCAGGCGCAGGACGCGATTATTCTTGCGCCTTTTTCAGCCTGCGCTGAGTCACCGCATCAGCCAACGACTCCAACAGCTGCTTGCTCGCATCCCATCCAATACAGGCGTCGGTAATACTTTGCCCGTAGATGAGCGGCTTGCCTGGAATAAGATCCTGCCGGCCCGCCTTAAGATGACTTTCCGCCATCACTCCGACGATGCGCGCGTCCCCCGCCGCGATCTGCTTGGCGATGTCCATGCCGGCATCGACCTGCTTTTCGAACTGCTTTAACGAATTGGCGTGGCTCAAGTCGATCATCACGTTCTGCGCCAATCCCGCATCGCCCAAAGCTTTGCACACGGCGTCGATGCTGGCGGCGTCGTAGTTGGGCGTTTTGCCGCCGCGCAGCACGACGTGGCAATCTTCATTTCCAATCGTCGACACAATCGCACAGTGTCCGGCCTTCGTGACGCCGATGAAATGATGCGGCGCCCGGGCGGCCCGAATCGCCTCGACAGCGATGCGGACATTGCCGTCGGTGCCGTTCTTGAAACCGACAGGACACGATAGACCGGACGCGAGCTCCCGGTGTATCTGGCTTTCCGTCGTGCGCGCGCCTATTGCGCCCCATGAGACCAGATCGGCAATGTATTGGGGCGTCACCATGTCGAGAAACTCGCAGCCCGCCGGCATGCCCGCCTCGTTGAGATCGAGCAGGAGCTGACGCGCCAGTCTCAGGCCTTCATTGATGCGGAAGCTGCCGTCCAGGCCGGGATCGTTGACAAGACCCTTCCACCCGACACTCGTGCGCGGCTTCTCGAAATAGACGCGCATCAGCACGAGCAGCTCGCCGGCCAATCGCTGCTTGAGCTCAACCAACCGGCCGCCGTATTCCTTCGCGGCCTTTACATCGTGTATGGAACATGGCCCGATGATAATAACGAGCCTGTCGTCCGCTCCATGAAGGATGCGATGTATTGCGTGCCGCGCCTCGGCGACAACGCTTTTCGCCATGGGCGTGATCGTGAATTGGCGCACGATCTCGGAGGGCGGCGTCAGCTCCTCAATTCCCCGGACGCGAACATCGTCTGTGTTCTCATACATGGTTCCAAGACCCTAAGTTGTATGTCGCCAAAAAGCCATGATATCCCGGCGGCGAAAAAATGGGATCGCACTTCGATTTCGAGTTGATTCGAGGCCGATCCCGCCTGTTCTTGTGCAAGCCGCCCGCGATAGGTTTACTGCGCGGCTCAGGCTGATATCATGCCCCAGCATGGCTCCACACTTCATCGCCCACCTCGACATGGACGCGTTCTACGCGTCGGTTGAATTACTGCGCTACCCGCAGCTTCGCGGCAGGCCCATGGTGATCGGCGGGCGGCGGCGTGCCACGGAGGGAACGGTGGTCCGAACCCTGCGCGAGTATAGCGGCCGGGGCGTGATTACTACGGCCACCTACGAAGCGCGGGCCCTCGGCGTTCATTCGGGCATGGGGCTGATGAAGGCGGCTAAGCTCGCGCCGGATGCGCTGCTGTTGCCGGCGGACTTCGACGAGTACCGGCGCTACTCCCGGATGTTCAAGGACGCGGTGCGCGCGGTGGCGCCGCACATCGAAGACCGCGGCATCGACGAGATTTACATCGACCTCACGAGCCTCGTGCAGTCCAGCGCAGCCGAGGGCGCGCCGGACCCCTGGGCCCGCGCGCGAGTGGTCGCGACGGATATCCAGCGCGCCGTGCGCGAGGCGACCGGTTTGTCGTGCTCGATCGGCGTTACGCCGAACAAGCTCCTGTCGAAGATCGCCTCCGAGCTTGATAAGCCGGGCGGGCTGACGGTTCTCAGCGAAGCCGATATCCCTGCACGCGTCTGGCCGCTGCCGGCACGGAAGGTCAACGGCATCGGCCCCAAGGCGAGCGCGCGGCTGGAGTCGATCGGCATCCGCACCGTTGGCGAACTCGCGAAGGCCGACCGGGCGTTGCTCGTCGGGCATTTCGGCAAGAGTTACGGCGCCTGGATGCACGAGGCCGCGAACGGACGCGACGAACGGGCGGTCATAACCTGGAGCGAGCCGAAATCGATCAGCCGCGAGACAACGTTCGAAGATGACCTGCACCCGGTGCGCGACCGGGAACAGCTCTCGCGCATTTTCACCGACCTGTGCGTGAGGGTGGCCGACGATCTTGAGCGCAAGGGTTACGAGGGCAAGACGATAGGCTTGAAGCTGCGATACGACAACTTCAAGACCGTCACCCGCGACCGCACGCTCGCTCAACCGACGCGCGACGCCCGCACCATACGCCGCGCCGCGGGCGAATGCCTGAAGCGCGTGCCGCTCGACCGGCGCATCCGGCTGCTCGGCGTGCGCATCGGGACGCTCAGCAAACCCGGCGCTCAGGCGCCCCGCGATGCGTCGTCGCGCGCGGCGCACACGCCAATGTTGTTTGAGGATAGATGGAAATCATGAACCGGCAGTGGCGGCTCGCCTTCTACCCGGAAGGCATGCCCGCGGAAGGCAACTGGACGCTGTCGGAAGCTCCGGTTGCCGAACCCGGGGATAATCAGATGCTGGTGCGCGCGATATATCTCGACGTGGCGCCATACATGCGCGGGCGCATCAGCCCGCAGAAGAATTATGCGGCGGGCGTCAGTCCCGGCGATGTGATGATCGGCGGCGGGATCGGCGAAGTCCTGCGCTCGAACTGCAAGGACTACAAGCCGGGTGACATCGTGGTCACCGATCATTCGTTCGGCTGGCAGGAGCATGCGGTATTACGACCCTCTGTCGTGCGCCTGGTGGACCCGCAGCTCGCGCCGTTGCCGTACTGGCTCGACGCGCTCGGCATGAACGGCATGACGGCGTATTTCGCCCTTCTCGATGCAGCACGTGCGCTGCCGGGCGATACGGTTGTCATCTCGGCTGCTGCCGGCTCCGTCGGGCAGATCGCCGGGCAACTCGCCAGGATAGGCGGCTGCCGCGCCATCGGCGTTACGAGCTCGCCGCAGAAGGCCGCATGGTGCCGCGAGATCGGCTACGAAGAAGTCATCAACTACCGCGCGGAATCCGACCTCGCCGGCGCGGTCGCCAAGGCCTGCCCACGGGGCGTGGACGTGTTCATCGACAACACGGCCGGCGCCATTCATGACGCCGTGCTGCAGAACCTGGCGACGCACGCGCGCATCGCGCTCGTTGGCTCCGTGAGCCTCGCGGGCCAGTTCGGCAAGCCCGATATCGGCCCGCGTTTCCTGCGGCAGCTCCTGATCGCGCGCGCGAGTGTGCGGGGATTCCTGGTCGGCGATTACCAGGATCGCTACGCCGCGGCCCGCCGTCGGATTGCGAACTGGTATCAAACCGGCGCTCTGAAGTCGAGATTCGATATCGCGACGGGACTCGAGGAGACGCCAAAAGCGTTTCTCCGCCTGCTGAAGAGCGAGAATCTGGGGAAACAGTTGGTTCAGGTCAGCGCAGAGCCGGCGCCGCGAGGCAATCGTTGACAAAAACGTCACTCCGGCCCTGTCAGTTGGGCGGGCGCGCGATGCCGAGCCGCCGGTCGAGGTAGAAGCAGCGCGCGCAATCCGCGAAGAGCTCGACCTTGGATCGGCTCAAGAGGAACGGCGCAGCGGCGTCAGGCTTAAATAGCTTTGCGGCAGCCATGTGGTCAGTTTACCCCAGTGTCGCCTTTCGTCCCCGCGAAGCTTGTCCCCGAATGCTTCAATCGGGGAGCGGGGACCCGGTTTCACCTTGAACAAACGAGACGTGTCCAGCGTTCACGCCGGCCGCGTGCCGCGACATTTCGGGAACTGCGGACATCCCCAAAACGAACTCCCCGCGTTGCTGCCTTTGCGTGCGGTTCTGAGGACCATTGTTGAACCGCATTGCGGGCAAGAGGGCGCTTCGGTGGCCGAGGTCGTCACCCCGGTAGATGACTCCCTCGCCCCGCGTGCGGGGAGAGGGTTGGGGTGAGGGGCAACAGTTGTTTCACCGTGCGCAGACTGAGCGCCAATCATCTCCACCAACTGATGTCCACCAATCAACTCGATCTCACGTCCTTCGGCGAATCGCCGCGCCTCTTCGCCGTTCTTAGCTTTTCTGCTGCACGTCCCTATACGCGCGGGGCGCAACGTTTCGACATCGTTGATCGAGCTGGTGAGCGACGCGCTGAATAAACTGATCGCTTAAGCGCGTACCGTCTCCCGCCTTTGGGAAAAAAGAAAGTATTTGCTTAGTCGTACCCGTAAGTACCGGAATCCCGGACGGCGAGGTCCTCCGTATGAACCAGCCCGGCAATATTAGGATTGGATGCACTCGCACGGGCTCTCCAACCGCGCTTGAGAGCCACTCCTTTAACCATTTTGCTTGCCTCACGGCCTGTTCCAAGGGTTTAGTTTCACGCCAGCCAGGAAATTCGAGGCGGTTGCCATCATACCCGACCTCCCAGCCGGATTTTCTATTGGGACCTGCCATGGATTTCGCACGCCCTTTGGTTTCAATTGCAAATACACCGCTTGGTCCGACGGCTACATGATCAATACTAAAGTCCTTTGCGGGAAAATCATGAAAAACGTGAAAACCTACTCGTCCGAGTTGGTTTAACTCTTGACCGATGGCAAGCTCTGCTTCATAGCCATTGCAAGCAACATTTCGCGCTTGCCGTTAGCGATGGCGGTTTCCGCAGCCTGAATTGCAGCCTGTTGATCGTGACGTAGCGAGAATCCGTAGGCAAACGGCTCAGTCTTCAACTGCTCGTGGGCGCGAGCTTCGTCGCGCTTCAGTAGTGCAGTCAGTCCCTCCGGCGTGTACCAACCGTCGAGCACATGAGCCAGGTTGTCTGGCCGGCGGACGTCACAAAACCAGATGCCACTGCGCGTCGCGAGCTGACGCAGGAAAGGTCGTCCATTCGAAGAGAATACAAAGGGCAAATGGTATTCAGCCCACGGGCCGCCAGGCGACTGAACACCATCGTCGGCGCCGAAGCCACGGCTGTAGCGCTTAGCTTGCTGGAGGGCGCCAGACACATCTGTATGCTTGCGCTTGGCCTCGACCCCTGCAAGCGCCGTTAGGCCAGCGAAGAGAACGTAGTCTGACGGTCCGGTAGCCGTAGGCCACTCAGCGATAGCGAGGTTCCGCCCTCGCGTGGGCCGCGCGCCCTCCGAGTATCGAAGTACTACCGAATCGGCTTCCCAGCCTGCCTGACGCAGTTGCTGGTCGATGAGCTTACGGGTCTCGGATTCGTCAAGGTGAAGCGCTTCCGCCGCGGCGTTGGCCGCGTAGACGAAGTGCGCGACGTTTTCCCTAACCTGCGTGGCAGCCTGCGCTGGCTCCGCAGCCAGACGTGCTTGTAACGCATTCTTCGCCTGGTCGGCTTCAGATGCCATCTGCTCCCAGAAGGAGCGTTCATCCTTAGCTGCGTTGAGTTTCGCTTCCGCAAATTCCAAGCGTTGCGCCGTCGCATGGTGTGCAGCGCGGTAATCAGTTAGCTCCCGTGTGAGGCGATCGAGCTCAACTCGAAGATCCTCGTTCTCGTGCTTTGGGGAAGCGGGCGGAATGAAGGGCCCCGACTTGTATGACGGGTCCTTAAACGTGCGATGAAACCAGAGTCCGAGCTGCCAGGTGATTTTCAGTGCGGCCAATGCAGCCCCGTGATCTCCCGCCATCGAGTGGCTCGCAGCATTCCCGGCGCGTCGCACCTCTCCGAAAAGCTGAGCAATCTCGCGCGGCAGAATCCCCCCGTCTTGCAGACGACGAAGCATCTCGTATTGTGCCTCCTCCGGTGCGACGTATAGCCCCACTTTCGTCGCCACGAGCTGTGCCAGCAGCTCAGCTAGCTGGCGCAATTTCAGGAGAGAGGTATTCGGATCGTCAGGGAAGTACCGCTCCGCGAGCATGCCCAACCGCACGAGCTGCGCGTCGTGTTCCTGGAGGCAAGAAAAGTTGCTGCTAAGAGTCGGCGGGTCCGTCATCCCCGTCACCCGCAGACAGTATTGTTTGAGCTGACGCGACGCAGCAAACCCACAGAGCTCCTGGTATAGGCGTTCGCCACCCCAGCAATGGCCATCAAGAAGCTCCTCCGCACGCCGCGCAAACTGGTCGCCTGCCTGCCCCACGCGACCGGCCAGCCTGCTTTACCAAGCAGAGCATCGATCATTGCCCGGGCTTCTTCTTCGCTGGACAAGACCTACCTCTCCCCGGCGCGGTGGTATCGGATGATTCTACTCGCCATTGAGGTGATGGGCTCGCTAATCCGGGAGTGCGTGAGATCGGGAGAGGGAGCCTGAACCCCGTGCCGATCAGAGTTCCCGAGGCGGTGTCTTGAAGACCTGCTCTGTGTGCCACGCCAGAAATTCCGGGCGCGGCAGATAGCCTGCGCTCTGGGGAAGGATCAGGCTGGCGCCGTGGTAGGTCAGCATCCGGTTTCTTGTCTGTTCACTGCCGGTCACATGCTGACTGACGACCATCGTATATTGCTGCGACAAAACGGTGAACACGCCGAGATCGAAAAGTTTGTGGTGGAGTGAGCACAGCGCGAGTCCGTTCGGCTCGATGTCGGGTCCGCCGGCCTGGAACCACCGGATGTGTGCGGCTTCGAGCCCCACGACCTCGCCTCCCAGCCGCAGGTCATGCCCGCAGACACAGCAGCGGTACTCGTAAGCGAGAAGAACACGCGCCCTGAATGACGGGTCGCGCCGCGGTCGCTCGGGAGCGCGGACAATCCCCGCTTCACCGGCATCCAGTCCGACGGCATCCAGCACGTCCTGCTGCAGCGATTCAGGGAAGTGCGCTTCCACGATCCTTCGGGCGATGCGCGGGATGAGCAATGGATCGCGCCGCAGCATTTCGACGACTTCGGGCGCAAAGCCCCCAGCGACCTGCCCGTCACGAAGTTCGGTGAGGTTGGGCGTCGCTCCCGACGGGCGATCGAGAATCCGCGCCGGGCCGTCAAGCGTCCAGAGGCCGTCGGTCCTCAAGTGCCAGAATGGATAGTGTCTCGAAGAGGCGGCGCTGGAGGGCCCGAACTGTTCCAGCAGCTTCCGCAGGTCGTCTTCGATCGCGGCGAACTGCGCGGCGGCCGGCTCGCCCCGCCATAACCGGCCAAGCGCAAGCAGCACGAGCAGCGGCTTGTGCACCGCGCGCTGGCCGCCGCGCTGCCAGACGCGAATCCGGTCAAATCGCTCCAGGAGCTCCGACTCGGAGAGCGTCATCGCTTCGTCCAGTACGCGGCCTTCTCGGGAAAGATCCAGCGGATGCCGCCGCGCGGGTCGCTCTTATCACCCAGGTAACGCGGGATGATGTGCAGGTGAACGTGCATCACCGTCTGCCCGGCAGCAGCGCCGTTGTTGATGCCGATGTTGTAGCCGTCCGGGTGGTGTTGGCGATCCAGCAGCGCTTTCACTTCGTCGAGCAGCTCAAGCATCGCCTGCCGTTCTTCCGCCGTCGTTTCGAAGAACGTGGCGACGTGCCGCCGCGGAATGACAAGCGCGTGGCCTTTGGTCAGCGGATAGCCGTCGCGCTTCACGAATGCGAGCGGGCGCTCGATCAGGATGTGGTCCGCCGGCGGCGGACAGAACGGACATGGCTCGTGGGCCTGATGTACGCCCGGCTCGGGGAGGCGGCCAGGCACGTATACGCGCTGTCCAGCGGGATACTGCCTTTGTTTCACGTCCGTCCCTCGGCGTAGTGTTATCAGGCGATTCTACTCGCCATCGCGGTAGCGGGTAATGGGTGATGGGTGATGGGTGATGGGTGATGGGTGGGGCGTGACTGATACGGCGTGACTGGTGGGGCGGGAGCGAGTATCCGAATGATGAATGCAGAATGATGAATGGGGACGGGAGAGCGAGAGGGCGGAAGGAGGAGTGTGCGACGGCTGTTAACTCGTCCGCGCCGCCTGCAAAAGCACCTCGACTTCCGCCAACAACGCCGGCACCTCCTCATCAATGGTGCTCCAGACAACACGATGATCGATCAGGTCGTAACCGTGAATGAGCACGTTACGGAAATCGATGATCTGCCGGTGTTTGCTGATACGGGCAGATGTGTCCGGATCGTGCTGGGCCAGGCGATTCATGGCCTCTCCGATGATCTCGAAGTTGCGCTCGATCGCTTGCCTCAACAAACGGTCGCGCCGATAGTCGTCCAGCGCCTTGCCGCGCACGGCTTGGCGGATGAAGGCGGCGGCGTCGCGAATGTCCTCAAGCAACTTCGGCGCCTTCGGCTGCATAGACAAGCTGTCGCGTCTCGTTGATCGATTCGATGAAGTATGGATTCCGTAGGGAACCAACCGTGACCAGGTCGACCCTACGACCGTACAGCGCTTCAAGCGATTCCTTAAGACCAAAGTAGCGGTCGAAAAGCTTCGACGGATTGGCGTCGAACTCGACGAGAAAGTCGAGATCGCTGCGCTCCGGTTCGAAAGCACCGGTCGCCGCCGAGCCGAAAAGCTCGAGCCGGCGTACGCCGTAGCGCCGGCAGAGGTCAATTACCTCGTTGCGGTGTTGTTCAATCAATTTCGTCATGGCGGGCCTCGCACCCGAATTATGCCGCGAATGCGCCGTTAAGCGAAGCAGTGACGAAGGTGAAGGCGCATAGGCCGCGGCGAACCGCGATCAGTTTTCCCAGGGATTGATGACCTTGACGCCGCAACCTTCGAAATCCGCGACATTCCGGGTCGCGATCGCAGCCCCGCTGGAGCGGGCGATGGCGGCAATCTGCGCGTCAAAATGAGAGATCGGGCGTCCGGCCCGGCGGCGGTCGGCGGCAATGCTGGCGTAGGAGCCTGCGGCATCGCTGCCAAAAGGGAGAATGCGACCGGCAAAGTCTTCCCGGAACATCGCTTCGGCCGCGGACTCAAAGGCCTTCCGCCGCCGACCC
>Ga0156176_1043_pt1 | contig 12065 bp, 18 predicted proteins | sample RifCSPlowO2_12_FD_107829 | JGI IMG/M metagenome (GOLD analysis project Ga0156176, IMG submission 107829) | Betaproteobacteria bacterium RIFCSPLOWO2_12_FULL_62_58
GGCGTAGGTTGGGGTACGCGCAGCGTTCCCCGACATCCGCTGAGCGTCAGGTAGCCACCGATGCGGCAACCTGACCTACACTTTCTCAATGCGAGCGGCCTGAGGAATTCTGCATCGAAATAATGACTCACCACACTCGGGTGGGGATGGGGTAATTCTGTGATACACTTGCCTTACGTTGTATCACACGAGTTTGACCATGCCCAAGTCGCTGCGTCTGGGAACCGAGCTGGAGCAGGCCCTCGATCGCTACTGCATCGAGACCGGGGAGACGACAAGCGCCGTCATCCGGCAGAGCGTCGCCGAGTACCTCGTGCGCCGGAAAAAGAAGCAAAGCGCCCCGTCAGCCTGGGATCTGGGCAAGGACTTGTTTGGCGCCGACCGCTCGCCGGCGGGGCAAGGGAACGTCTCGGGACGGGTCAAGACGTTGATTCGCGGAAAGCTCCGTGCGAAGCATCCTCGTTGATACGGGACCGCTCGTCGCGCTCTTTCACGCGCGCGACCGGCATCACGAAGCTGCGAAAGCCATTCTCCAGTCGAATCCAGCGGCGCTGGTGAGCACCTGGCCCGTGATTACCGAAGCGTGTCACTTCCTGGGGCAGGCGGGAAAGCGTGCGCTTCTCGCTTTCATCCGGCGCGGCGGACTGCGTCTCGAAGGCCTGACCGTGGACGACGTGCCACAGATCGACGAGCTGCTCGTGCGCTACGAGAAAATGGATTTCGCCGACGCCACGCTCGTGCTGGCGGCGGAAAAGACCGGCATCTCGGAGATCTTCACGGTCGACCGGCGGGATTTCGAGACCCACAGGACCCGCTCCGGCCGGCGCTTCAGACTGCTGCTGGCGTAGGCAATGTGTCACCGCCAAGGGCGCGGAGAACGCCGATGAAAATAAGAGCCTTGCCTCTTAGCGCTTGTTCCCCGGATAAAGCGCTTCAATCTCTTTCGCCTCCGGCCGCAGGTTGTAGTCTTGAGCGAGGTCGCCATTACCGCAAGGGCTCTTGACCGTGATGAAGGTCGCAGGCCCATTGACCGGGCGCGAGCGATGGCGGGTATTGCGGGGGATGTGGATTAGCGTTCCTGGACCGACCACCCGGTCCTCATCGCCGAGCACGAAGTGCATCTGACCGGAGAGGATGACGGTGAACTGCTCCTCGTTCGGATGCTCGTGGAGCGGCGGCCCTTCACCTTCCGGCTTGGTTACAATGCCGAACTTCATGAATTCTCCGGGGACCGCGCCCGACTCGATTTTGGAATTGACTTTTGACTGCTTCTTCTCGAGTTCGTTGAGCTGATAGAACGGCATAACTCACTCCTTAAGTTTGGTGGTCAAATCGACCGGCATCGATCAAGAATCCTGCGGTTGTGGGTGGCGAACCAGATCATAGCGCAAGCAACACCGTTACCTCATGTCGCCGTAAAATTGCCCTATTATGCGTGACATCAAGGACCTGACGATCCTCCTCCTCCCTGGCCTCGGCGGGTCAGGTCCGGAGCACTGGCAGACGGCTTGGGGAAAGGCTTTTCCCAGCATGCAACGTGTCGAGCAGGCGGATTGGGAAAAGCCGGTCTATGCCGACTGGTCCGCACGTCTGACTGAGGCGGTGGTACGGGCCAGGCGCCCAATCGTGCTGGTGGCGCACAGCCTGGGCACGTCCCTCACCATGCGCTGGGCGTTCGAGCAGCCCGAGCACGCAAAGAAGGTGGCGGGCGCATTCCTCGTTGCGCCGACCGACCGGGACCGCTTCGACGCTTCGCCCAGCTCGCCGGTCCGCGGCTGGGGACCCATGATCCTCGAGCGCCTGCCCTTTCCGTCGATGGTGCTCGCGAGCCGCAACGACGATCGGGTGTCCTTCGAGCGCGCCGAAGTCTTTGCCAGGGCGTGGGGCTCGACGCTGGTGGACGCCGGCAACCTGGGCCATATGGGGAGCGCAGCGAAACTCGGGCTCTGGCCGTTCGGGCTCCTCTACTTCGGGCAGTTCGTCGGCTCGCTTGATGAGGCGTGACTGATACGTCGTGACTGATGCGGCGTGACTGATGCGGCGGGCAGAGCAATGAGCCTGGCCCCTTTGAATCCTTATGAGCCTGGCCCCTTTGAATCCCAGAGCGGCGCAACAAAATAGATCCCCTCGCCCCCGATCACGGGGGAGAGGGTTAGGGTGAGGGGCCATAGAACCTCATTTTGCGGGGAGTGAAGCGCAATCTCGACTACCAGGGAGGAAACAATCATGGCAAGACTGACATCTATCACCGGCAAGAGCCAGGTGCCCGTGGAGCATCACCCGATCGTAGACGCCATCGTCGAGAGCCGCGGCGCGGTGCAGGGGCCGTTCACGATGTTCCTGCATTGTCCGCCGCTCGCCGGCCGCCTCGCGCATCTCGGCGCCTACGTGCGCTTCGAGGGCAAGCTCGACAAGCGGGTGCGCGTGCTCGCCGCGATGACGGTCGCGCGGGAATTCGAGGCGGTTTACGTGTGGGGGGCCCAGACGGGCGCGGCGCGCCGCCAGGGCGTTCCGGAAGCAACCATCACCGCGATCCGCGAGAAACACTCGCGCGGCATGCCGGCGGACGACGCGCAAATCGTGGAGTTCACGCGAGATCTCGTCCGCAAGCACCGGGTGGACGCCGCGAGCATGAAGGCGCTGCAGCAGCGGTTCGGCGACGAGCAATTCATCGAGCTGACCGGGACGATCGGCTACTACAGCATGCTGGCGATGACGGTGAACGCCTGCGAGCTGGAGGCCGGTGCGGGGGCGGAGGTATTGCACCAGTAGCCATCTCAAAACTATGTCATTCCCGAGGAATCGGGAATCCATGCGGCGTCCGGGGCTTCGTTGGTGCGCGGCATGGGTCCCCGCTTTCGCGGGGACGACAGTTAAGCGTGACTGCGTTACGTAACGACCAATAGTGACTACCCGGAGAAAGCCATGCTGATAGTCGATTCGCAGATCCACATCTGGCAGAACGGCAAGATGAGCGCCCACCATCGCCAGATTCCGACTTATTCGGCCGATGATGCGCTGGCCGAGATGGCCTCGGCAGGGGTCGATTGTGCGGTGATCCATCCGCCCAGCGCGCTCGGCGAGGCGGTCAACGTTCTCGCCGTCGAGGCGGCGCGCCGGCACCCGGACAAATTCTGCATCCTCGGCCATTTCGACCTCGAAAGCCCGGATCGCGAGAACATCGTCGCCCATTGGCGCGAACGGCCGGGCATGCTCGGGTTTCGGTTTACCTTCAACCAGCCGCATCAGAAGGCTTGGTGGACCGACGGCTCGCTCGACTGGTTCTGGGCCGCATGCGAGAAGGCGGGACTGCCCATCGGGCTCCTGGCCGGCGGGCACATGGCGGCGCTGGCTAAAATCGCCGCGCGGCATCCGCGTCTGAAGCTGCACATCGATCACCTCGGACGCATGGGCGGCGTCGGCCGCGCGGGAACGGACGACGCAGCCTTTGCCGACCTTGGGGACATGCTCGCGCTCGCCAAATTCCCCAATATCGGGGTCAAGATGTCGGGCGCACCGAGCTATTCGAGCCAGCCCTACCCGTACCAGAACATCCACGGCTATTTGCGCCAGATCTTCGAGGCGTTCGGGCCCGAGCGCTCATTCTGGGGCACCGACATCACCCGCATGCCGTGTTCTTATCGGCAATGCGTGACGATGTTCACCGAGGAGTTGCCATGGCTGAAGGGCCGCGACCTCGAGCGGGTGATGGGTGGGGCCATTGTCGACTGGCTCGGGTGGAAGCGCCCCGCCGCTGCCTGATTTATCTGCCGCGAGCCTCAGTATGTCCTTGCGGTCAACCTCTGCAAACCTCGCCAGTTTCGAAACAGCGAGGTCTAACGGCTGCAAGACAAATATTCGCGCGCCTTCGATGCCTTTGAGCGAAAGGTGCATTGCGTCCCGATGCGCGTTTTCATGGAGCAAGGCGTAAGCCTCGTTGTAGTTTGCGTCGAAATATACGGACCTGGCCTTTCCTTCAGAGTCCCGGTAAATCACGGCCAGGTCCGAGGGAATCAGCAGCTTTCTGTCGAAAGCCGCGTCCACGTCGTCCGTCATCCGTGCTCCGGTGTGGAAGTGCATCGCGGCGCCACCAGCCAGGTACATGGTAAGCGGCTCCCGGCGAGAGACTCTTGCTGATCGCAGGAGTCGCCGGATCAGAGACTCGAATGCTTCGATGTAGGCCGGATCCGCCCGCTTACTGATCGCCAACTCGCGCATGCACCCTCCGTTCCCGGTCTATCATCGAGAAGAGTCTTGGAAAGTCCGGCTTGTACTTGCGATACCACGCCTCGTATTGCTCGACAGTGCTGGAGCCTGGAGACAGCGTTTCCGCGAGCGCGAGATAGGCGGAACGCTCGAATCCATGGTGTCCGGCAAGCATCACTGCGACGCCCGCAAGAAACTTCAGGTCACCAAATTGTTGCCAGAGTTCGGCATCCGGCGGGAAATGGGCGCAGAAATCGACGAAGGCCTTTTCTGTAACTCGATCTGAGGGCATCGCCTTGAAGCGGACTCCCCGAAGTTCCAGGGCGGTCGCAGCCGCCAGCAGCAGTTTCACGAACGGATCCCGGCGCTTCAGTTTGAGAAAGACTCGATTGCCCTTTGAATGCCGACTCAGCATTCCCAACGAAGACAACCGATCGAGCTCCTTTTGCAGGGAGGAAAGAGAAAGACCCGCCCCACGAGCAAGCTCGCGCAGATGGACGCCTGAATCGGGGCCCGAGCGCAATGCTTCAAGCAAACGGCCTCGCGCAGGGCCAACAAGCGTATGAACAGCGTCAGCGGATTGACTCATGCGGTATATTGTATCAAAAATTGATACATTAACAAAGGGCGCCTTCCCCCGCTTGCGGGGGAAGGTGGGGATGGGGGCATCCATTACTCGGAACGCTGTACTCACCTTCCCCCCTTGTGGGGGAAGGCTGGGATGGCGGGACATGGATGGGGGACATGAACGCCGAACAACAGAGTGCTGGGGGACAGACCACGCATTCTGTAATATGACGGCAGCGTCGGCGACGCGGGAAACCGTGGTCTCCCCTATTTACACAATATTCCGGACGTTACGCAATGGACCTGGGGCTTCGAGGCAAACACGCGATCGTGACCGGCGGCAGCCAGGGCATCGGAAAAGCCATTGCGCGGGAGCTGGCCCGCGAAGGGGCGGACGTGGCGATCGTCGCGAGGAGAAAAGAGCAGCTCGAAGCGACGGCGCGGGAACTGGGCGCCGAAACAGACCGGCGCATCATCCCACTGGTGGCGGATGTCACCAGCAGAAACCTCCCTCGTGCACTTCACCAAGACCTTGGCCGTCCAGTTGGGCCGCTTCGGGATCACGGTGAACTGCATCCACCCCGGCACGACGCGCACCGAGCGCACCCCGCGGCTGCTGGCCGCGCGGGCCGCCGAGCTGGGCGTCACCCCCGAGGAAGCCGAGAAACGCACCTATGCCCCCGATTCACCGCGCGGCAACGCCATCGGCCGCATGGTTGACGCGGCGGAGGTTGCCTACGTCGCGGCGTTCCTGGCTTCGGACAAGGCTTGGGCCGTCAGCGGCGAGCTGGTCGTGGCGACGGGTGGCGCCGGACGGTCGGTGTATTACTAGCGGAAGAGTGCTAGCGGATAACAATCGCCCTTTCCGGCGCACGGGCCTCGGCATCGTGATTGCTGTAAGGTATTAGCGGATGGAACTGCCTTTCCTGGAATCCTTGCGCGTTGACCAGTCAAAGATCACTGGTTATCTGCTGAGCGAATCAGCCGGCCGTGGAAAAGCGACATTTTTTCTGCGGCTCGGATTTCGCCCCGAAAACTGGGAAGTGCTCGCTGCTGCACTCAAGGCTCAGGCACGCAGTAATCCTGTGGTGTCGATAGTTGATTCCGCCTATGGCAAGCGTTACAGTGTGGATGGCGGAATTGCGACTCCAGACAACCGGCAGCCGCGGCCGAAAGTGCGAACGGTATGGATTCTCGAAACCGGAGCTGAAGCCCCGCGCTTGATCACCGCGCATCCCGTGTAGGAGCAATCATGATAGAAGAGCACGCGTCAGTCGTATTGACCGAACCACTGCCGTCAGCAGGTCTGGAAGCTGGCGACGTCGGCGTTGTTGTTCATGTGCATCGCAATGGCGAAGCCTTTGAAGTCGAGTTCATGACCCTCGACGGGAACACGCTCACGGTCGAAACTCTGACCGCGAAACAGATTCGCGCTGCACGCGACCGCGATATCCCGCACGTTCGCGAGCGCACCATCGCAGCATGACCGCGTAGGGTGGGTTAGCCGCGCCCGCGGCGTAACCCACCGACCTTCAACTGGGCATCACCCCCGAGGAAGCCGAGCAACGCACCTATGCCCCAGATTCACCGCGCGGCAACGCCATCGGCCGCATGGTTGACGTGGCGGCGGTCGCCTACGTCGCGGCGTTCCTGGCTTCGGACAAGGCCTGGGCCGTCAGCGGCGGTGAGCCGAAGCCGCGATGAGCCGAAGCCGTGAGCGACGCGTGGCGGTCAACGTGGCGACGGGCGGCGCCGGACGGTCGGTGTGTTACTAGCGGAAGGTGCAGGCAGGTATCCGAAGAAATATCCCGGTCTCTCAGATAGAACGGCATCTGTGATTGCTCCTAGCCGCAGCAGGGCTTGCCCGGCCCCGCTGCCTCCGTTGGCGCCGGCGCAATGGGCTCGGCGAGGAGGTTGACGGCCGCGTCGAGAGTCTTGCGTGCCGGCACCTGCCGAAGCTTGTCCGCCAGACGGATCGCTTCGGAGATCTGCGCATCGGTGAGTCCCGCGTTTCTCGAAGCCGGGACGTGGTGTTCGATGCACGATATGCAGTTGCTGCCCATTGCGGCGCCGAGTGAAACCAGTTCGCGCTCGCGCGGTGTGAGATGAGACATGTGCGCTCCTTTTTGCTACGCCGCTGTGGGTTCGAGCGACGCTTCCTGCTGGAGCTTCGCGATGATCTTGTCGGCCACTTGGCGCGCGATCACCTTGCGTTCCTCTTCCGGGACATCGTCCATCAGAAAAACGTCGGTGTATTTCCTGTACAAGGGCAGCGCATCGATGTGGATCACGTTCTCATTGCCGACAAGGTTCCTGAGCACGCGGCCATGGCACTTGAGGAAGCAGCCGTCGACCATGACGCTCTTCTTCGCGCCCTTCACCCACTCCGCCATCGCCGAATGCGGGACGAAGAACGTTTCGGCATGGCAGGCCCGGGCGAGCGCCGGAACCTCTTGAGCGATCAGGTTCGCGGCCAGTCTTGCGATTTCCCCTCGGATGCACGGCCCCTCGCAAGAGAGGACCGGTATGGTTTTCTTTGCGATCTGCTGCTTCGCGTAGGTCTCGCCCGCCGGGCAAAAGCCCTTAACCCCTTGCACTTCAAGAGAAAAGTCAGGTGTGTAAGCGTCCATATCGATCTCCGCATGTTGTCCCTTTCATTCCTTTAGACGAGACAACCGCGGAAAAGGATACAGGCTAGCTGCGCTGGCGAAACGTAATGGCGGCGATCGGCTTACGGTCGCAAGCGAGCTCGCCATCCTCGTCGCGATCGAAGCTGCATCCGACCCCCAAATCCTTACGCAGCTTTTCGCGGGCGCGATGCAGGCGAATTTTGACCGTATCGAGGTTGAGGCCGAGGATGCTCGCGATTTCGTTGTTCTTGAACCCTTCCAGCTCGCTCAACACCATCACGGTCTTGTAATTTTCCGGCAGGCGTTCAATGAACTCGCGAATGCAGGCGTTCATCTCTTCGCGCATTGCCGTTCTCTCGACCGATGGGGTTTGCGCGGCCTGCGGGACATCGGCTTCGTCCGATTCGACTTCCACCTCGCCCGGCGGTTCAATCGTCTTGCGGCGCAACCTGTCCAAGGCCGCGTTCGTCGCTATGCGGTAGATCCAGGTAGAAAGGCTCGAATCGCCGCGAAAGTCGGGCAGACCTTCGCTGACTTTGAGCATTACGGACTGCGTGAGGTCTTCCGCCTCGGCCTCACGGACGAGGCGCGTCAAATAGCGCAGGACTCGCGACCGGAAGCGGTCGTGAACGGCCTGGAACTCGAGGGTGGCCGAAGTCATATTCATCGGGTCTGATGTTACGCTTCGATTCATGCTGTGCCTTTACCTCGGTGAATGGCTTGATCTAGGTCAAAATTTGCTTCTACTCCCGGATCGCTCCCGCCGACCAGCAGCGGAAGACGCGCAGAGCGTGGAGTTCACGCCGCTTGGCTTACGGGAACTTGGCAGGAGATGAAAACGGCCTCGCAACGTCCACCACAAACATCACCAGGGCGCGCCGCCTTTTCAGCAAGCGGTCGATGACCTGTGCACGCGTTCTGGACTATTTCCCTTTGATCCAAGGGATTTTCGCCATTACTATACGGGCGTAGAAGAAGAAATACCGCTCCGTGACATTCATACGAAAATACAGACTTCATTACGCCTGGGTCATCCTGGCGGCGTCGTGCGTCCTCAGCATAGCGAGCCGAGCCGATTCAGCGTCATTTGGGGTTTTCATAGACCCCCTTGTCGCGCAATTCGGATGGAAACGAGGCGACATATCCTTTGCCTACGCCCTCGCGTTTCTGGCCGGAATGCCCGCCATGGTCGTCATGGGCTGGCTTGGCGATCGCTACGGGGCGCGGGCGCTCATGATCGGGGCGTCCTTTTTGATATCCACGGGCACGGTTCTCCTCGGGTCCATAACGGAGCTCTGGCACCTCTACGTCATTTATGGGTTATTTGTTGGATCTTTGGGGAACGCTGCTTTCATGGTGTTGCTGCCGGTCATCGTCACCCGATGGTTCAAGCGGCATATGGGCGTGGCGGTAGGCATTTATTGGGCTGCCTTGGGGGCAGGGCCCATGATTTTTGCTCCGCTGTTCCGCTGGATGATAGAAACCGGTGGTTGGGAATGGACCTTTACCGTCACAGGAATTGTTCTCGGCGGCATCCTCTTGGTCTTTTCCGCACTGATACGCAGCAGTCCACATGAAATGGGGCTGTCTGCCTACGGAGCAGAAGGCTCTTCCAAAGAGCAGCGTGTTCGCGCCGCATCCGCAATAGCGCCTGCAGGTCTACGCCAGCTTCTCACCCAACGCCCGGTTTGGCTCTTGACGGGTATCCATCATCTCGGGTGCGCTGGACACGCCATCATCCTGGCCCATGTCGTCTCGATGGCGACCTTCCGCGGAGTGTCCGGAGTAGAGGCAGCGGGTGTGCTGAGCACGATCGCCGGCGTCTCGATCATCAGCCGTTTCGCTTTCTCCATCCTCACGGAGCGACTGGGTGGCCGGGCGGTCCTCGCGATGGCGGTGATCGGCCAGAGCACGTCGGTTCTCATCTTGCTCTTTGCGAGCGAAGCCTGGGTGTTCTATCTGTTTGCCGTCGTCTTTGGCGTGTGCTACGGAGGTGAGATGGTAGGCTTCCCGATTATCAACCGCCAGTTATTCGGCGAAAGTGCGCCGCTCAGCTCGATTTACTCCTTCGAGATGGTGGGTGCGAGCACCGGGATGGCCTTAGGGGGCTGGCTGGGGGGCGCGCTTTTCGATGTCTCTGGAACCTATACTTGGGCAATTCTCGCATCCGCAGCCGTAGGGTACCTGGGACTGCCGCTGGCTCTCTACCTGCCGCGCCACACAAAGTTTGTCGCGTCCAGCTCCAAAGCCGTGGGCACGGCCTGATGGATCTTACGGGATGGAAGTGTTGCAGGCGTAACCTCATGATCACTAAATCTATGCAAATGGCCCTCCCGCTCGGCGTCCTTTCCGTCGCAGTCCTGTTACTCGCATCTCCTGCGCCTGTCGTGGCGGCCGAAAATTATCCGACCAGACCGATCCGTCTCATCGTCCCGTTCGCACCGGGCGGCGGGACCGACATGGTCGCCCGGGTGATCGCCCCCAAACTGTCCGAGCGGTTTGGCGGCACGCCGGTCATCGTGGACAACCGGGGCGGAGCGGGCGCCGTCATCGGCACGGCGATGGCGGCCAAGGCGACTCCGGACGGGTACACCCTGCTCGTATGCGATACCGCGCACACCATACAGCCGGTGCTGCAGAAGCTCGAATACGATCCGGTCAAGTCTTTCTCCCTGATCGCGTCATTGGTGACCGGCGATAGCATGCTCGTCTCCCCGGCGAGCGTTCCTGCCAGGACGCTCCAGGAGTTCATAGCGCTGGCGAAGCAGAAGCCCGGCCAGCTCGTGGCGGGAACCGCCGGCGCGGGCAGCAGCGGCCACATGGCCCTGGAGTTGTTCAGGGTGATGGCCGGCATCGACCTCATCATGGCGCACTACAAGGGCGCCGGGGCCGCGACCATCGATCTGCTCGGGGGGACCGTTCACATCTCCAACATAACGATTCAGGCCGCGGTTCCGCATCTCAAATCCGGCAGGCTGAAAGCGCTCGGCGTCGGCGGACTGAAACGCAGCGCTCTCCTGCCCGACGTTCCCACCGTGTCCGAATCCGGTTTGACGGGCTACCTGACAACCGGATGGCGGGGGCTGATGGGGCCGGCGGGCATGCCCCCGGAGATCACAGGCCGACTGACGCGCGAGGTGAAGGCGATCCTCACTTCGGATGACGTGAAGACGCATTTTTCGAACAACGCGATGGAGATCGATTATCGCGATCCGAAAGAGTTCGCCGTGTTCATCGCTGACGAGATTCAGCGCTGGAAGGGTGTGGTCAGCAAGGCCAATATCAGTCTGCAGCCACAGAAATAGATCGCGGGGAGCCCAACGCCGCCGCTTTTTCCCCTCATCCGACGAGGAGGGGTGTCAACTCGGTTGACGGGGTGGTGAATCGACTTTCCCGACCGGCAATACACCGAGATGGATCAGGAGCGCGATGACCATCGCAGTCATCGCAACGCCGCACACGGCGAGCCAGCCAAAATGCGCGAACGCCCAGCTCGTCAGAAACGCGCCCACGGCGTTTCCGCTCCACACATGCAATCCGAACAGGGTATTGCCGCGCGCCCGTGAATCCGGCACAGCCGAATTGACCAGCGTCTGGTTGGCCACCATTGCTGCGCGCAGGCCGCAGTCGAGGAGCATGGCACCGATGACCACCGCGGCAACGGACCACACGCCGAGCCCCATGAAGATCCAGGCGGCCAGCATTGCGGATACCCCTGTCAGCACCACCGGCATGACGCCGGCGCGGTCGGTCCAGCGCCCTGCCGGCCGCGCCACGAAGATGCCCGCCGCACCGGGGATGCCGATCAAGCCCGCGCCGGTCGGCCCCACGCCATGGAGCGTCGCGAGCATGGGTGCGGCGACCGCCCAGAATCCGCCGTAGCAGATGCCGAACATGAACTGTATCGCCGTCGCACGCCGTATCGCGCCATGCGCCCGCCAAAGACGCCACATCGACCACAGGAGACCGCTATACGAAGCGTCCGAGGTGGGCAGTGTACTGGGCAGCCGCGCCCACAGCACGGGGATGATCACGAGCAGCATGCCCGTCGAGAGCACGTAGCTGTAGCGCCAGCCGATGTGCGTGGCGATCAATCCACCGGCGATGCGCGCGAACAATATGCCGCTGAACATCGCCATCATTTGCGTGCCGAGCGCGCGGCCGCGATGATTGGGGTGCGCGATCTCCGCGGTGATCGCGATGAAGCTCAGCCCCAGCGACGAACAGATACCCGTCACCAGGCTGCCTGCCGCCAGCACCTCGATCGACGGTGCTGCCGCCATCAGCGCCTGCGCCAGCGCCAGCACGACGATCTTGGCGAGCACCAGCCGGCGCTTGTCGATACGATCGCCAAGCGGCACGAAGAACAGGATGCCGACCATCATGCCGCCGAACGAGAGCGTCGGTATCCAGCCCGTGGTCGCGGCATCGGCCTGAAACTCCGCGGCGATCGCCGCCAGCATCGGGGTCTGATAATGAATGCCGCCCGCGATGATGAAGGCGGACACGATCATCAGGGCGATGAGACCGCGATGCTCCGCCGCGGACGCGGGCAGGTTCGGCAATGGCTTTCCTGGTGTGGGGTTTATTTATACTTGCAGCGGAGCTTACAACAAAAATGAATTCCCTCGCCCCCACCTACTGGGGGAGAGGGCTAGGGTG
>Ga0156176_1244_pt1 | contig 11941 bp, 16 predicted proteins | sample RifCSPlowO2_12_FD_107829 | JGI IMG/M metagenome (GOLD analysis project Ga0156176, IMG submission 107829) | Betaproteobacteria bacterium RIFCSPLOWO2_12_FULL_62_58
CGACCGCGCGGCGGCCGAGAACTTCTGGAACAACGAGCCGTTCGCTGCGAACGGCGGTTACCAGGACGACTCGCGGATCTATCGCTGGGTATTTGGCGACTGACCGATCGCAAATCCAGGACCTCGAGGCCAGGCGCAATTCCTGAATGTCTGCTGAGGGTCGTTTGCGTCCCTTGCCAGCCGTCTCTGCCCGGACAAGAGCGGACTTTTCACGTTTTTGAAGCCGAGTTGCTGCAGGATATTGGTGATGAACTGGTCAGAGTCCATCTACAAGAAGAGCTCAGTATTTCGCCATCGAATCGAACTGGGACAGCGCATTAAGTCCGACGCAACGAAGCCTTGAGCATTGGCGAAAAAAGGCAGATGCTAGGCGGCATGGGCGCAATACTCAGATATGACGGCTTTGGCGGCGCACGATCGATCTTTCCGTCCAAACTGGAATTTACGTTCTACGAGATTGCGCTTGCTGCGGCGCAGTACCGGGATTCCCACATCCAGAGTCTCGGCGGTGGCTGGTATTGCTACTCAGAGCTACTGTGGTTGTTCACCTACCGCACACCCGAGTGGACCGAGCAGGAAGTCAAGGCGCACATGGCGCGGATTCATAAGTTGCTCTGGTGATACTGCAGAAAGCTGTCACCGGCATAAGCAACAAATGGCCAACTGGCAAGCCTGAATTCCGCACCTATTCTGCGCGCACCATGCACTGTCTCGGACCGTATTGCGATCATGCCGCGGGTTGTGTAATCTTCAGCTCACAATAGCAGGGACGGTGTCTCACTGCAGTGGTCCTGCAAAGTAACTGCGATCGAGGATGAAAATGCGAATTCATGTGGGATTGTTCTGCGCCTGCATTGTGGCGCTCGCAAATGCCCCAAGCCATGGCCAGTCCTATCCGGCGCGCGCGGTGCGGGCCACCGTTCCATTCGCCCCGGGCGGCGGCACCGACTTCATCGCTCGGGTCGTGATGCAAAAGCTGAGCGAGTCGTGGGCACAACCCGTGGTGGTGGAGAATCGACCCGGCGGGACAACAATCGTGGCTGCCGAGCTGGTATCGAAGGCTGCGCCGGACGGTTACACGCTGCTGATCACGCCGGTACCTTTTTCGATCGTGCCGAGCCTCGCGAAGCTCCCGTTCCACCCGCTCAAGGATTTCGAGCATATCGCCTTGTTCAACACAGCGCCCCTGGTCTTTATCGTGAATCCGAACGTCCCCGCCAAATCGGCCAGGGAGCTCATCGCGCTCGCCAAATCGAAGCCCGGCGCACTGAATTTCGGCTCGTCGGGTAGCGGCAGCTCCAACCACCTGGCTGGCGAGCTCTTCAATGCCATGGCGGGTGTCAAGATGGTGCACATCCCCTACAAAGGCAGTGCGCCGTCCCTTGCAGACCTGGTTGGCGGGCATGTCGACGTGGTGGTGAGCACGCTCACTTCCGCCGTGCCGCTGATCAAGTCCGGCAAGGTGCGCCCGATCGCGGTGACGAGCTTGGAGCGCTCTGCCGAGTGGCCTCAGATACCCACGATGAACGAATCGGGCCTCAAAGGCTTTCAGGCCGACGCCTGGAATGGACTGAGCGCGCCGGCGCGCACACCGAAGGAAATTATCGACAAAATCAATGCCGACGTCGCGAAGGTGCTGCAATCGGCGGACGTGATCGAAAAGTTCAAGAACGAAGGCGCCGTACCGAAGCGCATGACTGCAGCGGAATTCGGCGTATTCGTGCGCGACGAGATCGCGAAGTGGAGCAAAGTAACGAAATTCGCGAAAGTCGAGTCCCTATAGATCGATAACTGCCGACCGAAGGAAGAATCCATGAAACTCAAAGTCGTCAACATGCCGGTTCTGCTGAACGAAATGCGCGCAGCCGAACTGGATGCCGCCATCGTGGCTTCGCCGGAGAACTTCTTCTATCTGAGCGGCTGGAAGATTCAGACGCAGGTGCTGATACGCGACCGTCTCGCGCTCGGCATCGTCACCGCGGATGGCGTTATCACTCTCGTAGTCGCGACGAACGAGGAGACGCAGACCCGGCGCTTTGCCTCCGTCGAAGACGTTCGGCCGTACGGCGAATTCGTCGATGGGCCGATGAAAATCGTCGCCGAGGTGCTTAAGGAAAAGGGGCTCACGAAAGCACGCATAGGTGTCGAAACCAAGTATCTCACACAGGCTTACTTCCAGGACCTTCAGTACCGCGTGCCGAGCGCCACGCTGGCAGCGTGCGATGCAGTCTTCGATAAGACGAGAATGGTGAAGACCGCGCCGGAAATCGAGGCGCTGAAGCTCGCGGCTCAGGGCACGGATGAGGCGATCAAGCGTGCGCTGGCGTCGGCCAAGTCCGGCGATCCCGAGCACAAGCTTGCCCGTTCGATGGTGGACAATCTTTTCGAGATCGGCCACGGCGAGTTTCGGGACATCACGTGGGGTGTCGCGGCGGGCCCGAATACGCTCACCGTGCATTACTGGGGCGAAGACCGGCAACTCGGAAACGATGAGATGGTGCGCATCAACATTCGGGCGTCCATCAAGGGCTATTACTCGCATCTCTTCCGCCTGGCCGCCGTGGGACGCGCGAATGAACAGCACCGCACGTGGTACCAGAAGGCTCGCGACGTGCACTATCGTGCGATCGAGCGGCTGCGGCCGGGCGCGCGAGCCTGCGACCTCTACCATGCCGCATGCAAAGACATCGAGAGTCTTGGCGGCTCCTACCGCGGTTCGCTCATGGGTCACAGCACGGGTATCGCGCTTCACGAAAACCCGCGCATTCAGCCTCTCGACGAGACCGTGCTCGCCGCTGGGATGGTGATCGCGTCCGAGCCGCGAGTAATTGACCCGAACTACTGCTATTATCACCTCGAGGACCTGGTGCTCGTAACGGAGAAGGGCCCGGTGCGGCTCTCGGACCGCTCGAATCTCGACGAGCTTTTCGTCATACAATAGAACACCCTCAACCATGAGACATCTGGTACTCAGCTTCGCATTCGCCTTGGTCGCGGCATCATCGGTCAGTCACGCACAGCAGTACCCCGCTAAAGTCGTCAGGGCGATCGTCCCATCCGCGCCCGGCGGCAGCATAGACGTGGTAGGTCGCCTGCTCGCGCAGAGGTTCTCAGAGTCGATGGGCCAGCAGTTCATCATCGAAAACCGTGCGGGCGCCGCCGGCACGATCGGGACCGCTGCCGTCGCGAAAGCGCCGCCGGACGGCTACACACTGCTCGTAGCCTCTCAATCCGGCCTCTCGTCGGCGCCGAGCCTGATTGCGAAGCTGCCGTACGATCCGCTACGTGACTTGACGCCGATAATCTTCGTCGCCAATCAACCGAGCGTGCTCGTTGTCCATCCGTCGCTTCCCGTGCGCACGACGAAAGACTTCATTGCGCTTGCCAAGGCGAAGCCCGGAAAGTTCACCTTCGGCTCGTCGGGTATCGGCGCGACGCAGCATCTGTCGGCCGAGCTGTTCGGCATGATGACCGGCACGCGGCTGACCCACATACCGTATAAAGGCGGCGCGCTCGCGATGACCGAACTGCTGAGCGGGCAAATTGAGTTCATGTTCAGCCCTGCTCCGACGGCGACACCGTATCTGAAAGCGAACAGGATGCGGGCGATCGCAATCACGTCAATGCGCCGTATCAAATCGCTGCCGAACGTCCCCACACTGCACGAGAGTGGCGTACCCGGTTATGACTTCTCCGGCTGGATCGGGCTGCTCGGCCCGGCCAACATGTCGCGCGAGCTTGTCATGAAGCTCCACGGCGAAACGGTCAAGGCGCTCGCGGACGAAGCGCTCAACAGGCAACTTGTCGATTTGGGCTTCGACATGCCGGGGGGCACGCCGGAGCAGTTTGCGCGATTCATAAAGGAGGACATCGCGAAGACTGCCAAGATCGTCGCGGCTGCGAAGATTCAGCCGGAGTGACAGGTCGAGGGCTCCGTGTGTACCGAAGTGAACGATCTATGGTTCACATGGGCAGAAATGCGCGGCCTTCTGCGTGTGGCGGGACAACCGGCAGACGGCGGAAACGTCGCATTGTGAATGACGGCTCAGGGTCGGAAGCGGCCCGTCAGATCGAACCTGAGTTGAGCGGCGGGCACTCTACCCCGAGTCGCTCGCCTCGATCCTCAATCCTCAATCCTGCTTCTCACTCCGCCTTCGCGCCCGACGCCTTCACCACTTTCGCCCAGTTGCCGAAGTCGGTCTTGAGGTAGGCCGCGAACTGCTCGGGCGTGCTGGTCTCCGGCTCCGAGCCGACCGACACGTAGCGCTCGCGCATCTCCGGCGTGCGCACCGCGATCGCCACCACCTTGCCGGCGCGGATGTGACCGAGCACCGGCGCGATGTTCACGAACACCATGTCGCACTGGCCGGCAAGCACATCGACGATCGCCGGCCCCGCGCCCTTGTACGGCACGTGCACCATGCGGATGCCGGCCATCGTGTTGAGCAGCGCCGCGGCAAGATGCATGGTGTTGCCGACGCCGCCCGAAGCGAAGTTGAGCTTGCCCGGCTGCTTCTTCGCGAGCGCGATCAGTTCCTTGACCGATTTCACGGGCAGCGACGGGTGCACCACCAGTACGCTCGGCGTGAGCGCCGCCAGACTGATCGGCGTGAAATCCTTCAGCACGTCGAACGGCAGCTTGTCGTAGAGCGTCACGCTGATCGGCAGCGAGCTGTTGCCGAACAACAGCGTGTAGCCATCGGCCGGTGCGCCGAAGCGCGGAGCAGGGGCCCCATTCATGGGGATGCGACCGCGTAGGCGCGCATACGACCGCGGTTCTAAGTTCGGCGCCTGCATCCCGCTACCGGGTCGCATCCACGCGCCAAGGCGCGCGGAACCTGCTCCACCGTCCGCGGTCGCCGCGCAACGATCTCGGCGGCGATGTTGCCGTTCGCGCCGGGCCGCGGATCGGCAAGAATCTGCTGGCCGAGCAGGTCGCCGAGCTTAGGCGCAAGCGGCCGCAGCAGCGCATCCGCCGCCCCGCCCGGCGGAAACGGCATCACGGCACGCACCGGCTTCACAGGATAGTTTTGCGCCACGGCGGCCGGCACAGCAGCGAGCAGCGCAGCGCCTATCATGACAACAGCGGACAATCTCATCGTTCTCCTCCCGCAACCATCAATTCGTTTTCTTGCCGCCAGCAGCTTTCCGTCCAGCGCCACCCGTCCCACGCACAGATCATACGCTTGTCATTCCCGTGAAAATGGGAATCCAATCTTCATCTCCCCCACGATCACGCCGCTCGCGTGCCGCGACACTTCGTGAACTGCGGACACCCCAAAAACGACCTGCCGGCATTGCTGCCCTTTCGCGCCGCCCACCGTTTCCCCGCCCTCCCGCTCTCCCGACCTCCCGCCGCACCATTCATCATTCGCGATTTCCTTCCGCCTTCCTCCTTGCTCTTCGCCGCCTTCCGCCTTGGGTTTAAGCCCTCTGCATCGTTCATCATTCATCGTTCATCGTTCAAGATTCATCCTTCCGCCCCTTCGACTGAGCTCAGGACAGGCTTCATCCTTCAGAACCGCCCGCACGCGACGCGCGCGCGGCAAACGTGCAAAACTCGCAATCGGGGCTTGCCGCAGGCGGCTCCGGCGCAACCAGCGTGTCGCGGATACGCGCGAGCGTGCCCTCGATCCAGCCATCGCCGCCGTCGTAGGGAATCAATTTGATCGTGAATTCGAGCCTGCCTTCGAAAGCGGGGCGGTCGCGCTGCCCGTTGCAGTAGACGAACCAGCCGCGGCGCGCGACCGGGTGCCCCCGGCGCCGCAATAGCCACTGGTAGAACTCCATCTGGCGCTTGTAGCTCACCTGCCATTCGGCATCGAGGTTCACCTCGCTCGACTTGGACGTGCTCTTGTAGTCCGCGACGATCAGATCGCCCGAGTCCAGATCGCGCCACACGTCGTCGATTGCGCCGAACAGTTCGAGCTGCGTCGCTTCGTGCACGGTGCGCACCCCGCGGAAGTTGTTGCGCCACGTCTCTAGCTCCGGGTGGGCGTGCGGCACGGCCCGGATGCCCGCGGCTGCCATCAATGGATGCGGCTCGGCTAGTTGCCGGTAGCGGTCGAACTCGGTCTTGAGCAGGGCGTCCACCGCCGAGTTGAGATTGAACGGCGGACCGGAAGGGCGCGCGATGCCGAGCCGCCGATCGAGATAGAAGCAGCGCGGGCAGTCCGCGAAGAGCTCGACCTTGGATCGGCTCAAGGGAAAGGGCGCAGCGGCACCGGGCTTGAAGAGCTTTGCGGCAGCCATGCGGTGAGTTTAGCAGCCCTTCAGGAAATCGAGATCGCAGTGATCGAGCGCGTTCGCGCGCAACGCTTACTCTTCCCCGACGCTGCGGAGCAATTCCCGCGCAAAGTCTTGCGAGAAGTAAAACCCGTGTTCCACAAGACGCGCCAGATGGGGTCGAACCGCCGGAATCAGACTGCGCCGCCGTGCGACCGCCAAAATACCAAGCGTGCCGGTGACCGCAATGCGCAGCCTTACCGCCTCCCGCCGCACGGCTTCATCGTCCAGAATCACGATTGTGTCCCCGCCCAGGTTCGCAACCGCCCGCAGAATGCTGGCCTCCCCTTCGCCAAGCCGGGAAAATTCGGGCTCCGGCCATTTACCGCGCAGCACGCGTATCCAGCGCGCACGCAGCGCGGCACGAAGTTGAGGTGCGCCGGGAAGTTTCTCGTCCGCCAGCACTTCGCCGCGGACTTCCGGCGTGACGGACACGACCGAAAACAGGCGGCGCAACAGCTTGAAGCCGTGCGCCGCGGCGAGCCCGATCAGCGGGCTCGCGTCGCTGATGACGAGCCTTTCTTCAGCCACGCTTCGAGGTTGCTGACATCTTCGCGGAGCGTCCTGGCGTTACCGCGAATGATCGGGACCCCGGCGCGTCCCATTTCCTGCATGAATTCCGCGAGCGCCATGCCCGCGACCTTCGCCGCGCGGCCGAGCGAGATGCTGCCGCCCTTATAGAGATCGGTGGCGATAGCAAGCCGCACCCCCGGTTCGCCGAGCAGGCTGTCGTCGCTCAGATGGACAAGCACCGCCTCCGGCTGGTCGCGATTCATCACCACCACGGGAGCCTTGCGCGCCATGCGCAGGGCGTCGGACGGATTGTTCTTGAGCTGGCGGACGTTGACGGACTTCATAATGTGCCTCGTTTACGTAGGAACGTATGGTAGGCTCACCACTAGCCCGATGCAATGATCTGATGGGAGACATTGCCGGAGAAACTCACCAGCAAAGGGCGCCCGCCCTGCTCCTTCCGCCTTCCTCCTTGCCCTTCCTCCTCCTTTCGTCTTCCCCCTTATTACGACTTCCCCGACCGCACGAACTTGAGCAGTTGCGCCGGGTCGCGAGCGTCGGCCGTCCGCAACGCAGCGATATAGCGATCACGGACCTCGCCGGGCGCGACGAAATCGGTGTTTCCCCAATCAAATGCCTCAGCTCCGCTTTGCTTGAGCAGGATATCGGTCATGAGGCGGGCATGGCGCCCGTTGCCATTTGGAAAGGGATGGATCTGTGTCAAACGATGATGAAACCGCGCCGCAATTTCGTCCAACGGCATTGACTTCTGCTTGAGTTGGTAAGAAACGTCATCGAAAAGCTTCTTAAGTTCGACGGGGATGTTTGCCGGATCGATGCCCGGGTTCGTTTCCTTCGTGCGGAACATGCCGGCCCATTTCCAGGTCTTGCCGAACATTCGCCGATGAAGTTCCCGTGCGAACCGCGGGGTAAGCACGTCCTTGCGCTTTCTCGACAATGGGCACCGCCCACCGGTGACCGTGACGGCGTGCGCCGCGCACGGGGCGCCGCATTGCTCAAATGCTGATGCAGCGCCTGCTGATCGCGCGGCACCGTTTGAATTCGCCACGCGATTCCCCTGGCTCTGCCATTCCACTCAAACACACCCGCCTCTTCGAGGACGACGCCCAAATAACTGGCGCCTTGGGCATGTAATATGTCGCCCGGGCAAATCGTATAGATGGCACAACCCATAGCCGTCACGCTTCACGAACGCGAGCGGGCGCTCGATCAGGATGTGATCCGCCGGCGGCGGACAAAACGGCCATGGCGCGTCGGCCTGATGCAGGCCCGGCTCGGAGAGATGGCCACGCACGTTTCCGCGCTGGCCAACGGGATACTTCCTTTGTTTCACGTCCCTCCCTCGGCGTAGCGTTATGTCTTGATTTTACTCGCGATTGGGGCGACAGGCAGGCGCCACGTGAGATCGGGAGAGCGGGAGGGCGACAAACCTGGATGGCGAGTGACGGTTACGACGAGCGCCGCGGGTAAGCGCGGGCGGCGAGGTCGCCGTAGAACCTTTCGCAGAGCCTGAAGCGCCGTTCCACGGGGTCGAGGCCCCCGGGCAGCGAGGCTTCGACCAGGGCGCGGGCCGTGTCGAACATCCCGGTGCAAGCGAGAACGCGCTGCTCCGGCGTCATGCGTGCAAAGCCCTCCTGCACGAGCTTGCGAAATTCAGGGGTGGTGTCCTGCATCGAGGGTCTGCCGTAGCAACTCCGTGACTGACAGTTCGGACGCCCAGCGCTCAAGATACGTCCGATCGGCGCCGGCCGCAAGAAGCGACTGGACGTCCCGGATTTGCATCTCCGATTGGGATTCCCTTGCCCACGCAAGCTTGGAGAGTATCAGGTCTTCCCGGCTGACGACCCATGCCTCGAAGCCCGGCAGGTGCACGCGTTGCCGGCGGCCGAATTCGTGCCGGCGGTAGGGGGTGTCCTTACGGACGATGAAGTCGAGTTTCACCACTTTGTCGAGGTGCAGGACGTTGAACATCCCCGTCGTCGCGATCGCGGTCCCGACGTCGGCCTCCGCAACGTAATAGTCCGGCGCAAACAGCGCCGTCACCGATTTTGCGTCGCGCCCCGACAGCTCGACGACGATGTCGATATCCCGCGTCATGCGTGGTTCGGCGTAATAGCTCAGCGCAATCGAGCCTGTGAGCATGTAAGGGATGCCCGCACGCTCAAGGCGCGCCACGGCGTCACGCAGGACATCGAGCTCGTCTGTCATCTGCGAGACTATAACTGATGCAGCGGCGGGGGGAATCCTGGGGATGAAGCCAAGGTTGGGGTGAGCAGCGCGAAGGGCAGGCCGTCGGACTCCGCGAGCCACAGCCCGCGTGTCAGGCAGCGCACCGGCCGCTCTTCACCGATATCCACGTCCTGGTACACCGCCGGGCCGTCGGCAACGGCGCCGTCCCCAGCCTCACCCAGGTCGGCAAAGCGGAAATCGAGATCCCGGTCGCGCAGCCGCGCACCCACGAAGCGGTGTCCCGGCAGGCGCGCGAACAGTGCTCCCAGCGCTTTTTGAAGATCCGGCCGCATCCAGTGCGAAAACTCGCGGCGCGCGACGACCAAATGCGCGATCGGCGGCGTCGTGAAATGAGCGGCGAGCAGTTCGTGCAACGCTGGTTTATTTGTGAGGCGATCCATGTCGGTCGTGCAAAGCAAAAGCGGGGAGAAGCAAGCAACCCGCAACCTGAAACCGGCAACCCTTCACGAGCAACCGTCCGGGCTGTTCAGCAACCATTGCACATTGCGGCCCAAACCTGCGGCTTTTGAGGCTGTCGCTCTTCGCAAGAGCCGAGTCCGTTCCCATACGGATGGCGGTGCCTCTCCCCGGCCGCGTGCAGGCTCCGGCCGAGCCGGCGCGTCCGGTGCGCGGCGGCACCGGACGGCTGACGGCTCACGCCGCCAGCCCTGCGATTCCGATCAACTCCTGCGGCACGTCGATCTCGAGCTTCTCACGGTTGAGATCGGCAACCTCGTCGAGGAGCCGCGTCGCGCGCGCCTGCTCGCGGGCGAGCTTCTCGCGCAGTGCTTCGACCAGCGCTGCCTCGGCGGTCTGCAATGTGACCGCGACCGCTGCGCGCCGCGTGAAAGTCCACGAGTCGGTCTCACCTACGAGTTCACCGGGCAGGCTGCGCACAGCATCCGGACGTACCATGTCCGCTTTCTGCCCGTCGATCACAGCCTTGTACAGCGCAACACGGCGGTTGGCAGCCTCGGCCTCCGCGAGCTTGCCGGAGATCCCGAGCTGCGCATTGCGCACGGCGAGCGCGGCGCGAATCACCGCCACCGCCTGGGCGCCGCTTTCGACCAGGGCGAGGTCGTCGGCAGCGCGCCGTGCGATCACGGCTGCCTTCTCTTCCACGCCCTGCTTGTTCCAGGGCGAGATCGCAGTGGCCGTGTAGGCCGCCTTCACATTCGCTTCGCGCTCTTTCAGCGCGATGTTGATGCGCTCGGCCACTTTGTGCCAGCGCGAGAGCGTAAGGGCGTAATTCATGTCGTCCTCCTTCCTGCGAGCAAATGTACGCACCGCATCCAAGCGAATGGCGCGGCGGGCCGACTGCCCGAAACACGGAGTTCGGATGGAACCGGACCCGCCGCGCTTGACCGGCGCGGCGCAACCCGGTCAGCGGGCGACTAGGCGCCCTTCAGTGACAGCGGACAAAAGAGCAGCCTCTGCCGCGGCGCGCCTATTCGCGAGCGGCAAATGTCATGTCGTTGCATTGAAGGCTTCACTCTCATCCACCAGGTTGAGCGGAAAGGATGCAAACGATACCGGAGCAAAAAAGCCCGATCAAGAAAAATCGCACGCTGCGGCGCAATAGCTGTTGCATAAACGCAACGCAGGTCTCTTAATCACGGGCGCGCGAGTCGGCCAAATGGGGCGGGTGCTCAGGCCGTCACAATTTCGATCCGGGCGTGGAAGCCAGTTGCCAATGAAGGAAACGCTGAGACTGCTCCACGCCGTAACGCTTGCTGACAAAGAACCCGGGATTGCTGCCCACGCGATGGAATGACTCGTTGCGGTTCTTGCGACCGCGTCGGGACTGGTGGAGGATGACCCTGTCCAGTAAAGTTCCGAAAACAATGATGATCCGAAAAAGCCGGGAAGCGGACTCTGATGCGCTGTTGGCAATTGTCAACGAGGCGGCCCAAGCATATCGAGGAGTGATACCCGCCGATCGGTGGCGAGAACCCTATATGCCGGCGGAAGAATTAAAGCGAGAAATCGCGAACGGCGTCATATTCTGGGTTGTGGAGGAAGACGGGCGCCTTGTAGCGGTGATGGGGATTCAAGACAAGGAAGAAGTTGCCTTAGTTCGACACGCCTACGTCACGCCAACCATGCAGAGGAAGGGCGTGGGGACAAAACTCCTGCGCCATGTGGAGGGTCTTACGGAAAAACCAACCTTAATCGGAACGTGGGCGGATGCCTCTTGGGCCATCGCCTTCTATCAGCGAAACGGATACAGGGTCGTCCCGAACCAATACAAAGACGCCCTTCTCCGGAAATACTGGTCTATCCCCTCGAGACAGGTCGAGACGTCGGTTGTGCTTGCCAATGCCCGGTGGATGGAAGCCCGACAACGCGCTCCAGCGGACAGCTAACCGTTGCCGCTGGGTTTCACATTATTATGTGTCTCCGATGACTGGAGCCTGGCTATCATGAGCAACTCACTGCAAGCAGCACTTCTATCGGGACTGGTATTCCCCGGCCTTGGGCAGGTCGTTCTGAAACGCTATAGACGCGGTGTGGTGTTGATGCTTATCGTTTTGGCCTGCCTTTCGGTCATCGCAGCGATAGCATTGCAACGGGCTTTTGCCATACTCAAACAGATTGAATCGGCGGGCGGGGCAATCGATATGGATGCTATTTTAAACGCGGCCGCTCAATCATCCACGACTTCCGACAGCCTGGTAGTCAATTACGTCTCGTCGCTGATCATTGTTTGCTGGATTTTTGGGGTAGTCGACGCTTACAGAATCGGAAAGAAAAGGGACTTGGAACAACAGTCAACGGGCCAAGGTTCAAGTAGCGAAGGCGGTTAAGGCATTTAGCAACAATAACTTGAACATTTATGTATTTGGTGTCATGGTATGGGTCCATGGACACCGAAGCGGTTCTGCGAGCCAAG
>Ga0156176_1250_pt1 | contig 11670 bp, 12 predicted proteins | sample RifCSPlowO2_12_FD_107829 | JGI IMG/M metagenome (GOLD analysis project Ga0156176, IMG submission 107829) | Betaproteobacteria bacterium RIFCSPLOWO2_12_FULL_62_58
CGGCGCTGTTTGAAAAGGCGGCGCAATCGGCGGCTGATGTGATCTTCCTCGATCTCGAAGACGCGGTCGCGCCCGACGACAAGGAGCAGGCGCGGCGCAACGTGATCGCGGCGCTTAACGACATCGATTGGGGCGCGAAAACGATTTCCGTGCGCATCAATGGCCTCGACACGCATTACATGTACCGCGACGTGATCGAAGTGGGCGAAAACTGCCCGCGGCTCGACATGCTGCTAATCCCGAAGATCGGTGTGGCCGCGGACGTTTACGCGCTCGACATGCTGGTGACGCAGATCGAGCAGGCGAAGCAGCGCGAGAAACGGATCGGTTTCGAGGTGCTGATAGAAACGGCGCTGGGCTGGAGCAATGTCGAGGCGATCGCGCAGTCGAGCAGGCGGCTTGAGGCGATGTGTTTCGGCGCCGGCGACTTCGCGGCTTCCATGCGCATGCGTACTACCGTAATTGGGGGGCTCAATCCGGACTACGGCGTGCTCACCGACCGGGATGCGCAGGGGGAGCGCCATTTCTATCAGGCCGATCCCTGGCACGCCGCACAGACCCGTATTGTTGCGGCATGCCGCGCCCGGGGTTTGAGACCGATCGACGGACCTTATGGCGACTTCAAGGATACGGAAGGCTACGTCTCCGCCGCCCGGCGCGCCGCGGCCCTCGGCTTCGAGGGAAAGTGGGCGATTCATCCGTCGCAAATCGAGCTCGCCAACCAGGTGTTCAGTCCCGCGCCTGAAGAACTCGATAAAGCGCGTCGCATCGTGGAGGCGATGGCGCAGGCGGCGAAGGAGGGCCGGGGCGCGGTACAGCTCGATGGGCGTCTTATCGACGTCGCCAGCATCCGCATGGCGCAGAACCTGCTCAAGAAGGCGGAAGCGATAACCGCTGCGCCGGCCGCGAAACCGCGATAGCCTCCCCTGCTGGCTCATCCATGCGCGCGCTTTGCCGTGCGCCGCGCTCGTGCCACAATGCGTAGGCTAGAGAAAATACGAATGGTGCAAAAGGCCGCGTCCTCTGAAATACAGTCTGCTGCGCTGTCGGCGCCCAGTCCGCCTGCCGGCGGCGCAGCGCAAATCTACGCCGAAGAGGTGCGCCACCTTTATCGTTTGTCGCGGGCCGGTTACCTCGGCACGCTGATCAATGCCAGCATCGTGACATTCGCGTTGTGGAACGTCGTCGGTAATGTGTTGCTGGCGGGGTGGTTCACAGCGGTCCTTGCGATCACGCTGGGGCGCTACCTGCTCTACCGCGCATATTTCTCTGCGTCCGTCGCAGACACGGCCGCCCAATCCTGGGCCAATCGCTTCTTCCTGGGCGCAACCGCGATGGGGTGCATGTGGGGCGTCCTGGGGGCCGTGCTGTTTCCTTACGATTCGATTCCGCATCAGTTCCTGGTGATTTTCGTCATCGGCGGCATGACCATGTCGGCAGCGGTGGTGTTGGCGCCGGTGAAACGCGTCTTCTATGGCTTCGTGTTCCCGGCGCTGGCGCCGCTGATCGTGATTCTGTTCCTGCAAAGCGACCCGCTGCAGATTCTGATGGGGACGCTGGCGGTGGTATTCACGGTCGTGATCGTGGCCCTCGCGGTGGAAATGAAAGAGAACGTGCTTGCCTCGACCCGCATCAAGTTCGAAAACGCCGCCTTGATCGCGGACTTCTCGGCTGCCAACCAGCAAGTGCAGCAGTCGAACGAGCGACTCAAGGGAGAGGTGGAATTGCAGGCGCGCATCCAGGAAGAACTGCGGCAGGCAACCCGGAAGTTCCAGGCGCTGATTAACGCTTCCCCGCTCGCCATCGTCGTGCGTGATGCGGACGGCCGGATCGAAAGATGGAACCCGGCGGCGGAGCGCATGTTCGGTTGGAGCGAGGCCGAGGCGCTCGGCACAATGGTGCCGTGGCACCCTGCCGGCAGGGAGCAAGAAGGCGATCGTCACCGCAACATGATATTGCGCGGTGAAGCTTTTTCCGATGTGGAGGCGGTGCGGCTGCGCAAGGACGGAACGCCCCTCACGGTCAGCCTCTCTGGCGCCCCGGTTCATGACGACAGGGGCAACGCGATCGGCGTGATGGTGATCATCGCGGACATCACTTTGCGCAAGCGCTCCGAGCTGCGTCAGGAGCTGCAAGCCGAGATCACGAGGCTGCTCGCCGAGTCGCGTACCGTAGAGGAAGTCTTGGTCAAGGTGATCGAGACCATGTGCGAGAAGCAGGGCTGGGCTTGCGGGACGCGCTGGGTGCTGGACAAGCGGGAGAACGTGCTGCGCTGCGCGGAGGCCTGGGGCATCGATTCGCCCGGGGTGCAGGAGTTCCTGGCGGAGAGCCGGGTCATGCTGAATCCCTGGACCGGCAACGTTGCCGGTGTGGTGAGGCGGGTATGGGACAGCGCCGCGCCGGTATGGGTTACCGATGTGCAGGAAGACGTCAAGTTCCGGCGCGGGCCCGCGGCACGCAAGGCGGGGTTGCGCACCGCGCTCGGATTTCCGGTGGTGATTATCGGCGATTTCTACGGCGTCATGGAGTTTTTTGCGCCGGACGTGCGGCCGCCGGACCATGGGCTGATGGAGTTCGCCAAACAGCTCGGCAGCCAGATCGGGCAGTTCATCGCGCGCGTCGAGGCCGAACAGAACCTGCAGTTCGTGGCGACACACGATGCGCTGACTTCGCTGCCCAACCGCACGATGTTCAGCGACCGGCTCAGCCAGGCGCTCGCCCAGGCGCAGCGCTACAACCGGCGCCTCGCGCTGCTGTTCGTCGACCTCGACGGATTCAAAACCGTGAACGATACGTTCGGGCACGAGACCGGCGACGTTCTGCTCAGGGAGATCGCTTCCCGCTTGCGCGCATGTCTGCGCGAAGGTGACGTGATCGGCCGCATCGGCGGCGATGAATTCGTGGTGCTGATCGAGGAATTCGCCGAGCCGGAGCAACTCGCCTTAGTTGCGCGTAAAATCATCGAGATGGTGGCGCAGCCGGCGCCGGTGCGGGGACACGAATGCCGGGTTACCGCCAGCGTCGGCATCAGCGCCTACCCGCAGGACGGAAAGGATTCGCAGACGCTGCTCAAGAACGCCGACAGCGCGATGTACCGCGCGAAGGAGCAGGGCAAGAACCGCTTCCAGTTCTATTCGATCTGACATGCTTCGCGGCTGACCGGCGCCGGCCTTGCCGCGTCGGCGCTTTGCCTTCCCTCGCGGATCGGCTAAACTAGAATTGTAAGTTGATGCGTGCCAGTCAAGGGGGAATGAAATGGAAACGCTGAAGCAAATGCTGCACGCGAAGGCACGGCACCAAGGCGTGCTTTCGATCGCGCCCGACGCCCGCGTCTACGATGCGTTGCAAGTGATGGCCGAGAAGAACATCGGTGCGTTGCTGGTGCTGGAGGGCGGCAAGCTTGTCGGCATCATCACCGAGCGCGATTACGCGCGCAAGGTGATTCTAAAGGGCAAGTCCTCGCTCGATACGCCGGTGCGCGAGATCATGACCGACAAGGTGGTGTGCGTGCAGGCCTCGGAGACGGCCGAAACGTGCATGGCCCTGATCACTGAGAATCGCATTCGGCATCTGCCGGTGATGGAGGGCGACAAGCTGATCGGCGTGGTGTCCATCGGCGACCTCGTCAAGGAAGTGATCTCCGACCAGGAACAGACCATCAAGCAGCTCGAGTCCTACATTCACCGCTAGAACCGAGCGATGAATGCAGAGTGCAGAGTGCAAAGTGAGTGGCGCGAAGATTGCCGCGATGCCCTTGCTTGCCGCTCTGCACTCGGCACTCTGCGCTCATCATTAGCCTTATGAAATTCGGGGCGATCATCATCGGCGACGAAATCCTGTCGGGCAAGCGCCAGGACAGGCATATGGCCAAGGTGATCGAGACGCTGGGCGAGCGCGGCCTCCAGCTCGTGTGGTGCCATTATCTCGGCGACGATCCCGACCTGATCACCGCAACTCTCAGGCGCACCTTCGCCACCGATGATATCGTGTTCAGCTTCGGCGGCATCGGCGCCACGCCCGATGATCGCACGCGTCTGTGCGCGGCGCGCGCCGCCGGCGTCGGACTGGCACTGCACCCCGAGGCCGAGGCGGAAATCCGCGGCCGTTTTGGCGCCGATACGACGCCGAGACGGCTCGCAATGGGCGAGTTTCCGGTGGGGAGCGCGATCGTTCCGAATCCCTATAACCGCATCCCGGGGTTCAGTCTCGACCGGCATTATTTTCTGCCCGGCTTCCCGGAGATGGCATGGCCGATGATGGCGTGGGTGCTCGACACCCGGCACAGCGACTTGTTCAAGCCGGGCAGCGTCGCCGAATCGTCGATCATCGTGCGCGGGGCGGGCGAAAGCCAGCTGATCGATCTCATGAACGAGTGCCAGGCGCGTTTTCCGCGGGCCAAGGTGTTCAGTCTGCCGCGCATGGAGCCCGATGATCGCCACATCGAGCTCGGGGTGCGCGGCGATCCGGGAGAGGTGGTGTCCGCGGTCGCCAGCCTCAAGCAGGGGGTGAGCGCGCTCGGTTTCAACTGGGCGGAGTATCGAAATGCGGAATGATGAATAACGAGTGCAGAATGATAAGGAACGACTCGGTATACTCATCGTTCCGCATTCATCCTTCGAACGTACAAGAAAAAGCCCCAGGATTTCTCCCCGGGGCTTCTTGCCGGTCTTGCTTGAATGACGCTTAGGCGGCTTTCTTGGCCTTCTTCGCGCCGGCAACCGCTTGCTTGGCAACCGCTTCGAAGTTCGACTGGGACGCTTCGGTAAACTGCTTGGCGACTTTCGACAGGTTGTCGTAAGCGGAGTTCGCCGCGGCGATCCCCGACTTGAGCGCCGCGATTCCGACTTCCGAACCCGCCGGGGCGGTCTTCACCAGCTTGTCGAGCACGGTCACGACTTGTTTGTTGTAATCCGAGACTTGCTGTTCCACCAGCTTGCCGATCTCAGCTTGGGTCGCGGCAGCGACGTCATACACGCTCTTCGCGTACGCCGTTGCTTTCTCGATGCTCGGCTGCGCCACGTTGTCTTTCAGCGCGGCCAATTGCTGCAAGTCCTTGACCGAAGCCAGCGCTTTGGCGCTCTCGATGCTGTCGGCAAACGCGGTCTTGGCGGCTTTGAGCTGCAGGTCGAGCATGCGCTCGGCGCCTTCAATTGCGACACCCGCGAAACGCATTGCAACTTCCAGATTGGCCTTGTTTAGAGCGATAAGTTGTTCAGGCGTTTGATACATGGTAAATCTCCTTTAAAAACAAAAGCGTTGACTCAGACGGACGATCGATATTGCTGCACCGCACAATTACGATTATAAGGGCTAAAACCAGCATGTCAAGGGTTCTGGCACAAATATTTACTGCGCCGCAATATATTTAGCGAGTCCCTAGCAGTTTGTCGGACTTAGCCCGACAGGCTGCTAGATTTTTGACTTATCCCCGGCACGGTTATAGCATTAAAAAACGTTTCCCAATCAGGGAGCTATAAACGGGAAACGCGCGCCCTGCCGCTGCGCTTGGACGATCAAAATATGTCAGCTGCCATATCCCCCGGGGCTGCTCCGGATTTGCGCGAAACGTCCACCCTTGACGGCACGCCGTGCGTCGAGCTGACCGGTGCCTGGAATTTGCGTTCGCTGGGGCCTCGGCTCCCGCAGTTGACGCAGCGTCTGGCGGCTTGCCGGGGCATCACGCACTGGGACTTGCGGATGGTATCCGCGCTCGATCATGCTGGAGCCATCCTGCTGTGGCGGGCGTGGGGCCGACACCACATGGATGAACTCGAACTGCGCCCGGAGCACGCCGCGCTGTTTGCGCATATGGGTGGGCTGGCCCGCGGTGGGCACAGGCCCCGTAGCCGTGACTGGCGTGTACCCGTGCGACGCGTCGGTTCGAGTATGCTGGCGCTGCTCGCTCACCTGGTTGCGGCGGTAGGGCTACTCGGCCGCGTGGCGATCGACGCGGCAGGGCTCGCCCGCCGCCCGCGTCGCATTCCCTGGCTTGAAATCTCGGCCAATATCTACCATACCGGCGCACAGGCTCTGGGCATCACCGCGCTGGTGGGCTTCTTGGTGGGTGTTGTCCTTTCGTATCTGTCGGCTCAGCAACTCAAGCAGTTCGGCGCCGACATCTATATCATCAACCTGCTTGGTGTATCGGTGATTCGCGAACTGGGGCCCGTGCTCGCCGCAGTGCTTATTGCGGGACGCTCGGGATCGGCGATCACGGCGCAACTCGGCGTCATGCGTGTGACCGAAGAACTCGACGCGATGACAGTGATGGGGATTCCTCATGCCACGAGACTCGTTCTGCCCAAGATGGTGGCGCTGGCCATTTCGCTTCCGCTCATCGTGTTGTGGACCGATGCGGTGGCGATCCTGGGCGGCATGGTCGCCGCACATGCGGAACTCGGCCTCCCCTTGCGCTTTTTCCTGGCGCGCCTGCCGGACGCGGTCCCGATCGCCAATTTATGGCTCGGACTCGGCAAGAGCGTCGTTTTCGGGATACTGATTGCGCTGGTAGCGTGCCATTTCGGACTGCGTATAGAGCCCAATACCGAGAGTCTGGGGCAAGGCACGACGGCTTCGGTTGTCGCGGCGATCACCGTCGTGATCATCGTCGATGCCGTGTTCGCGGTGATGTTTTCTGATGTGGGGAGTTTCGGCTGATGGAATCCGTGGTGGAGGTCAAAGGGTTGTTTACCCGGTTCGGCTCGACCATGGTGCACCAGGGCATCGATCTCAGCGTGGAGCGCGGCGAGATCCTCTCACTGGTGGGTGGCTCCGGGAGCGGCAAGACCACGCTGCTGCGGCAGATGCTCGGTTTGGAGACACCCTGCCGGGGCGAGGTGCGCGTGCTGGGCGAGAATCTGCACGGGCGCAATCCCGCCGTGTTGCAGCGGCTCAGAAACCGCTGGGGCGTTTTGTTCCAGGAGGGTGCGTTGTTCTCAGCGCTTACGGTCTTCGACAACGTGGCGCTGCCGCTGCGTGAACTGCGCACGCTGGACGAGGATATCATTCGCGATCTGGTGCTGATGAAGCTCGAAATGGTCGGGATCGGAGCGCGTCACGCCCGCAAGGTTCCGGCCAAGCTGTCAGGCGGAATGGTGAAGCGTGTGGCGCTTGCCCGCGCGCTAGCGCTCGAGCCCGAACTGCTGTTCCTCGACGAGCCGACGGCGGGCCTTGACCCCGATCGCAGCGAGAGCTTCGTCAAGTTGATTGAAGAGTTGCGGCGTGAACTCTCGCTCACCGTTGTCATGGTGACGCACGACCTTGACACACTGGTCGCGCTGTCCAGCCGCATCGCGGTGCTGTTTGACGGCAAGCTGGTGGTGCTCGGAACGTTGCGCGAAGTGGTGCGCAGCCGGCATCCCTTCATCGTCAATTTCTTCCTTGGAGAGCGCGGCCGGCGCGCATTGGAGACGGTATGGAATACTCTGGGCATCGGCGACACCAGCGCGGCGCCTGCGCCAACGGGGAGTGCCTGAGACATGGAAAACAAAGCGTACGCGTTAGCCGCGGGGCTGTTTACTCTTGTGCTCGGCGCGAGCGTCATCGTCGCGGCGATGTGGTTCAGCGGCAGGACCGAAGCGCAAGACACGTATGTCCTGGAGTCGCGGTTTCCCGTGACGGGCCTCAACCTCCAGGCGCCGGTACGCTTCCGGGGCATTGACGTCGGCAAGGTTGAGGCAATCGAGTTCGGCGCCAGCGATTCCCGACTGATTCTGATCCGGGTGGCGGTGCGCAGTGACACGCCGGTTACCAAGGGCACCTATGCCCAACTCGGTTCACAGGGCATCACGGGCCTTGCCTACGTAATGCTGGACGACGACGGTTCGCGGCCGCAGCCGGTCACGCACCCCGACGAGATCCGCATTCCGGTGCGCCAGTCCTTTCTCGACGACATCACGGGAGCCAGCAAGGACCTGGTGTCGGACGTGACACAGGTGGTGCGCAGGCTTAGTGCGTTGCTCTCCGATGAAAATCAGGGGCAGATGGTGCGGACGCTGGCGAGCTTGGAGAGCGAGACGAGACGCATCGGCGAGCTCGTCGCAGGGCTGGAGCCGACCATAAGGAACGCTCCGGGCCTGCTCGACGATGCGCGCAAAGCGTTCGTGCGCGCAGAAATGTTGATGGCTGACCTGAACCGGCTGGTGGCCGATTTGCGGCAGCGTGCCGAAGCTGTCGAGCGCGTCGCAAAGGGCGTCGAAAACGCCGGCGCGGCGGCGCAGGCGCTGTCGAGTACGGCGCTGGCGGAGACGCTGCCAATGATCAATTCGCTGCTCGACGAACTCTCCCGCACGTCGCGCAACCTGGATCGGCTGCTGGCGGAGCTCGATCAGAATCCCTCAAGCCTCGTGTTCGGGAAACCCGCGGGGCATCCCGGACCCGGCGAGCCGGATTTCGATTCACGTCGCGGAAACAGGCCTTGAGACCCATGCGAAACGTTCACAGCATCAGCGACGGACACCTGAACACGGCAAAGCTTGCCGCGGCGCTGGGGTTTGCGGCCCTGCTCGTGGCGTGCACGCTCGGACAGCAGGCGCGCGAGCCGCCGGCGAGCTACGACCTCGGACCACCCCGCCCGTATTCGCAGATGAACCCCGGGATCCGGATGGCGCTGCTGATCCCCGCGATCGTTGCGCCCACGTGGCTGGACGGCCAGGGCATCGCCTATCGCCTCAATTACGTTGATGCGGCCCGGCTGCAGACCTATGCCAACAGCCGTTGGGCCGCGACGCCTTCCGCGCTGTTGACGCAGCGGCTGCGTAGCCGGTCTGCGGTGGCGAGCGGGATCGTGGGCGCAGGCGATGGTGCGCGCGCGGACTATGCGTTGCGCGTCGAGCTCGAGGATTTCAGCCAGTCGTTCGACGCGCTCAGTCAGAGCAGGGTCGCGGTGCGCGTGCGCGCGACGCTCGTCGATCTGGCGAGCCACACGCTGCACGCACAGCGCACGTTCGGCGTGGAGCGTCCCGCGGAGCCGAATGCCGCGGGCGCGGTCAGAGCACTCGGCGAAGCGAGCGATGCGCTGATCGAGGAATTGCTCGGCTGGACGGCGCACAATCTGAAAGACATGGCTCCCAGGTGAGGAACCGGAACGGCACGGAGAAAAATGCTGTGACGACGATTTTCGGTAGAATCATCAGGCGCGAGATTCCCGCCGACATCGTTTACGAAGACGATTCGTGCCTCGCATTTCGCGACATCAATCCGCAGGCGCCGATTCATGTGCTGCTGATCCCCAAGAAGGAGATCGCCCGGCTCGCCGATGCGCAGCCCGAGGATCAGGCGCTGCTCGGCCACCTGCTGCTCGCGGCCAACAAAGTCGCGCGCCAGTTGGGCGTGCAGGACGCGTATCGCGTCGTGGTGAACAACGGCGCCGGCGCGGGCCAGAGCGTGCTCCATCTGCACCTACACATCCTTGCCGGCCGGCCGATGCGCTGGCCACCGGGATAGAGGGTCAACGATGAATGCGGAATGATGAATGCGGAACGGAAACCGTTGGCACCCACGTTCATCGTTCATCGTTAGGTTTCGAGCGGCAGCCTGACCGGTTTGCCGGTCGCAACGGCGCGCTCGATGGCGATCGTGGTTTCCAGGTTGATGCGCGCCTGCTCCGGCGTGGTGTGCGCGGTGGGGCTGCCGGTGGCGAGGTGATCGAGCCAGGCGCGGGTCTCGTTGCCGAGCGGTCCCCAGAAGTCCCCGACCGCCCAATCGCCCGCGGTGTTGCTGCCGAGGAAGGCCATGTTGACCTGATGGTCGGGCACGTAGGCGTGCGGAATGCCTTTCTCCGAGTAGAGCAGATGATCCATGTGGTCGTCGTCGATGATCATCGTGCCTTCGGTTCCCAGCAGCTCCACGCGATCCGACTGTCCCAGCGTCGGGTAGCGTGCGGGCAGCGCGTAGCTCACCCCGAGGTTGATAACGGCGCCGTCGGCCAGCGTGACGATGGCCCAGGTCACATCGTGCGCGCCGTAGCCGGCCTCCTTGAAAATCCCGGTCTGGCCGCGCGCCACGACTTCAACCGGCGGATTGCCTTCGAGAAACCAGCACATGAGATCGACATAATAAGTGAGCACGTCGAGCACCGGTGTCGCATGCGGATCGCGTTTGAGTATGGCGAACGCCTGCGCCCGCGAGTTGTAAACGCGCGCGGTGCCGCCAACCACCTTGCCGAGCCGGCCGTGGATCATCTGTTCCTTGGCGCGCAGGAAGCATTCCTTGAAGCGTCGGCTGTAGCCGATGCGAAGACTGCCTTTGGTCCGCTCGAGCGTGTCAAGAATAGTGTCGGCATCCTTGAGCGTGAGCGCGATCGGCTTTTCCACCAGCACCGGCTTGCCGAGCTCCAGCGCCCTGCACACTGAAGCGGCATGCTCGCCTTCGGGGGTGCTAACGAACACGGCGTCGACCTCGGGGCGCGCGATCGCTTCGAAATTGTCGCCGGAGTGGAAGTCGGCGCCGGTCTGCTCGGCAAGCGCGCGCGCGCGTGCCGGATCGAGATCGGATACCGCGAGAAAGCCGACAGAGGGGTGTTTGGCGGCAAGGCGCGCGCGCAGGGTGCCGATGCGTCCCGCTCCCACCACCGCGATGCCGAGTTCTTTGCGATTCATGCTCCGTGCCATCAGCTCGCAACCTTCAGGTGTTTGATTTCAGCGGTGCCGCCCTGCGCCTCGTCGAGCATGTGGAAAATTTCCGTTGCTTCCCTGGCGATCGCATCGGCGATGTCGTTGAGCATGCGCAGGCCTTTGTCGACGGTCGCGTGCTCCGGCGCGCCGTACCAGCCGGTCGGCGCGATCGTCTTGATGTCGCGCAGCACCGGCTGGAAGCTCCGCGTCCTGCGCAGCTTGTCCCATTTACGGCCCTGCGAATGATCCGAGGAATATTCAATGCGGTCGAGGTACACGAGGTCGGGGCGATAGGCGAGTACCGCCAGCGCCTCGATCTCCCCGCCGTGCGTCAGTCCGCCGCACTCGTGGCCGTAGAGTTCGGCCGCAACGTAGCACGCCTGGACCGTCAACACCGTCATGCCGTGATCGCGGTGCAGCGATTCAGCCGCGATGGCGAGTGATGGGATGTTGCCTTCGTGCCAGTTGAGGATCAGCAGGTACTTCGCGCCGTGCCTGGCGGTGGAAACGCAGGTCTCGGTCACCACCCGCATGTAGGTCTCGGGCGTGAGCGTGATCGTGCCTTCGAACGGCATGTGCATCGGCGTGACACCGAGCGGCCCGCCGGGCAGAACCAGTCCGTCCATGCGCTCGGCCACCGCGTGTCCGATCACGTTCGACGCATAAATGTCGGTGCCGGTCGGCAGATGCGGCCCGTGCTGCTCGACGCTGCCGGCCGGCAGAATCACCAGCGGGTTTTTCCGGAACTGCGCCGCGATCTCGGGCTGGGTGAGGTCGATGAAATAGCGTGTGGGCAAAGATGACATGCGAGGAACCTCTACTGAGTGTTACCTGGTTGAGTGACATAGCGTGCGTGTTCCGAGTTACTCCCTACCCCCACCCCAACCCTCCCCCGCCCGAGCGGGGGAGGGAGTTCTTTTTTTATCCCAGCCTTCCCCCTGAGGGGGAAGGTGAGAAATTTTGCCCTCCCCTTCCAGCCCTCACTCCTGACCTCTCTCCCAGAGGGAGAGAGGAAGCTCGAGCCTCCCTTCTCCTTCCGGGAGAAGGGTCTGGGATG
>Ga0156176_1022_pt1 | contig 11214 bp, 13 predicted proteins | sample RifCSPlowO2_12_FD_107829 | JGI IMG/M metagenome (GOLD analysis project Ga0156176, IMG submission 107829) | Betaproteobacteria bacterium RIFCSPLOWO2_12_FULL_62_58
AACATCCCGCACGATCGAGCTCAAGGTAGTGCCCATCGGCAATTCGCGCGGCGTGCGGCTGCCGAAAGCGGTGCTCGACAAATACGCCATCAAGGGCGAGTTGGTGCTCGAAGAGCGCCAGGAAGGTCTCCTGCTGCGTAACAAAGGCGACAAACGCCTGTCCTGGGAGGACACCTTCAAGCAGATGGCGAAAGAGCGCGAGGACTGGAGCGATCTCGACGCGACCATGGCTGACGGCCTCGATCAAGAGAGCAAGTGGTGAGCCGCGAGATCGAACGCTACGGCATTTACTTCGCAAACCTCGATCCAGCCCGCGGTAGCGAGATTGCCAAGACCCGGCCGGTCATCATCGTCAGCCGGGACGAGATGAACCGTTTTCTTGATACCGTGGTCGCCTGCCCGTTGACGACCAAGCTTCATCCACGCTGGCGCAGCCGCATCCAGTGTACGTGCGCCGGCCGCAAAGCTGAAATCGCAATTGATCAGATCCGCACCGTCAGCAAAGAGCGGCTTGGCAAGAAACTGGCGCAGCTCGACCCGCCGGTTGCCGCGCGACTGCGGCGCCTGATCACCGAGATGTACGGTGAATAACATAGCGCTATGGCGAAGAACGCCGCTGTGGCAATGGAAAGACTGAAATTCGATGTTGGAATCGTAGTTCCTCTGAAGGAGGAGTTCCGCTACGTCGTCGAGGTCGCTCCGCAGATTGAGGCCATCCCATACGAAGGAACGTACTTTTATCGTCTCGACTTCGGAGCGATTTCAACGGTGTGCTGTTTGGTCGGGCAAATGGGATCTTTACCGGCCCTGCAGGCCGCCACGCGTCTTCTGGGTTTTGCCAACGTTAAACTCCTTGTGGTTCTCGGCCTTGGCGGAGCACTGGACGACGACATTGTTGTCGGGGAGACGCGCTATGCGCACTTGTTCCAAGTTCTGCCGGTGGAATTGCAGGATCCCGCATTCCTCGACCGCATCCATGCGTATCTGCCCGGTTGGGAGATGCCGAAGATTCGGCCTGAAAACTATTCCATCGGTTACGGGCTGCTGACCGACTATATGGCGGAAATCTTCGCAGAGTTGCGACGGCGAAATTTCCAGACCCACGTTAATGCCTGGGTCGAACTGGGCAACATGACGGGCCGTAACCAGGACGCCATCAAGAAGACCACGGCCGGCCTTCTGAAGTTGTTGCACCCGCACCGCAGTCCGGATTCGATAAGCCGTGGAGAGCTTGTGCCGATGCTCGAAACCGCGATCGAGATGCGGAAGCGCGTAACCGACCAACTGGCGAAAATGTTGCCCGCGGAGTTTGCGCAAGTTGAATACGGATTCAAGGTACGGGAGCGATGATTGAATGCAGGCCGTAGAGCGAACGGGATTACAAGCTTTGAAAAACCTCCTCATCGTATTCCACTCAAAGACCGGCGGCGCGCGCCAGATGGCGGAGGCGGCAACGCGGGGCGCGTCGACGGAACGCGAGGTGCGCGTGCGCCTGCTGCACGCCGCGGAAGCCGGGGCGGATGATGTGTTGGGGGCGGACGGTTACGTCTTCGTGACGCCTGAGAACCTCGCCGCGATCTCCGGAATCATGAAGGACTTTTTCGACCGCACCTATTATGCGGTGTTGGAGCGCATCGCCGGCCGGCCTTATGCGACGCTGGTGTGCGCTGGCAGCGACGGCAGCAACGCCGTGCGCCAGATCGAGCGCATTTGCACCGGATGGCGCTTGAAAGCAGTGTGCGAATCGCTCATCGTGTGCACGCACGCGCAGACGCCCGAAGCGATTCTTGCGCCGAAGACCATCGGGGCTGACGACCTGCGCCGCTGCGAGGAGATCGGCGCAGCGATCGCGGCGGGACTCGCGCTCGGGATTTTCTAAGAGAGATTCCTTCAACATCGATGCAACCGCCGATGAATTCTTCTCAATACCCTTCTTCTCAATACCCGCTTGACGGGTGCCTTGAGGGGTACGCCGATGGACGCAGATGTCGGGCCTGTTGAGTGTAAAGATGGCTGGCACGATGCTGGTGCGTGCCGGTGCGGCGCTGCTCATCCTGGCCGTTGTCGCCTGTGCGCCCCTGCCGCAGCGCGCCAACGTCCCTGTCGAACAGCGGCCATCGCCCAACTTCGATGAGCGGCGGCCGAACTTCGTGATTCTTCACCACACGAGCGGCGATAGCGCAGAACGGGCGCTGCGCACGCTTACCGATCTGCTACGCAAGGTAAGCGCGCATTACCTGATCGCGCGCGACGGCACGATCTATTATCTGGTGGATGAACTGGCTCGCGCGTGGCACGCCGGCGAGTCGTACTGGGGTGGTGACCGCGACCTGAATTCCGCATCGATTGGCATCGAACTCGACAACGATGGCGAGGAGCCGTTTGCCGATGCCCAGATCGAGTCACTGCTCGCGTTGCTGACCGACCTCAAGGAGCGCTACGGCATTCCAGCCGCCAATTTTCTCGGCCACGGTGATGTCGCGCCGCGGCGGAAAACCGATCCGAGCCGCCAATTCCCTTGGCAGAGGCTCGCTGGGCGCGGCTTTGGCCTGTGGTGCGAGGCGCCCTATTCCCCGGCGCCGCCGGGCTTCGACAGCGCCACGCTGCTGAACGCTTTCGGCTACGACGTTTCAGATCCCGGTGCGGCGATCACCGCGTTCAAGCGCCACTTCGTGCCGAACGATGCGTCACAAGAGATGACGGAACACGACCGTGCGCTGTTATATTGCCTGTTCTTGCTAAAATTACAAACCTGACGCGGAGAATTTCCCAGCATGAGCAACATCGATCTGCACAGCCATGTTATCCCGCCCACGATTGTCGAGGCCGTGCGGCGCGATCCGCAGCGCTTCGGCATGAAGGTCGCCGAGCGCGACGGCAAGCTCTATTTCGAGCGCCGCGGACAGTTGAGCGAGATGGACCGCGAGTTCTACGACGTCGAGGCCAAGATCGCCGCGATGGACCGCATGCACATCGATATCTCTGCGCTGTCGGTCGCGCCCCCGACCTACTTTTACGCGCTGAGCCCCGACGCGGGGCTGGCCGCTTCGAAGCTCAGCAACGACGGGATCGCGGAGATGGTCGCGAAATATCCCGCCCGCCTGCGCGGAATGGCCGCCCTCCCGATGCAGGACCCCGATGCGGCGATCACCGAGCTCGAGCGCGTGGTGAAGGAGCACGGGTTCAAGGCCGTAGAGATGGGCACCTCGATCGAAGGCGAGCAGCTTGCGCACGCAAAATTCCGCCCGCTGCTGAAAACGATCGAGCAGCTCGGCTGCTTCATCTTCACCCATCCTTATTCGTGTGCGGCCAAGGGCGGGATGGACGGGTACGAGCTCTTCAATACGGTCGGCTATCCGCTCGATTCCACGCTCATGGTCGCGCACCTGATGTTCAGCGGCGCGCTCGATGAGCTCAAGCGGCTGCGCATTCTGATTCCGCACGGCGGCGGCTACGTGCCGTACCAGATCGGGCGCTTCGCGCGCGCGCACGCGCATCGCCCGGCGGCGAGCGTGCATACCAGGAGCTCGCCATACGAGATGCTCAAGCGCTTTTACTTCGACGCGCTGACGCACGACCCGCGCTCGACGCGGCATCTGATCAATATGGTCGGCGCCGACCACGTGGCGATCGGAACGGATAATCCGTTCAACATGGGCTACGACGATCCGCTCGCCGCGCTCGACGCGGTCCCGGGTCTCAGCCCGGGGGAGCGGGACGCCATTTGCGGCCGGACCGCGCGCCGCCTGCTGGGAGAAAACTGAGCCGGCAAGCGAAACCGTTTATGAAGAAGAGCAGGGGTGAATTCGCATATCCGTCATCCTCTTTTGCAATTGTCCTGGCGCCGGTTTTGCATTAGGAGTTTGTCCGACCTAAGTCCGACAAACTCCTAGGGTGAGGCATCAGTCGCGATCGGCGACAGCGCCGTTCAGCGGGCGAAGCCGCGCCCCGCGAATCGACCCATCGGCCCCCTTGCGAGCAACTGGTCGGCAATGGTCTTCTGCTCCGGAGTGAGCGCGGCGTACAGGTCTTTCACTGCGGCGCTCATTGACTCCATGCCGGCGACGCCTTGCTTGGCAAGCTCGGTGCGCTGGGCAAGACGCTCGGGTGCCGACAGGGCGGTTCCGGACATTTGGGCGGACATCTGCGCGCGCCGTGCAAGCGTGGTTTCACCCTGCTGCCTGGCTTTGGCTGTGAAAGCCTGCCACGCTGAATCCTGATCGGGCGTGATCTTGAGCTCGACTTTCAGGGCCGCAAGATGACCCTCGATCGCGGCGGCGGGGTTGCGCCACATGCCGGGACCCATCTGGCCACGGCTTGCGCCCGAGCTATGGCCCATCGCACCGCGGTCCGCGCCCGGCCCATGGCCCATCATGCCGGGACCCATATTACCGCGGCCTGCGCCCGGGCCGTAGCCCATCGCGCCGGGACCCATATCACCGCGGCCCGCGCCCGGCCCATAGCCCATCATGCCGGGACCCATATCACCGCGGCCCGCGCCCGGGCCGTAGCCCATCGCGCCGCGTCCGCCGCCGTACTGGCAGCCGCCCCCCGGACCTATGGGATCTGCATAGACGAGCGCTGCGGATGCGGCAAGCGCTGCCGCGGCGACCAGCCCAACAAGAATCTTGCGGTTATTTCTCATGATCGATCTCCATGCCGTTAACTGGGGTGCCTTCGCGGAGCCGACGATGCCCACCAAGGGCGTTCGCAGGCTCTCTTGGCACGATCCATTTAACCACCGGCATGTAACGGCAGCATGTCACGAACCGCCTTTGTTGTATCGCAGCCTGTCAGCGCCGCGGGTTGTTACACTGCGATACAATTTTTTCCCCGTTCATGCCCTCGAGGCGGTATATAGCAGGTATGACCGATCAGGATCACGTTCTCGTCGTGGATGACGACCAGGAAATCCGCAGCCTGCTGCGCGACTACCTGCAGAAGAACGGCTACCGCGTCACCGCGGTGGGCGACGGCAAGCGCATGTGGGCGGCATTCGAGGAAGCACGGCCGGACATCGTCGTGCTCGATCTGATGCTGCCCGGCGACGACGGGCTCACGCTGTGCCGCGACCTGCGCGCACGCTCCAAGACCCCGATCATCATGCTCACGGCGCGCGGCGAGGAAACCGATCGCATCGTCGGCCTGGAGATGGGCGCCGACGACTATCTGCCCAAGCCCTTCAATCCGCGCGAGCTGCTGGCGCGCATCAAGAGCATCCTGCGGCGCACGCGCACGCTGCCGGAAAACCTGCGGCCCGAGGACGCGCGCGCCATCCGCTTTGCCGGCTGGACGCTCGATGTCGCCACCCGCAACCTGCGCTCGCCCGAAGGCGTGGTGGTGGCGCTGAGCGGCACGGAGTACAAGCTGCTCAGAATCTTTCTCGCGCATGCGAATCGCGTGCTCAACCGCGATCAGTTGATCGATCTCATGCTCTCGCGCGACGCCTCGCCGTTCGACCGCAGCATCGATGTGCAGGTGAGCCGCCTGCGCCATCGGCTGGGCGAGGGCGCGAAGGAGCCGGCGATCATCAAGACGGTGCGCGGCGAAGGCTACGTGCTGTCCGTGCCGGTGGAGGTGGGAAAGTAATGCGCCTGCTGCCGCGTTCGCTGTTCGCGCGCATGGTGCTCATCCTGTTGAGCGGCCTGGTGGTGGCGCAGTTGCTGAGCTTCGCAATCTACTGGCGGGAGCGCGGCGAGTTCATCATGCAGGCGACCGGCATGCGCTCGGCTCAGCGCATTGCCGACATCGTCAAGCTGCTCGATTCGATGGGGCGCGCGGAGCGCGCCAGGATCGTGACCGTGCTCAATTCACCGCCGCTGCGGATCTCGCTCGCCGAGCCGCCGCTTGCGCCCGCCTCGGGCGATGCCGGGAAAGAGGACCAGGCGGCGCAGTTTGCCGCCGTCCTGCGGCGCGTCGTCGGAGAGGAATTCCCGACGGTCGTGAAGGTCGCCGACGCGCCGCTGCGGGGTTCGCCCGGGCCGCGTTATGGCATGGGACCCGGGATGATGGGCGGGCCCGGCATGTGGGGACCGGGGGCGGAGGGCCCGGGGTCGTTCGGGCCGGGATCGTTCGGACCGGGAATGCATCGCCTCGCAGGGGTTTCGTTTGTCGTGCAGGTGCGCCTGAAGGACGGCACGCTCGTCACCTTTGATTCGCGGCAACCGTCCGAGGTCGTGAACTGGCCGTACCGGCTGCTGCTCAGCCTGACGGTGCTGCTCGTCGTGGTGCTCGCGGTAACCCTCGTCGCGGTGCGCTGGGTGACGCGGCCGCTCAAGACGCTCGCCGAGGCCGCGCAGAATCTGGGGGAGGACATCAATCGGCCGCCGCTTGATGAGAAGGGCCCGCTCGAGGTGCGGCGCGCGGCGCATGCGTTCAACACGATGCAGGAGAAGCTCGCCAGGTTCATCCGCGACCGCACCCGCATCTTCACCGCCATGTCGCATGATCTGAAGACGCCCATCACGCGGTTGCGGCTGCGCGCGGAGATGCTCGAGGATCCGGAGCTGCGGGCGAAATTCGTGAAGGACCTGGAGGAAACGGAGTCGATGGTGAGTGCGACGCTCGACTTTATGCGCGGCCTGGAATATCAGGAGCCCGCGCAGCCTCTCGACGTCATGGCGCTGCTCGAGAGCCTGCAGGAGGACACGCGCGAGGTGGGCGGCGAGGTTCGCATCGAGGGCGATGCGCGCACGCCTTATCACGGCCACCCGCAGACGCTCAAACGCTGCCTGGGCAATCTCATCGACAACGCGGTGACCTACGGCAAAGCCGCGACGATCAGCGTGGAAGATTCGGCCGGGCAGCTCCGGATCTGCGTGCGGGACGAGGGGCCGGGCATTCCCGAGGGCGAGCTCGAGCGGGTGTTCGAGCCGTTCCATCGCCTGGAAGGCTCGCGCAACCGCGGCACCGGCGGCACCGGCCTGGGCCTGACCATCGCGCGCAACATCGCGCGCGCGCACGGCGGCGAACTGGTGCTGCGTAACGTGCCCACCGGCGGGCTCGAAGCGGTGCTCACGTTGCCGCGCCGGATATCTCACCAGACCGGCTCGGAATGCAATGGCAGGCGCTGAAGATAGTTTCTCCGTCACTCGATCGCGAATCGTATTGTCGGGGGCTCTTAGTCTACTGTTCGTGCTGCTGGCGTCTGCGGTGTTTGCCGCGTGCCCCGGCGAGGAGCGGATTGGTGCGATTGTGCGGGCATGGCAGAAGGCGGAACCGATCCGCGGGCTGCCGGCCGATCTCGCGATGGCGGACGCGGTCTGCATCCGCGACGGCGTGGTCGAGCGGCTTCAGCCAGGCTTGGGGCGCATCGTCGGCTACAAGGCGGGCCTCACCAACAAGGCGATCCAGCAGCGCTTCGGCGTCTCGAGCCCGGTGCGCGGTGTGCTGCTCGAGAAGATGCTGCTGCCCGACGGGGCGGAGGTGCCGGCCCAGTTCGGCGCACGCCCGGTGTTCGAGGCCGATCTGCTGGTCGAAGTGAAGGACGCGGGCATCCACGAGGCCAAGACGCACCTCGAAGTGCTGCGTTCGCTGTCCCGCGTGATGCCGTTCATCGAACTTCCCGACCTCGTGCTGGCGGAAGGCGAAAAGGTCACCGCGCCGCTCATCGTCCTCACCAACGTTGGCGCGCGGTTCGGTGTCGTGGGGAAAGGCATTCCGGTCGAAGCGACGGAAAAATTCGCCGCATCGCTCGCTGCGATGCGCGTGGTTGTGACCGATCAGGACGGCATGGAAATTGCGAAGGGAACAGGCGCTGCGATCCTCGGCCATCCGCTCAACGCCGTGCTGTGGCTCGTTGAGGATCTGCGCAAGTCGGGCGTCCGCGTGAAAGCGGGAGACGTGCTGAGCCTGGGCTCGTTCACCCCGCTCCTGACGCCGAGCGCCGGGATGAGGATCAAGGTGCGCTATTTCGGGCTGCCCGGCGATCCCGAGGTGTCGATGCGATTCAAGTAAAATCAGGTCGGGTTCGAGCCCAGCTCGGGGAGCCAATCCGGGCTCGCACTCACCGGTAGACGAGCACCGGGATCTTGCAGTGGGTGATCACCCGCGCGGTTTCGGAACCGACCAGCTCCCCTGTGATGCCCTTGCGGCCGTGCGAAGCCATGATGATGAGGTCACAGCCGTTGTCGGTCGCAGCCTTGATGATGGCCTGATGAGGCGAGGTATGAGGCATGGAGAACGCCGAACACGGCACGCCGATTTCCCGCGCCTTGCTGGTCACTACGGACAGGTATTTTTGCGCTTCCTGTTTGGCGACTTCATCGAGTGCGGGCGCTTTCACGTTAACCGGCGCAAAGTCTTCGAACGATTCGACCGGGCGCTCGACCATCACGTAAAACCCGGTTACCTTCGCGCCGATTGCCTTCGCGAATTGCAGGCCGTTGGTGATCGCGACTTCCGACAGCGTCGAGCCGTCGGTCGGCAGCAGGATGTGCTTGTACACAGGCCCTCCAGCAAGGTTGGCCCAGCAAGATACCCGCCATTAGTATAGGCGAAAAACCGCGGTTCAGGAGGGGGGGTGGGTGCGTTAGAATCGGCGTCACTCCACCCGGATGCCGGCGGTTTTCACCACGCTTGCCGATTTCGCGAGCTCCAGCTTCACGAAATCACCGAATTCCTAGAACCTGGATGCCATCATTTGCGAGGGCGGAAATGCTGGCGTATGCCCATCCCCGAGTGGCGATGCCGCACGTTGCGACCGCGGTGGCGATCAGGCAAAATGCGTCTTACGACCGTTGAACGATCAGGAGCGTCTCCATGAACACATCGAAGGTTTCCAGCAAGTGGCAGGTTGTGATCCCCCGCCACGTACGCGAGGTCGAGCAGATTCGCGTCGGCAGCGAGGTGGCGTTCGAGCGTACGGCGGAAGGGATACTGCTGCGCCCCGTCGGGGCCGGAAAGCGCATTGCGCCGGAGGAGGGTTACGGCATCCTCAAGACACGGCGTCGAGCGGCGACGGAAGCGGATATCGCCCGGGCGGTGCGCGCGGCAGCGGTGCGCAAGGAGCATAAGCGCAGGACATCGCGATGATCGGCATCGACACCAGCATCGTGCTGCGCTATCTCCTGAAGGATGATCCGGCGCTGTCCCCGCGGGCACTGGAAATCATCGCCGCGAACGACTGCTTGCTGACCCGCGCCGCACTGACCGAAGTGGTATACACGCTGGAGACCTACTACCGCAGCTCGCGTGCAGACATCGGCCATGCGCTCGACGCCTTGCTCAGCTTGCAGCGTGTCTCAATCGAGGACCGCGCCGTGACCGAGCGGGCGGTGTCTTGGTACAAGGGAGGAATGGATTTCGGCGATGCGATGATTGCCGCTTCGTCGCATGGGTCGGTGCGCGTCGAGACCTTCGATCGTGACTTTGCCCGCCTCGCGCGCAAGCTCCGGACCGCACCCCCGGTCGAGTTCGCGGTCAAGTAGCCGGCTGCGGTACGCCAAGCCGCAGTTCGGGCGTGGCTGGCCGTGCGCAATGAGCAGCGCCGCGAGTAGCAGCAGACGGTGCGCGGAACGCACCCTGCCTGCTTCCCGGCGCGGAGGCCGACGGTGCCAGGATCATGCCCGCCCATACAAAGTGCAATACGTTCAAGCTTACCTCCTCCGCGTGCGCTTGGTTGTAACGGGAGCCGTCTTCTTGCGGGAGGTGAGCGCCCGGCCGAAGGGTCGCGCCCGTTTTGCCAGCAGGCGCGCGAGTTCGGTGGCATCCGCGAGCTTCTCCAGCCCCAGCATTGCATCGCGCAGTTCCGCGACCTGCGACATGGGCAGCGCTTTGACCGCCAGCTTCTCGAATTTCTCGACGACCTCGGCTTCGGCTGCGAATTTCTTCTCGCTGCCGCGCGGCGCTTCCACGGTGCGCGTCATCACCGAACTGTCCTTGAGATGCGCTTCGACCTGCACCATGTGGCGGAACCTGGCGCCTTTCGCGGTGATGTCCGGGTCGTGATGCACTTTAACCTTCTCCGCGAGCGCCATGCGCGCGGGATCGGCGACCTTGTCCTCGGTGAACTGATCGACGAAACAGTCGCCTTCGATGAGATAGGTCGCCACGCAGTAGGGAAGGTTGAGCTGTGCCGACGTGAGGCCTTGCGGCACGTACTTCCAGCCGACATGATCCATGGTGACCTGGGAGCCCCGCACCACGATTCCTGCCACATCGCCCGCGCCGAAACGCCGCTCCCGCTGCATGTCGCGCAGCGCGTCGAGCGTGGTGTGGTTGCTGCCGACACAGGAATAGAACTTCAGCGCGACGCCCATCGTCTGCCACGTTTCGCCGAAACCCGCGGTGAGTTCCTTCAGGTTGAAACGGTCGGTCGAGCGCGAGAACGTCGTGCAGAAGCCGCCGTATTCGCTCTCGAGCACGTTGACGATGCCGGTAAAGCCGGCTTCAGCCAGCAGTGCGCCGTAAAGTCCGCTCTGCGAGGCGCGGCCGGCGTGCATGCGCTTCACCATCGCGCCGTATTGCGCCGCCATCAGCCCCGCCGCCTGGGTGCCCGCGATGCCCAGCGCATGCACGGTTTTCTCGACGTCGAGCTTGAGTCCCCGTGCCGCGCCGGCGGCGGCTGAAAACACACCGAGTGTGGCGCCCGAGTGCCAGCCCTGGGCAATGTGTTCCGGTCCCATGCACAGCCCCACTCGCGGGCCGATCTCGTAGCCGGCCACCGCGGCAGTAAGAAACTCCCTGCCGCTCATGCCGGGCCTGATCTCGGTTACGGCGACCAGCGCCGGCAGCACCACCGCGCCGACGTGCAGCACGCCGGCGCGGTGCACGTCGTCCAGCTCGAAGCCCTGCACCTGGGTGCCGTTGATCAACGCGGCGTGCGGCGCCGAAAGTCTGGCGCCGGTGCCCCATATGGCGCAGGTGCGAGTGGCGTCGATCGCGGAGAGCTTGTCCTGAAGGATGTGGCTCCACTCGAGGTCCGCGCCGTAGAGCGCGCAGCCGAGCGAGTCGAGCATCAGCAGCTTGATGCGGCTGCGGACGTCTTCTGGGATCGCGTCGTACTTGAGAGTTGAGACGAACTGCGCGATACCGCGCGTGTAGGGATTGTCGGTTGCCGCTTCGTGCGCCATCAGTTACTCCGGCGGTTCAAGATTTTGCGGCTTTGCCGGCGCTCGCGCCGGCCATGCGGCCGAAGACCGCGCCCGACACCAGCCCGGTGCCGCTCGGGTAATTGAAGTAGAACAGCCCGCCCACCATCTCGCCCGCGCAATA
>Ga0156176_1119_pt1 | contig 11134 bp, 10 predicted proteins | sample RifCSPlowO2_12_FD_107829 | JGI IMG/M metagenome (GOLD analysis project Ga0156176, IMG submission 107829) | Betaproteobacteria bacterium RIFCSPLOWO2_12_FULL_62_58
TACCGTGTCACCAGGGGCGGGAAGCCGACGCACAAGCACGTCATGCAATCGTTCCGGCTTCTGCAGCGTTACCGGATTCCCTGCGACATCCTGTGCGTCGTCCATCGCGAGAACGTGCGCCACCCTGCGGCCGTCTACCGGTTCGTCAAGGAAATGGGCGCCGATTACCTGCAATTCCTTCCGCTGGTAGCGCGGCAGGACGACCACGGTGTCCGTGCGGAAACGGTCCCGGCGGAAGCGTACGGCGCTTTCCTCTGCACGGTCTTCCACGAATGGGTCAGGCACGATGTGGGCCGCATCGGTATCCAGAACTTCGACGAGGCGATGAGACCGTTTCTCGGCATGGATCACGCGCTGTGCCTCTTCAGGCAGACGTGCGGCGATGTCGTGGTCGTCGAGCATAACGGGGATTTCTATTCCTGCGACCATTTTGTCGACCGCGCGCATCGCCTGGGAAATATCCGCGACACGCCACTCGCTGAAATGCTGGAGAGCACGGCACAGCGCGAGTTCGGGCGCAGGAAGTGGGACTCGTTACCGCGTTACTGCCGCGAGTGCGAAGTGCTCGCCCTCTGTAACGGCGGATGTCCCAAGGACCGTTTCGCCCGGACGCCGGAAGGCGAGGACGGGCTGAACTATCTGTATGCGGGATTCAAGCAGTTTTTCATCCACACGCGGCCCTACCTGCGGAGGCTTGCATCGTTCAGGCGGTCCGGAAGGCCCGCGGAAGAGTTCATGCGTGAGGTGCGCTCGGAGGACGCTCAAGTTTCCCGCGAAGCAGGCCGCAACGACCCGTGCCCGTGCGGCAGCGGGAAAAAATACAAAAAGTGCTGTCTTGGGAAATCGCTCTCCTGAGGGCGCGTAACGAAATGGCCGTTCACCCCCTTCGACGAAGCTCAGGACAGGCTTCGACGGGCCCAGGGCGAACGGACGGTTGGATATCGTAAGCGATTTTCAGACTCAGGACACCAGCTTCCGCAGCTTAAGCCTCTACCCGCTCCGGCAGGAAAATCTGCAATAGATCGTTCAAGAACAGCTGCCCCAGCGGCGTCGGTGCGATGCGCCGATGGTCACGGGTGATCAGGCCGCGCCGTTCGGCCTCGTCAAGCTCTTTCAGCACCGCGTTAAGAGACACTCCCGCCCGTTCCGCAAACAGATTCACCTCGAAGCCCTCAGTAAGCCGCAGAGCATTCATCATGAACTCAAACCCGACCTCGCGCGCACTCACTTCCTGCTCCTGCTGGATGCCGCTGCCTCCCGCTGCCGACGCCATGTATTGCTTCGGCTGCCTGTAGCGCATCTGCCGCACGATCCTGTCGGCGAAGGAGAGCTTGCTGTGCGCGCCGGCGCCGATGCCGAGGTAGTCGCCGAAGGTCCAGTAATTGAGGTTGTGACGGCATACGGAAGAGAGGCGAGAGGAGAGAGGAGAGAGGAGAAAGCCGCTTCGCGGGTCCCTATCGGAGGGGCTGTCGCTCCGTTTCGCAAATGCGGACACCTCGTAGTGCAGGTAGCCGTGCCTGCTGAGCAGTTCTTCGATCGCGGCCTGCATCGCGGCGGTGGCATCATCGTCGGGCAGCTTGGGCGGGTAGCGATAAAAATATGTGTTGGGCTCGATGGTCAGGTGGTAGGCTGAAAGATGCGCGGGGTCGAACGCCAGTGCCGCTTCGATGTCAGATAGGGCCTCCTCGACGGCCTGCTCCGGTAATCCATACATGAGATCGAGGTTCACGTTATCGAAATTGCTTGTGGCAATTTCGATCGCGCGACGGGCTTCAACGTCGTCGTGGATGCGGCCGAGCGCCTTGAGATGTCGGGAGTTGAAGCTCTGGATGCCGATCGAAAGCCGATTCACCCCTGCCGCGCGGAATGCCTTGAACTTCTCCGCCTCGAACGTGCCGGGATTGGCTTCGAGCGTAATCTCGGCGTCGCTTGCCAGCGGCAGCCGCGCGCGCACTGCGGAAAGGATCGCGTCGATGCTCTGCGGCGAAAACAAGCTCGGCGTGCCGCCGCCGAAAAACACGCTGTAGACCTTGCGCCCCCAGACCGGCGGCAGCGCCTGTTCGAGATCAGCGATGAGCGCCGCGACGTAGTCCTGCTCCGGCAGCGCGCCGCGCGCTTCATGCGAATTGAAATCGCAGTACGGACATTTTCGCGCGCACCAAGGAATATGAATGTATAAAGACAGCGGTGGCAGCGCGCGAAAATGTAATGGTGGGTGATAAGTCATGAATGATGATTCAAGGCCCACGGCGTCTTTTCGCGGCTCATTTCACGGTCATCATGCCGCATTTCCCATTACGCGCAGTTGCGCAACGAGCTGCGCAAGTGCGCGTCCGCGGTGGCTCACCGCATTTTTCTCCTCGGGCGGGAGTTCGGCGGCGGTGCGGCCGAACTCGGGCAAATAGAAATAGGGATCGTAACCGAAGCCGTTGGTTCCGCGCGGGGTGTCGATCACCTCGCCATGCCAGCGGCCCTCGGCAATAACGGGTTCGGGGTCGCCGGCGTGCCGCGTGAGCACGATCACGCAGTAGTAGTGCGCGCGGCGGTCGGCTTGCCCGTCGAGCAGGGTGATCAGCTTCTCGTTGTTGCGCCGGTCCTGATCTTCCCGTCCACCGGGAAAGCCAACAGGCGGGCCGCCGGCGAAGCGCGCCGAGTGCACCCCCGGCTCCCCGCCCAGGGCCGCGGCGCAGATGCCCGAATCGTCGGCTAACGCCGGCATGCCGGAAAGCCGGCTCGCATGCCGCGCCTTGGCAAGGGCGTTCTCGACGAAAGTCGCGTGCGGCTCGTCGGCCGCGGCGATCCCGAGCCGCGATTGGGGAACGATCTCGATGCCGAGCGGCGCGAGCATCTGCTGGAACTCGCGCAGCTTGCCGGGATTGCTCGATGCAATGACGATTTTTTTCACGGGGAAGGCTTAAGGTTTTTCCAGCGCCGCTTTCTGGGCGGCGATGAGCTCCCGGATGCCCTTTTCCGCGAGATCGAGCATCGCGTTCATCTCGGCGCGCGAGAACGGCGCGCCCTCCGCGGTGCCCTGGACCTCGACCAGCCCTCCGCTGCCGGTCATCACCACGTTCATGTCGGTGTCGCACTGCGAGTCCTCGACATAGTTGAGATCGAGCAGCGGCGTGTCCGCGTGGACCCCGACCGACACCGCGGCGACGAAGTCGTGGATCGGCGATTCGGCAAGCGCACGCCGATCCCGCAGATTCGTTATCGCGTCGTGGAGCGCGACGAAGGCGCCGGTAATGCTCGCGGTGCGCGTGCCGCCGTCGGCCTGAATCACGTCGCAATCGAGATGGATGGTGCGCTCGCCCAGCTGGTCCAGGTTCACCACCGCGCGCAGCGCGCGGCCGATCAGGCGCTGGATTTCCTGGGTGCGTCCCGACTGCTTGCCGCGCGCCGCTTCGCGGTCCGTGCGCGTGCCGGTCGCGCGCGGCAGCATGCCGTACTCCGCCGTCACCCAGCCTTGCGTCGTGCCCCTGAGATGCGGCGGCTGCTTGTCGAGCACGCTCGCCGTGCAGATCACCCTGGTGTCGCCAAATTCGATCAGCACCGACCCTTCCGCGTGGAGCGTGTAGCCGCGCGTGATGCGCACTTCGCGCAGCTGGTCGGGTCGTCTTCCGCCGGGTCGCATGGTTTTCCTCAACTGTGTTATCTTTCCACGGTCGCCATTGTGGTGAGTTGCCGTAGTGGTGTAAAGCACGCGAATGGTGAAACGTGAAATGTGAAGCATGAGTCCCCTCACCCCACCCGCCCCCCGCGCGAGCTGCGCGGGCTCTCCCCCGGCGACGGCGGAGAGGGTTCATTTCACTTTTCACGTTTCACTTTTCACTGAGATGTTGCCATGATTTACAGCATGACCGGCTACGCGGCAGCGGCGAAGGAACTCGCCTATGGCGCGCTCAATGTCGAACTGCGGTCAGTCAATCACCGCTATCTCGACATCCAGTTCCGGCTGCCCGACGATCTGCGCTCGATCGAGGTCCAACTGCGCGAATTGTTGGCGGCAAAGCTCACCCGCGGCAAGGTCGAATGCCGGGTGACGTTCGCTGCGGCGGCGGGCGCACAACAGTTGCCGGGGCTGAACGAAGCGCTGCTGCAGCAACTGATCGCGCTCGACACTCGGATACGCGTGATTTTTCCAGCGGCTGCCGATCTGGGCGTATCCGACATCCTGCGCTGGCCCGGCATGCTGGGTACCGAGGCGCTGCCGGTCGAGGAGCTGCAAACGGCGTGCCGCGATCTCGTGCAGCGCGCGCTCGACGAATTCACCGCCTCTCGCGCCCGCGAAGGCGGGAAGCTGAAATCGATGCTGCTGGAACGCGCCGCGACAATGGAACTTCGCGTTGCCGAAGTCGCGCCGCGCATGCCGCAGGCGCTCGCCGCGTTCCAGGAAAAGCTGACGGCCCGGCTCAGGGAGGCGATGGGCACCGGCGACGACGAGCGCATCCGGCAGGAGATCACGCTGTTCGCGAACAAGGTCGATGTCGATGAGGAGTTGAGCCGGCTCACGACGCACATCGCGGAACTCCGGCGCATTCTCGAAAAAGGCGGCGCGGTCGGAAAGCGACTGGATTTCCTGATGCAGGAACTGAACCGGGAAGCCAATACGCTGGGCTCGAAGTCGGTCGACATCGCCGTCACCCAGGTGTCGATGGAGTTGAAGGTCCTCATCGAGCAGATGCGGGAACAAATCCAGAATATTGAGTAGGATTCAGGATCAAGGATCAAGGATCAAGGATCAAGGATCAAGGATCAAGGATCAAGGATCAAGGATTCAGGGAAAACAATACATCCGAAGTTCGCGGTGAGGGCTCCGACAAGTGAAGTATTCCGATCTGCAGGTTTGGCAAAAGGCGATTGATCTTGTAGTAGAAGTCTATTCGCTGGCAAAGGACTTGCCGCAAGAGGAAAAGTTCGCGTTGACGTCTCAGATGCGAAGAGCTGCAGTATCCATCCCAGCCAACATAGCTGAGGGCCACGGACGAAAAGCGACCAACGCTTTCCTGAATCACCTATCGATCGCCAACGGCTCATTGGTGGAGCTCGAGACACTCATCGAAATCGCGCGGCGCTTGGGCTATCTCGATGGACAACGGGCGAATCACGTGCGGGACACTACCGCAGAGATCGGAAGAATGCTCAATGGCCTCAAGGGCTCTTTGAATCCGCGATCCCCTTCCTCACGTACTTCCTGAATCCTTGATCCTGAATCCTTGATCCTAATGTCTGGCGCCCTATTCATCGTCAGCGCCCCTTCCGGCGGAGGCAAGACCAGTCTCGTCAAGGCGCTGCTCGAGGCCGAGCACGAAGTCAAGCTGTCGGTCTCCTACACCACCCGGCCTGCGCGGCCAGGCGAGATGAACGGCCGCGATTATCATTTTGTCGCGCCCGCCGAATTCGAGCGCATGCTGGAAGCGGGCGAGTTCCTGGAAAACGCCGTGATCTACGGCAACCGCTACGGCACTTCCCGGAAGTGGATAGCCGAACAACTCAGGGACGGCTGCGACATCCTGCTCGAGATCGATTGGCAGGGCGCACAGCAGGTGCGCAAGCTGATGGCCGGGAACGTAAGCGTATTCATCCTGCCGCCGTCGCTCGAAGTGCTGGAGCAGCGGCTCAAGGGCCGCAGCCAGGACAGCCCCGAGGCCGTCGCACGGCGGCTCGCCGCGGCACGCCGGGAGATCGGCCACGTCGGCGAGTTCGACTATGTTATTATCAACGAGGACTTTAACCGGGCGGCGCAGGATCTCATCAGTATTATCCGGGCCGAACGGCTCAAACTTTCCCGCCAGCTCGCCCGTCACGCGGATTTGATTAACCGGTTGAAATAACTGAGGTAACTGGATATGGCGCGCATTACCGTCGATGATTGTCTGAAGCATATTCCGAACCGCTTCGAGATGTCGCTTGCCGCGACGTTCCGTGCGCGGCAGCTCGCCAACGGCGCGCAGTCGATGCTCGAGCCCAATCGCGATAAGGCGACTGTGATCGCGCTGCGCGAACTCGCCGCCGGGAAATATGGCGCGGACATTCTGAACAAGGGGCAGACGTGACAAGCAACGATGAACGCGGAATGATGAATGCGGAACACCCGGGTTTTCCGTTCATCGTTCATCGTTCATCGTTCATCGCTCCATAAATGGGTGACGCTGCGACGCTATTCAAGGAATGGTCCGGTTATCTGAAACCGGAGGACGTTTCGCAGGTCGAAGCGGCCTACCATTTCAGCGAAGCGGCGCACGAAGGGCAATTTCGCCAGTCGGGCGAGCCGTACATCACCCATCCGCTCGCGGTCGCCAACATCCTGGCGCAGTGGCATCTCGACCCGCAGGCGCTGACCGCCGCGCTGCTCCACGACGTGATGGAGGACACCGCGGTCACCAAGACCGAGATCTCCAGGAATTTCGGCAAGCCGGTCGCCGAACTCGTCGACGGCCTGTCCAAGCTGGATAAGATCGAATTCGAGACGCACGAAAAGGCACAGGCCGAAAACTTCCGAAAAATGCTGCTCGCGATGGCGCGCGACGTGCGCGTCATCCTGATCAAGCTCGCCGACCGGCTGCACAACATGCGCACGCTCGAAGGCGTCGAACCGCGCAAGCGCAGCCGCATCGCGCGCGAAACGCTCGACATTTACGCGCCGATCGCCAACCGCCTGGGGCTGAACAGCATCTACCAGGAGCTCGAGGACCTCTCCTTCAAGCATCTCTATCCCGACCGCTACCGCGTGCTCGCCAAGGCGGTAAAGGCCGCACGCGGCAACCGCCGCGAGGTCGTCGGCAAGATGCTGGAGTCGATCAAGCGCCGGCTCAGGGACAACAAGGTCGAGGCGCAGGTTCACGGGCGCGAGAAGCATCTTTTTTCGATCTACCGCAAGATGCGCGACAAGCACCTTTCGTTCGCCCAGGTGCTCGACGTGTTCGGCTTTCGCATCATCGTCAAGGACGCGCACGCATGCTACATCGCGCTGGGCGCCCTGCACGGTCTCTACAAGCCGATCCCCGGCAAGTTCAAGGACTACATCGCCATTCCCAAGACGAACGGATATCAATCGCTGCACACCACGCTGTTCGGACCGTTCGGCACGCCGATCGAGGCGCAGATCCGCACCACCGAAATGCATAAGATCGCGGAAGCGGGGGTTGCCTCACACTGGCTCTACAAAGGCTCCGATACCTCGCTTTCGGACCTGCAGAAGAAGACCCACCAGTGGCTGCAGAGTCTGCTCCAGATGCAGTCCGAGTCGGGCGACTCAGTCGAATTTCTGGAGCACCTCAAGGTCGATCTCTTCCCTGACGAAGTCTACGTGTTTACGCCCAAGGGTCAGATCATGGCGCTGCCGCGGGGGGCCACCGCGGTCGATTTCGCCTATGCCGTGCACACTCACATCGGCAATCGCTGTGTGGCGGTCAAGATCAACCAGGAGCTGATGCCGCTGCGAACCGAGTTGAAAAACGGCGATCGCGTCGAAATCATCACCGCCGCGCACGCCAAGCCCAATCCGCTGTGGCTCAACTTCGTGGTCACCGGCAAGGCGCGCTCGCGCATCCGGCATTTCCTGAAAACCATGCACTTCCAGGAATCGGTGCAGCTGGGCGAGCGGCTGCTCAATCAGGCGCTTGCCAACTTCAAGTTGAGTCTGGCCGACATCAAGGAGATGCAATGGGACAAGCTCCTGCGCGACTCCGGCGCCAAGTCGCGCCAGGACATCCTCGGCGACATCGGCCTCGGCAAGCGCCTGGGCGCCGTCGTCGCCCGCCAGCTGCTGTCGCTCGGCGAGTCGCAACCGTACGAGAACAAGGCGCCGGGATCGGTCGTGATCCACGGCTCGGAAGGCATGGCGGTGCAGTTTGCCAGATGCTGCAAGCCGATTCCCGGCGATCCCATCATCGGCATGATCAGCAAGGGCCAGGGCATGGTGATCCACACGCACGACTGCCCGGTCATCGCCAAGACGCGCACCGACCCCGAGCGTCAGCTCGACGTCGCATGGGACCCGGAAACCAGGAAGCTGTTCGAGGTCAGCATCAAAATGGTGGTGGCGAACCAGCGCGGCGTGCTGGCCCAGGTCGCTGCCGAAATCGCCGAGGCCGGTTCCAACATCCAGAACGTCGCCGTCAGTCCGGAGGACGGCGGCGCTTACACCGACATGCACTTCACGCTGCAGGTATCAAACCGCCTGCACCTCGCCCGCATCATGCGGGCGTTGCGCCGCATTCCCGAAGTCGTCCGCATCAACCGCGTCAAGGGCTGAACAAGAACTTCACCGCAAAAACGCCGTCCCTCATCCCTGACCCTTCTCCCGAGGGGAGAAGGGAAGCTCGAGCCTCCCCTCTCCCTTTGGGAGAGGGGTCGGGGGCGAGGGTTGCGCGCAAAGGTAGCGCAAGGACTGCGTTCTGGCTTCCGTGGGCCGTGCTCTGCGATCTCTTTGCGGCCTCTGCGCCTCTGCGGTTAGAGCTCTGCCTACCGCCGCTGACACACGCTGTGGCCGTCGTTCCAGCCCATCGTGTAGTCACCGTCGCTGCGGTAGCGCCGCTCGTCACGGCGCAACGACGAGCGCGCGCTGTCGCAACCGTCGGTGTAGCCCTGCCTGAACGCTGCGCTATACCCTGACAGGTTGACCCGCGGCTGTGACGGCGATGATGATGGTGATGACGGCGATGACGGCCGCGTCGCGCAGCCGGCGCCGAACAAAGATAAAGCCAGCAACGACGCGATGGCTGCCCGCATGAGCTTCATGCATTGCCGCCGGCGCCGGCCGGAACGATAAGCGGCGGCCTAATGACTGTTCGCATAAGCCTCGCGTGATATGCGTTGCGGGTGATGTTAGGCGGTCTGCGGCGTGAGCAACACCGGGCTTTCTCGGCCGTCCCCCGCGCCGAAGCCGACCCGCTTCACTTCTTTGCCCAGCCGGTCCCGGCAGACCAGTTCGCCGGTGTCAAAATCATACTCGGGATGCCGGGGGTCGCCCCACTGCTCGAGAACATACATATAGAACGGAACGAAGAAGCCCCGCCGCGGATGGTCGCGATTGAGCGCGAACACATACTCCGGCTCGTGCTTGACCTCGAAGCCGCTGTGACAATACTGGACCCACACATGGTCGCCCAGCACGACCACTTTCCAGAACGGCTGCTGGTCGTAGAACTTCAGCGTGACTTTCTTGCCCATCGTGCGCAGCGAGGCGAGATAGTCGATGCTCGCCCTCACCTCCCTGGAAAAGGAGTGAAGAGTGATTTCCTGGGGCAACGAATTGACCCGCGCTTCGGCGCTGCGGGCGTATGGGTTGAGCAGCATCACGCGTATCTCATAAGCCGTCTTGAGCGGATCCCGCAGCAAACTTGTTTCGTCCGCAAAGGTGTCGAAACCGGTCAACGTGAATATGAACGCATCGCGCGCCGCCGGCAGCCGCTTCACCAGTCTGCGCTCGCGCCAGCGGGCAAGCCAATTATTCTGCTGGCGGGCGTATGCCAGCGCCGCAAGATCCGCGGCCCGGACCTTCTGACGATCCTGCCATGCGAGGTGCGAGATATTGAACAGAAGAACCAGCGCCGCCGCCAGCCCGACTTCGGTCGCGATCAGCAGGTTGGCGTCGTGCGCCACTCTCGGCCACCACTCGTAGAGGATGTACTGCGCGGCCGCCGGCAACGAGAAGGCGATAGCGATCGCCAACACGGTGATGCACATGTGCAGCAACACCTGGCGTACGCCGATGAGCCAGCGCTGGTCGCGTTGCATCGGAAAAAGCGGGTTCACTTCGGAAAGGTCTCCATCAGGAAATAACCGCGGCCGGAGGCACTCATTCGTGCCCTGGCCCGGGAGTGGTGGGCAAGAATGGCCACCCGTCTACCACCCGCACCGCTTCAAATGTGCCAGACCCTGAGGGTGGTAACGCCCTCGGCATCCCCATTGAATTCCCACACCACCATGGCCGCGACTTCCGTTTTCACCCGGCCCAGCAAGGATCTGTTCTTGCTGTACCAGACGGTGGTGAAGGCGGTTTCCTGTGGCTGCAAATCGATCAGTCCTAATCCACCGGCGCGGAGTTTCAGCATTGCTTTTACGTAGTTGTTGCTCCCTTCAAAATTCCACTCCGCCACAGGCAGCCTGGCCATGATTTTTTGCATGATCCTCATCTTTTTTTCGACAGGGAAAGTATTCATGTGACCCCTGTCTCGATCAGTGATGGCCGTTACTATTTTCTGCTTTCTCGGCCAGCCGCCAGGCATGGGGATCATTCTTCGATAGTCGAATTGCGTGCCGCTGCTGCCTCTCATCTGGTTTCCCTTATCAAGGTTTGCTCAGGCCCCTGCCTTGACCTTGGACGTTTACCCCACCGCGCGCCGTAATCGCTGCGCCGCTGCCGGTGACGATGCCGGCGCCGCCGGCCCGGACACCCGCTTGCGCGTTGGCGTTCGCCCCCGCGCCGACGCCATTGCCGCCGGCGTTGACGATGCCGCTCGTGTCGCTGCTGAATGCCCCGCGCGTCTGCGCATTCGGTGACCTGTGTTGCGCGGCGGTCGTATTCGTCGTCGTCTGAGTCTGCGTTTGGCTACCCGATCCTGCCGCCACACCGCTCACGGTGCTCGCGGTGACCTGTTGGTTCGCGCTCTTCAGTCCGCTCACCACGCGGCCCAGGTTCATCCCCTGCGATCTCGCGATGTTCCCCCAGCCCATGCCGTCCGCGCGCTGCGTGAGTATGCCTTTCAGCGTAATGGTCTGCGCCGTGGCGCCGCTGCCGGTCGTAATCGTGCCTCCCGTCAGCGCCGCCTGGATCTCCTGCGGCGTAGGATCGGTGATGCCGTAGTTCGCGAGTTGCTGCTTGGCGAGGGCGAGACTGATGAATACGTTGCCGTAACCCATGGGGCGGGTCGGTGGATCCAAGGTAAACGCGGTCGTGGTGGTGGTGCCCCCCGTCGTGGACGTAGAAGTCAGCGTGACCGGTGTACCGCTGCGCAGCCCGGTGACCAGGCTTTGCGCGTTGGCTTCGGACCCGGCGAAACCACTGAACTGCGTGACCAGCCTGCCCTGCACTCTGGCAGAGCCTTGCGAGGTCGCCAGCGTGTCCATGCGCCTGGTCTCGGACCGCAACGTCGCCGCGTCGTCGGCTGATGCAGTCGTCGCCATGGAA